>Ga0209367_1012731_pt1 | contig 10936 bp, 4 predicted proteins | sample WorMetLIZISLAND2_FD_187412 | JGI IMG/M metagenome (GOLD analysis project Ga0209367, IMG submission 187412) | Marine gutless worms symbiont microbial communities from Max Planck institute for Marine Microbiology, Germany - Olavius geniculatus... ... | reverse complement strand
AGTAAGACATTCTTTGACAATGAAAAAAACTTTTATTGGAATTTGGAATTATCCAAATAATAGGCCTAATATTCAAACTTACGCTCTGTGTACGTTTAATTTTAGTTTACAAACGTTTACAATCTTTTTCCTAATAAACGCGTTTATTAACGTTTATTATATTTTTTTGACGTTTATCACATCTATGCTACCATTTACCTACTGCCATGACGCCACTGAGTGCGGTCATTTCATGATGTCATCGTTTTCTATGCGACGGCCAACATGCAAGGTCAAGTGGACGTGAGTATACTGACCGAATGTAGTTTACACCGTGTCCAGAAAAAAGTAACCCCATAGACATCGTACAATAAAAATATCAAATCTGAACAAATCTGAATAAAAAAATTTCTACGCTTAATCACCAATAAATTTCAAAAACGACCGCCAAAATTCGTTGGAAAATATCATTTTCTAGCAAAGTTATTAATTGTTGAATATCGATAACAAAATATCTCCGTTACCAATACGGCATTACACTATAGTAAACCAGTCTGTTACTGAATATTTGCGTAACTTCAACAAACATCTGATTCTAGCAAAATTTTACGTCAACAATGGGCCATCTATTGACAGTCAAAATGCCAAATTTTTATTCAATCTGTTAAAGTAAAACAATAACTATAGCGGTTTTGTGACGTCACCTCAAAACACTTTTCAGTTTTTTGTGTCTGGCGTCACCCACAAAAACCCGAAACTGGACGGTTTTGGGGTGACCTCAAAAAGCCGCTATAATTATTGTTTGCTTAGGCAGATTTAACTGAAATTTGGCAGTTTAATTGGCAATAGATGACACAGTGTTTATGTGAATTTTTGTTAAAATCATATGTTTTCTGTTAAAGTTACGCAAATGTACATTAACAGAAGGGTTTACTTATCTGATGCCTTATTGTTAAGGAAAATATTCTGTTATCGATATTCAACAATTAATAACTCCGTCAGGAAATAATGTTTTTCAACGAAATTTGGCGGTCAATTTTGCAGTTTATTGCGCACTAAGCTTTCAAAATTTTATTCAGATTTGTTCAGATTTGACTTTTCTACTATACGATGTTTAGGGGTTTATTTTTTTATCGGGCACAGTGTAGTTTGGAACGGCGGCTTCTCTCGTCGTGACGACCTTGCAACAGCTCATCCGCCGCGCACCGACGTCACTAACTGCAGGTCTTGGCCTTGGTCTTGAGAGTCGGCCTCGAATCAGCTGATCGACTACATGTAGCGAATATATATAGCTCTGTATAATTAATCAACTCTGTCACCCAATCCTGAGAAATACGAGAGAGAACAGTGCTGCGCAGTAACCAGTGATGATTATAATTGCACTGATGACGTTCGACTGCGTTTGAGGTCAATGACCACACTTTTTCGGATTTCGGTCCGCTATTCCGAAGGTCCACTATTCCGAAAATCCATTATTCCCACTAACCCTAACCCCAACCCCAACCCTAACTCTAACCCTAACGCTAACCTTAACCCTAAAACTAAACCTAACCCTAGCACTGTAGCGCATATCATATTTGCTCTGTCTTATTATACCGTGCTACTTTTTGTTATATGAGTAGTTGTAAGTGCCGTTACGGCCTTTCTGACCCTTGGAACACATGTTTTATTGTTCTGTTCTGTATTTTCTGACATTGTCATGTTTTGTGTTTCCAAAATAAACTGATGATATCTGCACAATGGACTTTCGGAATGGCGGACCTTCGGAATAGCGGGTCGGTACCCTTTTTCGTACGGTGTTGAGACACCAGTCCACTGCGTTGCAGCTCGGGCCAGACTGCGATTTGCAGAGTGCAGACCAAGGTCGTAGTACGCTCACTCAAGTACAACTCGGTTCTGTCAGCGCAGCTTCTGCTCATCGGCACCAAATCCCTCCAATCAACGGTGTGCGAAAGGTGTGCGACGACTTTACCTCAGGATTGAACAAGAAATCTCAGCTAATGCTCATGAGATTCGTAACAGCCTATAGCAGTATCTATTTGCAGGTTGTCTTAGTCTATCTCCATCCATTTCGTTGCAATTTACTTTTCTGCAACCGAAAATCGCGAAAAAATTACTAAAACTCTCCTATTTTGGGGTTACAGATCATCCAAGGTCATTGATGTTGACACCCCTAAAAGCTAGTCGCCAGTGCTTGTTATGATAAGCAGCATGTCTGTGCCTCTCTGCAACCGCTTTTACGCTACACAAGCCAATAGTGGTAAATAACGTCTTTTTAGGAAATAGGGTGCCCCTCTTTCTCCCGTTCGTTCGAGGGGACACCCCCTCATCCAGCGGCATAAAATTTTGTCACAAAATACTAGAGACTCTGGGCTATCAAATGGTGAAACTGGAAATCTATCTCATCTAGTCTTGAATCAGTATTGGGTCGTGACAGAGAGACGAACAAACAAACAGAATTACCTTAACTAATTACGCACTATAGCATGTCAGCTAGCTGTCGCGCGTAGTCTAAAATCAATGACCACAGTATATACAGTGCTTCAAATATTAAACCTTGAAATGTAATGTAGGTTTTCAATCTTTACTGCAGAACTGAAAGATTACAATTTAGGCATATGCCTTCTGTATTGACTGGCCTGGTACTATTATCAACAGCGGCGTGATAGCCCAGTTGCAGCTCTTCACCGAATAGACGTGCTGATACGATGTGTGTAAACATATCGACCGGCGGCCCCCTATTTCAGCTCAGTAGTACTCGGTAATACGTAGCCTATAACCCAAACATAAACTGACCTACAATATGCTGCGGAAATCTTCGAGGTTATAATGATTTATAGATTTTTGCCAGTAAAGGCCGTTCGTATATAGAGTAACGTAAGCATGTCAGACTCCGTGTCCGAGCGTTGATAGCAGTTCTGCAGATCTCGATTGCTCAAGTTGGACACAGCCATGGCCATAGACCTATATAACTGGCAATGCGAACTCATAGGCCTAAATACTGCGCGTAATAGCGACAGTGGCGTAGCCAAGGGGGCCCAGGCGGCTCAGGCCCCCAATCCTTCAGACAAAACATAAGCATACGTATAAACTGCACAAAATGTGCCAATTTGGTCAGTTTATTTTTGGAAAAATAATTAAAATTGTTGCCACCAGATCTTATTTTTTAAAGCTAAAATGCACCAAATTCGATTTCGGCTGGGGCTTCGCCCCAAACCCCACTGGGGAGCTCACAGTGCTTCCCCAGTCCCCCTAGCTGGATTTTAAGGGGTCCTACTTTTAAGGGAAGAGAGGGAGAGGAAAAAAGGAGGGCACGGGAAAGGAGGAGGGGCAAAGAGGGACGGGAGTGAAAGGGAAGGGACAAAGGGGGAAAGGGCAGGGCAGAGGAGGGAGACGAGCCCCCCAATTGAAATTTCTTTCTACGCCACTGAATAGCGATTTGACATTATTATTCTATAGTAAAGGAAATTGAGCATGTTAATATCACTCAAAATTTTAATGCGGTAACACAATTTTATATAAGAGTAAATTCGTCTAGCAAATGAGTATCGTAAGACTGACGAAAGCGAATTTAATGACATCCGACTGACTGTGCAAGATGACTGCAACAATGACGTGCAGACGCGATGACTGCATGTGTTGCTGCAGACGTCTTCAGGCCAATTAGTTTGTCGCAGTGGACACGCAATAATCTCGTAGGCCTATTGAACAGCGTCGTGCTGGCTGCAGGGGCAGACAATAATAAACTGACTCTAAATTTTGCGCTGTCGGAAAATTGACAAAAATTTTTTGGTCCAAAAACTTTTCGTCAGAAAAAAATTGAGACGCAAAATTAAAATTTTGAGCACCTATAATCTCCTCTATGGGAAATTTGCAGCTCTCTGAATGCAATAACTGTCGGAACAAATTATTGTTACTTCCTGCCCGGCCTAGCTACTTTTGTTATACCCCGTTTACTCGATCAAGCAAACATCAAGCAATTAGTGCACACGTCGTGCACGTGTATTTTGAATACATTTGCTTGATGGTTGCTTGATGTTTGCTTGATCGTGTAAACGGGGTATTACCAACCCGCCGTTTAAGTTCAGTGCGCGGTGGTTTATCAGTAAATGACATGCGAGAGCGACCGAGCGACCCAGTTGGTGCTTGATCGATTTGGCCTTCCGAACAGGATTAACCGCGACCTGGAGCAGCCCGGCCTGGCCCTAGGCTAGTTCTGGGGCCTGCTAAGTACTGGACCGCCGTGACTCTAAGCCTATCCCCCATGCACACTGTCGATATGTCGACTCAGTTCTTGGAGCCTGCCAGTAGGATACGATAAGTCTGTAGGCAAATATTACTAGCTGGTGTAAGTTGTGAACGGCGTTATAGGATCACACACAATCGCTCGCCGCAAGGCGATTTATGGTGGATAACCAACTTGGCGCTGTAACGCTGACAGCTTTGCAATACTGCACGTAGACAAAACTGAAAATAATGATTAGAATAACTTACCGGCGCGACAGAAATATCGGTTACCACGCAAAATCCGAAATATATGCATTGTAGGCCTCTGTTAATAAGTTACACGTCTCACAGATAAATAAAATAGTATGCATAGCCTCGCCAAAAAAAACTGTCCGTAAATTGTGCATCATTTTACATGATTTTTATTTGAAAAGGTAAGTAAAATAGATGTGTTTATAACAAAATACTCTTCAGCAAAGTAATGGTAGCAGAATTACGGTTCTATGCCACATTGCTTGTGTTTATTTCTCTGGCTTATTTCTCAAACGTTGTTTATCGATCGTATGCTAGCCTTGCTAGGCCTAGGCCCCTATATGCGACTGAAATGTTACATTCAGTCACGACCGATTTATAACTGCTATTATGGTGCGGTAGACAAACCGACAGATCGGGCACGTAATTTACTGCTAAGTGTCTGATAAAAGTCTGCATCAGCTCTGACTGCTCGGCGTCGACGATGAAAACGACGAAGGACGAAAACGGAAGAAAGACATTAAACGCCAGCAGCTGGAGACGGCGAACACAACATACCGGAAGGCAGATGATGTTGCTGTTGCTGCTGCTGCCACTACTGAGGATCGGTGCATGGCGTAGCCAGGAAATGGTTTTGCGGTGCATTTCTGACACCAGAAGAGGCCGAAATTCGAGACAGAATGCAGAGAGCGAGAGAAGGGTTCTTGGGGATTGGGCAGCGAACTTTTCCCCACTAGCTATAGGAGGTATGGTGAGCGCTGTAAGCTCTCCAGCGGTGTTCGAGGCGCAGCAGAGACATTTTGTAGTATTATTTTTTAACTGTAATTAACCTTATTTTTGTGTTTTGTGCTTTCATAGCCTACGCAAGGTGAAGATGTAGGCTACATTAAGCGCCTAGAAAACGCGTCTGCAAATGGCTGCAAATGTCGTTTCATTGTGGCGAATCATACAGAGCGACTAATAGGCCTACTGAACTGAACTGAACTGAAATAACCAGGGTCGTCTTTTGCCAGCGCGGGGCCCTTGGTACTGACTTATCTTCGGGCCCCTGATACCACATTTTAGTGACTTGTAACCACACTACACCGTAAGTCTGCTATGTAGGCCTTGCAGTATATTTTGTGTTTTAGGCGCACAATTTCGCAAGCGGAGGAGCGACAATTTTTTTAGATCCTAGATTTTAGTTTCCCTCCACTCCGCAACATTTTTTTTTACAGATTTTAACTGAGTTCAAGTTGTGACAATAATTCATCCCAGTCGATGAAAATTGGTTAGATTAAATAACTGATCGATCCATCGCCGGCTGCGGCGATCACGGTCGTAGCGCGAGGCCCCTTTGAGGCGCCGGACCCTTGGTACGTGCCAAGATGCCATCCCCCTAAAGACGGGTCTGGAAGTAACCTAAAGTGACATAGTTTACTTTTTGACGAACTGACCAATGGGCATGCAATAATGCATTGCAAAATAGGCACCGTCTAACGTCGTCGGTGACTGCGTAACTTCGCGCACGTATGCGTCAACCAATGACCAATGGACTTACCCTAATCGCCCGTTGGTCAGTTCGTCAAAAACTATATCGTGTCAGTTTAGTTCAATCAGTTACATCGCTCTGTACGTACCTGTAGACGTCTGCTGAACGACATGTGCAATTTTCACGCTGCTGGAATAACGCGGAGCCCTGCTAATCTTAGAAGGGTGCATCTGCATCCGGTGCCCTTCCCTCCACCTGTCTATATACGCCACTGCTGCAGCAGATGATGATGGAATGAAAGCAACATTGAGATGAGATGCTATAAGTCGGTTGGTACTCAGTTGTTGTCTGCGACGTACGATTCATATAGTGGCTTCCAGGAATCTATTCTATGGCCAGGAAGCACTGTTTGGCTGCATGATCTAGTCTCCCGGCTGTAAAAACTCGCTTAAGGCTATATAACGTCGGTCGTGCACCTGCCAACGAACTCTGGGAAGCCTCACGATGAACCGGCGATTTGGTGCTTTACTGTATAAAATATAGATACGGCGAGTTTGCCATTGACGTTGTGCGCTGCTATGTAAATGTATTTACTTACTTTACTTAATTAGTAGAGAATCGTATAGGCAGCAGGGATTGAAGTGTAAAGAAATAGCTGGCTGAGGGTGGTTTATTGGACTGCTACACAACATCGTTCGAAGTTATGGTGTAAATCATGTATATGATTGTGTTGTGTTGTGTTGTACAGAAGTAGAACTGACTCGTTATTAAGACCATGCAGGAAAACAGCTAGGGAACGGTTAATTCATAACCCCTGCTACAGGTTATTCAAATTATGCTGATTACAGCTGCTGTTTAGTTGCAATTTTTGTTGTTCCAGGCTGGCTTTCTTGTCCATTTTTCCTGGATTTGTTTTTTGTCATTTGATTTATAGTAAACTTACAACTGTATAAGCCTAATAAAAAGTTGACATGATGAAACAGTGATGAGCGGGCATTCAGAGATAACAGGATCGTTCTCGATCAATGGATGCAGACACGCAAACTTGCTTTACCGATAAATGAATCGAATAATATTATGTCGATGTCTTGAAGCTGTCCTATACAATGCATTCCAAATCGTAAAAGAGCGTTTATCTGCAGGTGGACTGACTTCCATTAGCGTGAAATTTACGTTCTGCCTCTTATGTTCGCCAGACGATGAAATGGATTCTATTTTAACTTTGTAATGACATTCACTTCCTGGTACAGACAGTACAGCAGTGAACGAAGTGACTTCTAGCAGGTGTAGATTGAATTAAAAAGCGTCTCCGTGGACGCATGTAGACCCTAGTCACTCATTGATGTCGCGTACAAACACTCTGCTACTTCGTTCAGTTCGGTTGAAATCGCGGCGCGCTGAATCCTAAAAGTCGTAACTTTTCTCCGCAGAGCGGCGCCACTGTCGACCAACAAAAGCGCAGCAGCTTGAGAATCGAAAGGCGGTCTCAGTCTGTACTCTCCTAATATCCCTGATGGCGCATATATCTCTGCCGGGTAGTCGCCCGCGGCCCGCTCTAAAGACGATACGTGAACAAGGTTTTCGTCTTTGAGCGCGGGCGGCCCCGAGAAAAATGCAAATGCGCATGCATGCTGCTGCATTCTGCGTACGACACAAACACACGGGACGAAGTGTATCGAGTAGACCCGACCAACCGACTGTACAATTGAAGCCTTCGTCTTAGCTCGTTGTTTGCTCGACTCCGTGGATCGAGTATAGGCTGTTGACACTTCAAAGCGACCGACACCGCGACATCCGGCTGTTCTTTGCTCAGCCGCCCCGGCACCACGGTGAAAAATGTCGCCGGCCGATGGCGCCATTGTTCGGCTGGTCGTCGCTCGAATATTTAAAAGGCTGCGCGGCCACGAGGCCAGAGAACTGAAACAGAGGCTGAGCAGCAACGCTTAATCTCGGCTCGTTTCGTGTGCCCCGGACTCCGCGGACGTGTTGAGTGCGCGTTCGTGACGTGGAGAATTAGAGATAATCCTCCTCGGCAGACGATCAATCCACGTCTCTTCCTCGATGCGGGCGACACTTCACTTGCCGTGTCTCAACATTCACGCAGGCGACTAATGATTTCGCCGCTTGAAATTGCTCGATTTATCTTCCGCGCCTGCCAGCGTTTGCCCGCGGCCGCAAGGAATTTTCGCGGCTGCAGAATTTCTTCGTATCTTTTCTTTATTTTCTGTTTCTCGCATTTTCGGATTTAATCGTTGTCTCCAAAATGGAGGAAAGTGGCTTGAAATTACTGAAAAATGACCAATTTTTTGTGCAATGATCGAGGTCAGCGACTGAAAAGCCGTTTATGGCCGAGAACGCATAAAAATCGTTTGCGGTTGGTGCTTCGGCTTACCGGACACTTCGGACCTACAGTAAGTGTCTCAGACATTTATAGTGGTTTAATGGTTTTTTGACTAAAATTAAACGTACATAAAGGCTTACGTTTACTTGTGTGAGAAAATGATGGCTTGTTTGCGGAGTCAATCTCATTTTGTAGACCTATAGCAGCGTGAAACTCATTCAAATAAACGTACGATATAAGATATGAGAACGTACATTGAATCGCAACAAACGGTCAATCCATTTAATTCAACGTTGTCATTACTGACCGAATGAAAGTAGCATATATAAAGCACATATTATACCTATTTCTGTAACTGTGACTGACAGTTTATCCAGTTGTCCAACTGTCCAACTAATTAGGCCTACACTAAATGTTCAAAATAACAGTTCTGCCGCTCAGCGATGTCGAGATTATGGGTGCAGAAAATTTCAATTTTCCCGCGTAATTTTTCTCTAAATGACGGTTTTTAGATTTGAAGTGTCCGGACACTTCGGACCTAGGTCCGAATAGTGTCTTAAGACACTTCGGACCTAAAAGTTGGGTCCGAAGTGTCTTAGTTCCGAAGTGTCCGGTTACCGTGCTTCGTTTCCAACTTTGCTGAGAAAACTTAACATGCTCCCCAGACCCTTAATCAGCTGAAACCCACCCTCCCGTCGCCGCTATTCGTCCCTTACACGTTGGCATAGATCGACGTCGTTCACACTGGCTCTTAAGTTGGGTCAAGGAGATGCGATCGTTATCGTGTGCAGAGCAAAAGGTGTGTAGTCGATAGGCTGCGACTATATTCTTGACAGAACCGTGCAATTTTTAGTGCAAGATTGCAATTGTAGAGGCCTGCATGCCATACACCATACAAAATTCCAATAATTTGACAATTGTGATACCACGGTACCACCCGCTATTCCGAAGGTCAAGGTCAAAGTTAGAGTTAAAGTTAGTCAATAGTGGACCTTCAGAATAGCGGACCCAAATCGTTACCATCGGACCCCACTGGCCAGGGCTCCAGTTGCGGATTTAGCCAAAGGAAAAGTGGCAGCGGCCACAGCGCTTTACTCGTTTAATATCTTTCGACAAAATACGTATCTGCAGCATTAGAAGCAGTGGCAGTTCAGTCCGTAGAATGAATGAGGCGACTGCATTTACCAACGGAAATTAGACACACTGCAGTCTCGTCCAATCAACCAAGCCACGCCACAGAACACGGCGTGTCGCGGGATCGACGAGCACAAATCGTTTGTTTATGCACGGAACGCGTCCAGGAAGTCTTTACATACTGCCAGACAGAGCACGATCTGTACCTGTTGAATCAATGGTATTGAAAGCCGGTTGAAGGCAGCAAGCAGCAGCAATGCCACTGCAATCATCGAGGCCGACCGCTTCGCCAGTCAGACATCTGTCGACACCGGTCCGTCTTCCGTCTTCGTCGGTGTGACGACCCACCGATTGTGTCCCGTAATGCGTGTTAGACTGTGATCCCCGGAGTGTCACGGAATGCTGGTTATCGCCAGTGACGGGTGAGTGGAGTATGTCGGTGTGTCGGTAGGTGGAGCCAAGTAGCCGAGAAGACACGTCGGCGCCAGCCGATATTAACGCGAGTAGGCCTATAGAAATGATGCAAGACATGCACGCCGCAACTCAAAACAAATTTCGCGTTAATTTAACGGCTTGTAATCAGCACGACTCGTGGAAGACAGCAGCCAAAGCCACATCATGATTGATGTGTTTCGTCGTCGCTGCCTTTAAGGGATTGTGGGCATTTCACGGCGTGATCACATTTTAACGATCTCAGCAAACTGCGCTGCATGACATAGAAGCAACAATAAGAAGCCATTTCATCGGACACATCCTGCTACTTGCACCAATTAGACTACTAACACTAGCCTGGCCATAAAATGGAAATTAGAAGATTGCAAGAAGAGAATCGGAAGACCAAAGAAGGCATGTCATAGATAGGCTTATACGCCGATAAAAGAGCTTAAAGTGGTGGGCATAGACTGGAAAGACAAAACGACTGCTGCTTGCTAGCAGTGGCGGATTCAAAGGGGGGAGGGAGGCGGCTCCCCTATTGACTGGATGCACCTTAAAACAAGTGAATATTTTGCACAAAAATGCATGATTTTTGCATAAAATTGTCAAAAATTGCCTCTTTTCCAGACCCCAGCCTCCACCCTTCCGCTACTCTATTCCAAACTTCTGGATCCGCCACTGCTTGCTAACGATCGTGCGAACTGGAGACAAATATACAGGGTGGTCCAGCTAAAGTGAAGCCAACTTACATTTTTGCTGGTAACATTTGAATGCATAGGTAAAATTCAATGATTTTTTGCAAATGTTATAACAGTTCAGACACACACATTGGAAATCATAAAAATTTAATATTGTTCGTCAGACGGCGTAACCAGGTTAGGTATTTTCTCCCTTGTTACATCTCTCATTTTACTGACTTACTCGCATAGGCCGATAATTTTACATTTTGACGAACTTAACAAAATTCTATGGTAAAATCGTCTGGTTTTGCTGGTATTTGTTAGCCTTTGCTTTTAAAATAATATCTTTGGGAATAACTACCTGTTTCTGCATTTTGATGGGTAAAATAACCCTAGAGGACAGAATTGTTATAAAGG
>Ga0209367_1012729_pt1 | contig 10937 bp, 5 predicted proteins | sample WorMetLIZISLAND2_FD_187412 | JGI IMG/M metagenome (GOLD analysis project Ga0209367, IMG submission 187412) | Marine gutless worms symbiont microbial communities from Max Planck institute for Marine Microbiology, Germany - Olavius geniculatus... ... | reverse complement strand
GACGGCGTCGGAATCGTCAGCTGCATCAACCTCTGACGACTGCTGCGAAGTGTGCCTCGTGGCGCCACGTGCTGGCTTCGCATTGGTGCCGTGCGGACATGCGAGCTTCTGTGAACCGTGTGCCATGCGTGTGTCAGAAATGGCTGCGGGATGCCCTGTTTGCCGTACAGATGGTAATTCGCATTTTTTCTTAGACTATGCCCACCCACCTTGCAGATACTCGAACACTGAAACAAGTCTCGCGATGTCCACCCTTGCTACATGGTCTCACGTTGTCCAGTCTCGCGATGTCAGTCCCCACAATTTTGATGGTCTCGCGATGTCAGGTCTCGCGTTTTCAGTCGCCCCGTTTTTGTTTTGTTTTCTACCACATTGTGTTGGTGAATAAAGATTATCATTAATCACTAATAGGCAGTGGCATACGCACTGTCAAATAAGATGAAAATCATTAACCTTGGATGACCTTGAACATCAGTACTACAACAGGAACAGTATATGTTGTAGCGCGTCTTCCTTAGCGGCAGCTAAGCTTTCTTGTTTTGCCTAGTCACTTAATTATCGCCCGCAATTCGTTTTCGGCGTCAGTCGCTAGCTATAGGCCTACAGTGCGGACCAAAAAACCGGACTATGTTGGGGCGTTGATAATTTAGCGACAGTTAGTGACAAAAAACCGATATCTCAAAAGTTTTGGAATTTCGTCTGCAAAATTGTAGATATTGCACAGTGTGTTGAAATACTTTCAATGCGACTAAATACACTTTGCCTAGCTAGGTGGCTCAAATCTTTACCGCCGCTGAAATTATGCTCAACATGACCAATTTAAAACTACGATTTTGTGGCCCATCCACACTGTCTGTAATGTATAGTAAACTCAGAGCGATGGCAAACCTTCGCAGTTGTCCATAGGCCGTTGTTCCAATTCCATCTGCTGTCTACAAGCTTCCTCTCTCATCTGGCAGATGTTGCCGTATGATTTGCCGTCTGAGGCACACACCGGAGCCCTGCGTGAACCACAGTCAATGCAAGCATACAATTATTCAGTCAATCAATCAATTATACCTCATGTTGCCCAACCTAAAGTCCTTCCCGAGCCGCGAAGCTTATAGGTGGCTTAGGGTCGATGGCCAGAGCATTGGATTCGTGATCGAAAGGTCGCTGGTTCGATTCCAGGCCACTCCGCTATCAATGTAGGGGCACGAAAACTCTAGTGGTTGATTTCAGCTTGTGACTTTCATCACGATTCTCACTGCGGGTTATCTGCAAGCAACCTTGAGCAAGTTGGTAACCTACTGTGAGCTCAGCTCAACTCAGTCTCTTACCCTCAGCGAGACGCAAAATAAGTAGTAGCTTACGGGCTACGGGGCGAAGGCCAAGTGTGGCTGATAGCTGCAAACCGCGGGTCCAATGGTCCACGGACGCGGGCAATGGATGGCTGCATAGTTCGCTGCGGTATCATTATCTCAAGCCAATTAGCTGGCACTTTCAAAATTGTAAAGCATTTCTAGTAGCTTTGGTACGGCGTCTTTGGCACGGTTGTCGTCCGTCCGTCCGTCTGTCTGTCTGTCGTCGTCGTCTCTCACGGATGTATTGTGGCTAAACTGTGCGTGATAGGGTCTAGGTTGCTATTGATCACTAATAGGAAGTCGCATAATGGCGTTCAAAAGACATGAAAATCATTGACCTTGGATGACCTCGAAGGTCAGTATTGCAACAGGAACAGTAGGGCGTTTTCCCTAGCGACAGCTGAGCTTTCTTGTTGAGAGATGGTGCATTACGTATTGTACCTGACAGCTTCGCAGTTGAAGTCGCAGTGACAGTAGCTGGACCCGTCCTTGTTCACTCGACATCGACCGCCATTCAACCGACACAAGGACATGTCACACGAAGAACTTTTCCTACTGGACGCCACCGCTACAACACAGCAACAACCGGTTCTGTGTGTCAACGTCATCACGACATCAGCCGACATAAGGACATGTCGCACGAAGAACTTTCGCTACTTGAGCTAAACGTCGTTTCTGCAACAGAATAACAGAACATTTCAACAGCGGCAATCAACTCCGTATGTCACCACCATGAGGCCACACTAACGGTCCTTTGGTTAACTTACTTTTCCCCAGACATTTCCAGTGGCTGTGTGCATAAAAAACGTTTACGATTTGTACTTGACAATTTTTATTGATCGGTGAAGGGGTTTCGTATCTCCGAGGGATCGAATTTTTTCATTCTCTATTGACTTCGCCTGTTGGCTGCGCTGCCACGCGCCTGTGATGCTTTCCAAATGATGTCACTTTTATCGAAATTTTACCGATTACATTATCAGTCGTCCACAATTTTTCATCACTAATTGCGCGATTAATTGTTGACTTCCGCAGCTCCAGTTGTATGATTAGCGGTCAGTGCATTTGTGACAGACAGCTGTAGCTAAATAACATATTATGAAGCTTAGATTTTTTTTTCTTTCACAATAGCCACCTTTGGTATCAATCCAGAACAGCCATTAATTTTTAAGACGTTAGCTATTACATTTTTAACGTGCTATGTTTATGCTGTAGGCGTCTTTGGTACGGTTGTCGTCCGTCTGTCCGTCTATCGTCTGCTACGGATGTAGTGTGGCTGAACGGTGAGAGATAAGGCATAGGTTGCTATTGATTACAAATAGAAAGTCGCATAATGGTTTTCAAATAACAAGAAAATCATTGACCTTGGATGATCTTAAAGGTCACTGAAAACCAGTACAGTCGGCTATCCTAGCGACAGCTGGGTTTTTTGTTTTTACTCGTTATTAATTCTCGTGATAGTTTTACCTCCGGATCCAGAGCCTTCATCATCATCATCACCCTCATGACGACGACACGGACCACGGTCGACCACACTGATGTCAACACGACGTCTGCACGCCTCGCGCCTTAGCGCACAGGCGCTTCGGTAAGTCCGACCGTCAGACCCGCAAACCACCGCAGACGACACAGACGACGTGGGAGGTCCTCTGGATCTGACGTCGTGTGGACAGTCGGACGGACAGACGCACCGACCGTGACTGCACACGGCTCCGTAGCGACATTTTACACCCACACAGGAGTCTACACGCAGAGACAGACAAACACAAACAAGTACCGCTTAGTTAAGCCCAAATTCCATTACGCCGACTTTTCGACTTTCACCGAAACTTCCCCGCGAGCAACGTCCGCGACACAAATCATGTCGCCGACTTACATGATTTGTTCGCGGACTTTCGTGATTTGTGTCCGCGGACTTTGAGGCAGACTTTGTCGCAAACATCTCGTCATGACGAGGTGGTTTGTATCCGCGACTTTCATGATATGTGTCCGCGACTTTCCTCGTGGGGACGTTTCAGCGAAAGTAGACGTAAAGGAATTTGGGCTTTAGTAGGGATGTGCACGAGAACTTTTTAGCTGAGATCGAGACGAGACGTTTTGAATCGGAGTCGAGACCGATACGTGGAGGATTGTGTCCGAGACGAAACAAAGGGAGACGAGACGTTAGTAGGCCTACGTCTCGGGACCGTCTTGACACCGAGGCATCGAAATCAAGACCACTTTCCTGTTACTTAGTCTATCACGCCGCCGTCCTAATAGGCTGCATTACGGGTCTTGCCCGTCTGTCCGTTCCGTACGGACTGCTAACTCAAAAAGAAGAAAAACGCAGATAAACCAAAACTGGTGCAAACGTTCCGCAGAGCAGAAATAACGTTAAAAATGTCGAAGGTCAGACAGGACTGTCGCATATTATGTCAGCACTGGAATGGCAGCATAGCGTTCTAGTTTTTCTTGCCATTTGTCCCAGTTTTGTTTGAAAAATTACTCGACGCTATCTCTCTCAGAACAGTAAAGTTTCAACATGGTCTAGAGTGTTTTATGCCAGTGTAATTGGTCATAATGCACAGCATAAACCGTGTTGAAACGTGCACATTTCATGACTTTGATCGACGCAATGTTCTGCCTGAAAATGGATGCTAAATATACACAGACAAGAGCCACGTTTCGGTCGTCACGCTTTAGTGGAGTGAGATTAGCCTACGGGCAGTTATAGCCCAACACTTAGGACACTAGTGACAAATAAAAAGATTAAAAAGGTTACATTTACCACAAGATCCTCGCGAGGCGACATCTATCGGCTGTTGTCTGCGACACGACTCAATCTGCAGCTGACATTCGTTCGTGTACGTCTGTCCGTCCGTACCACAAACCTCGTTTTCCACCTGTCATTAACAGACAACATGGTCCAGCCAATGCTCTCATAGCACAGCTGCTAGCACACTCCTATACAACAGTATAATATAGAAGACCCTAACTAGCACGGCGACTGATTGTGGCCCGCCATAGTCAAGGGCCGCCTTAGCCACAATGCCATAGCCATAGACAGGAGCCACCATAGTTAAGGTTGCGGTTAGGGTTAGGACCCCACTAGCCCTAACCCTAACCCTAACCCTGACCTAACCTTAACCCTAACCCTAGTAGCCGATAGGAAAGTGTGGCGGAGCTAGCCATTCGTACCATCGGATACCTAACTATGGCGGCCCCTGGCTATGGCGGGCCGTCACTCGGCGACTATAGTCACTAGTCCGAAGAGGCAATATACTTTGAATTTGGCCAGATTCCGATCCGCCATAGCCAGCGGCCGCAGTAGCTTAAGTCCGCCACAGCCAAAAATGCAATTTATCCCTGTTCCTAATTCTATCACTAAATCTAATCCTATCCCTAACAGTGTTTGTGGCGCCTTTTTTGATGAGTTGTAGTAAATAGATGAGGATGTGTCCCTTCCCTGAAAAAAGGAAAACGGCGTGCCCCCGAGTGCAAGTCCCCGCTCACTAGACCCCTGTGTTGTGAGCAAAGCGTGAGTTATGTCGCCACCTTACCTTGAGACATGACGTAGGACAGACGCACTGCGCATATCCGTTCTCGTCCGTCTGACAGTTTGAGTAGAACCTGCACGTCTCCTCTGCACATGCGTCTGTACAGTCACAAACAGTTTTAAGTTGCGTTCTCACTGCGCGTTAATGCGCGTCAAGCGTGGACGATCTCAATTCACTGTTCAATCAAGCCCTAATCGAAGCGCTATCTCGCCCTTAAAGAGCGGATACATTTGAGATCGTCCACGCGTTTTAACGCGCGTCACGTTAACGCGCGCAGTGAGAACGCACCTATATAAATCATACGACATAAAGTAACCACGGCGTCGTGACAGGGAATGAAGAAACAGGGAAAATTACCTCCAAAAATGTAACCTGCAAATTTTTTGGCGAAAAGTACTTAATTGCGGAGCTGAAAATTATACACTTTTGGGCAATATAGAGACACACTTAAAATTCTGAGCACCCATAATCTCCTTTGTCGAAAATTACCAGCTGTCTGTCGAGAACTTGCGACTTTTTGTTCCCCAGGTTTTCAACACACGAGGCCGCTACCACACTGTGTCCCCCAAAAAACATCCCCGACATTTTTTACTGTAACTTGAAAACCAATTACCAGATTTTGATAATTTTTGGTACAAATATTTCTGACACAACTTGCCATCAACTGACCGCTCAGTTTTTCACCTCATCCAGCATTTGTTTCTTCACTACCTGGAGAAAACACAATCAGCGAAATATCACTTTTTTATCCCATGCGATATGATTGCTTAATTAACATAACGCGAAAAACACATTTCGTTCACATTTCTGCCACTTGGGCTGACATTTCATCCAGTTGTTCATTTTTCAACTGCCTGCAGCAAAATTGCTTGAAGTGTTGCGCCACTATGCGAACACAGGCAAGGAGACGCTTTCTCCGTTCGTTGACAGCAGTATCGATAAAGTTCTGCTCCATACCAATGCAGGCTGTACCAGTCACTTCTTGACTTCACAAAGATTCCTAAACTTTATCTGGTAGACACACTGCTGCATGACAGTCAAACCTTGTAATAGACCAGCTGTTGGGCCCACAGATTAGGATAGATAAAATTTATTGATGTTTTTTTCAATTCATTTTAACACGTATTGTGCTTCGTCTGCTTTCCCTAGGTAGTGCAAAAGCAGACGTTGGGTGAGGTGGAAACTAAAACACTTATTTAATAGCCAGTTGTGTCTGAAATATTTTTGCCAAAAAGTATTAAAATCTGCTGATCTTTCTTCAAGTTACAATCGATAATGTTGGAGATGATTTTTCAGGTTTTCTGTTTATTTCAACACTTATTTCGCTTGATCTGCTTTCCCTAGGTAGTGCAGAAGCATACATTGAATGAGGTGGAAAACTGAACAATCATTTGATGGCAAGTTGTGTCAAGAATATTCTTACCAAAAATTATCAAAATCTGCTAATTGGTTTTCAAGTTACAGTCAAAAATGTCGGGGATGTTTTTTTGGGACACAGTGTATAATATGCTATTACGCTTGCACACCCAAATTAGACGGTATTCAATAGAGCCAAACCATGGAAAATGACAGCTATTGGATGCGAATATTGGCCAAACGACCTCGCGTCTTGGAAGAAATTTAAACGGCCACATCTGTGCAGCCGGTAATTCCTGTTTGCTTCTATTCGGAGTCGGCGGGGTGCTTTGGTAATCTTCATTTCACATTCACAAGCAAAGTGTATACAGATCGTGAGTGAGTAGGCGGGGCCTATGTAACTGACTGCAGGGTCCGTGGTGTGAGAGGCTGACGTTTCGTCTGTTGTGACAGTTGGACCAACGAAGCAGACATTCGTTCTCATAAGTCACCTGATCACTGCCACACACCTGGACCACACACACACACACAGACAGACAGACAGACAGATACAGACAGATGCAGACTGTAGATGCAATCAATCAATGAATCAAAATCAACTTAGCCTTTCATCCTTCCCAGGTAGGTAAATCAAGCACCGGCCTGTCTGGCTGGGGTTAAGTCGAGACGCGCTCACCTGTGACGGGTGGCAAGTAAGACTGTGTGATCGCATATAGCAGGTGACGCTCCGCAGCTTTTAAATAAATTTTTCGCTAAGAGCTTTAAGTGTTTTTTTGATTAAATACTACATTTTAGCCTTTTTGAAGGCCTACCGCATTTACGAGAATACATGCATTAAGCTTACAGTAATTTGGTGAAACGCAGAATATTTTCTCGTTTCTATTCGCCAGGCGACAGCGCAACATGCAATTGCATGCTGTAGCTGGCGGCTCGGCTCCCAAATTTTCCCTTTTCCTTCATTTAACAAAATGTGTCACTCGACCGATGGACCCCATCGCACCTGACAAATGGCATGATCGAACGGTTTCAATAGAATGCACGAATGTATGTGACAGACGACAAAAGACAGACAGACCACACAATGGAGATAGGTGTAACTACAAACGAAATTGTTGCGTTAGAACAATTCGGCCTAATATTAGATAAGTACGGAATACATGTATGAGAATACCGGGTCGACTTGGCTGGAGCAGTAGGGGCACAGACAGAGAGCGTGAGTTTTGTCATCAATGACACAAACTTGACCAACGCCACACCGCTTCGCCGCGCATACATCGACACTCACGTCTATACAGATAGGCAGACAGACAATCCACACTGCATGCAACTAGAAGGGCACTCACGAAGCGCAAACCTCCAATAGCGCTACGTCAATGTTTCCGTTGCGTTCGCGACGTGGCAGCACCATGAAGATCTAATCACCTCCACGTTGGGCCGAGTCTAACCTTGTTTGAAAATGTCAGCTGCATGTAAGTATGTCCGTAACATTTCTTTGTCTTGCTGACAAACATTTTGCCCTATTTAACTATGCTAAAAATCTGAAAATGCTGTAACGGATTTAGATGCTGATCCGGATGACCACCAAAATCTTACCACTGCCAAGTTGGACCAAGTCCAATTTTCCAAAAAATTTCAGCCAAATCCACCCGTAACTTGTTGTGGAATTTTGTTGAAAACAAACAAATATACACGTACCGATAAACGAAGGGTAGTCACAATATCTTCTTTCTTTTTATTAATTTTTTTGGTATTTTCATTCTTTGTTATATGTTAATTTTTCTACTTATTACATTTTTGATTTTTAGTTTTAGTTTTTAATTTCTAATCAATTTTATTTTATTTTAATTTATTTTTTACTCAGAATGCTTAATTTCCTGGGGCTAAAATATTAAATTAAAAATTAATTTTATTATTGTTATTTTTATTTGACGAACGAATAAACAAACAGCAGGTATAGGTTACTATTTTGAATTATTTTTAACGTATTAACATTTTGCTGCATGTGTACGACGCCTAGTGCGTGAGCGTGTGTGAGTTTCTTCTGTATATACACATTGTTATTTTTTCAATACCAATTTTTGGTGAATAAAAGCTATAAATAGGCTACATACTGCATGGCTTGTGGCGGTCGATTGTGATGCGTGTACGGGTACGGCACGCATGGCGTCTCAGATGACATTCACTGTCATAACTAAGACCGTCACTGCCACACACAGGCTTCATAACCGGAGGACACGCCCCCTCGCAGCGACACCTGGCGTCTCCCTTAGCCGTCACGTGACACTGCTGACCAATCGCCGCGTCGCACACGTCTCCGCTGCACGGGTTGTACCCTGAACATCACCATCCCCGTGCCACTGCTACCGCGGACAGCCTTAGCCTTGACAGCTCGCGGGTAGCGGCAGTATCGTGCACACAATAACACGAGAAGTTCATATGATCTTGACCTTTGACCTATGACCTTGACATTCAATAGAGTTCTAAAGGTTGTCAAGGTACACTGTGTCTCCGAAAAAAAACAGTCAAAATTGTTTAGTCATAACTTTGTCAAATTTCAATTAAATTTGATAATTTTTGGCAAAATATGGCCAAAACAATATAATTATGTAAAATGTACTCATTTTCCACCTCACCTAATTTCTGTCAATGCACTACCTTGTAAAACATAGATGCTCCAAACTGTTGCATAACGCTGAGTTGTTGTCTCAAATAAACGTTGTAATAACTTAATTCAGCATAAAAACACTTAAATGTGAATTATTTAGCAGAATTATAAACTTATATAACCACTCACTTAATAAATTATCCAAATTTATGCTCAAAGTGTGTCCTGCATACAAAGACACAATGGCTTAAATGCAAGGCCACTGGATGATGGCGGAATCAATGATCAACTGATCAAATAGCATTTACTCATTGATTAGACGTATTTTAAGCTAATCAGTCAGCTATTTTGTTATTTGCTATTTTTGCCGTAAAATATTCAATACCACAAAATTATTAAACCACGTGGCACCCTTTGTCAAATTGATGACGCAAAAGTGAGCAATCTGATACAAATAACCACTGTGTAATGCAACAATTTGAAGCATCTGTGTTTTACACGGTAGTGCGCTGACATAAATTTTGATGAAGTGAAAAATTAGTGCATCTTGCATAATTTTATCGTCTTGGCCATCTTTGTGCCAACAATTATCAAAGTTGGTAAAAATTTGACAAAGTTATGACAAAAACAATTTTGACTGTTTTTGAGACACGGTGTACATATTCGTGCAGAATTTTGTCAAGCCAATTGCAGCCGTTTATGCGTTATCGTGTCGACAGAAAAAAAAACAAACTTAGCGAGGTATATTCATTAAATTTATTTTTTAATTCATTTTATTTCATTTCTATCGCTCTGAACCCACCTTTGGCTTTTGTCGTAAGACGGTCTTAAGTTATGTCTTAGAATAAATCTTATGACAATGCTCGCAATTTTGCAGAAAGTATAAAGTTACCGGCGCTGCACTCGTCGTTGAAGAGAGGCCTGAGGTCGGTTCTTCGTCGCTGGCAGGCGCTCACTCGCATCAGACACTGGTTGCTGTACGTGTGGCCGTCGCTGGCGCAGACCGGCTGGTAGATCATTGGACACAGTCCACCAGGACCAGTACCACCACCGCTACCGTATGGGTCAGCCGGACCTTCAGGACTTCCAAGACCCCTGACGCTACCATCTGGATCAAGAGGACCTCCAGGCTGCGTGAAAGAGCTATTACCGGTTGGAACAGTACCAGCAAGGTCGCTACCACCAGGACCAGTGCCACCACAGCGACAGACTGGTCGACGAGTGACGGCGTCAACCTGGCAGACCTGACCGACCGAACACTCCACTCCAGCGCACGGGTCTACACACACATACGATACATGTGGCTCGGTGTGTCGGACTAACGATCGACAGGTCGCGGGTTCAACTCTCGTTCGGGTCACTCTCAAGTGGTTAGTAGGCTACTTGAATGGATGATTGTCTGCGGGCAGGTAAACCACCTAGGTATATAACCCACATAAACCTTAACTCAGCTTTTCGTCCTTCCTGAATAGGTAGAATAGATCGAGTACCGGCCTGCAGGGTTTACAATAGACCTGAATTTTCAGGACGTCGTGACTTCCAAGCTGAAAAATTTGGACGTCAGTGTACAAAATCTCGAAGTCTGGGCCTACAAGAAAACTCAAGCAAAAACTTAATGCAAAACAAGGCCCTACTACACTGTGGCTCAAAAAAACATTCTGAACATTTTCGATTGTAACTTGAAGAAGGATTATCGGATTCTAATAATTTTTGGTAAAAGTATTTCTGAAACAACTGGCCATCAAATCATTATGTAGTTTTTCATCTTACCCATCGTGTGTTTTTGCATTACCTGGGGAAATCAGAACCGTTGAAATATTGCATTTTTCCCTAAAGTGGTATTACTACTTAATGTAAATATCCTAACGCACAAAACACACGTTGTTGACATTTTTAACACTTTGGCTGACACTTTATCCAATTGCTTTGTTTTTCAGCTGCTTGCAGTGAACTTGATCGAAATGTTGGCCAATTGTGGAATCACAAACTTGGAAACGATTTCTCTATTCATTGACAGCGGTATCGATAATCCAGGCTTCACCAGTCGCTTCTTGAATTCATGAACATTTCTTAACGTCACATGGTAGACAGCTGCACGAC
>Ga0209367_1012727_pt1 | contig 10938 bp, 7 predicted proteins | sample WorMetLIZISLAND2_FD_187412 | JGI IMG/M metagenome (GOLD analysis project Ga0209367, IMG submission 187412) | Marine gutless worms symbiont microbial communities from Max Planck institute for Marine Microbiology, Germany - Olavius geniculatus... ... | reverse complement strand
AGTTATTGCAAAGTTTATTTTTTCTAGTATACCTATCGTTGTATTGTGTTACCAGTGACATTTATTGATGTATACTGTTATTTTATTGTGGCATGTTAGTGGCTGCGGCCCTTTGTCATCAAATCAAATCAATGAATGAAAAAAAGTAAAAATATGTAAACTTAAAAATTCTGTTTACAAAACCAGGCTGTAGAGAGCCAACAGCAGAGTTGGGCTATGACCTATGAAAATATGCCACAAGATGACTGCTATGCTTTAAAAAAATCCTTATTTAAGACCCATCTCGCCCTACTATCTCTCATCACAGTGTTTGCAGTACTACAATAAGATCCCCGATCTTACTCCAGTCAAACGCGACGGTTGAAACGTGCACCACATTTGTTTGTCACACTCACGTGGCATGCAAAACATGCCGTCGATCACAGTACCTTTCAGCACTATGATGACACGAGCGTGGTGGGTTAAAAAGTAGGCGAAACAGGTACACCAAGTTTGCGAAATGGTGCTAAAAAATTCAACTTTGCCCCTATACCGTATTCCCCCAAGTAATGGTTTTCGGACCAAAATTTTGCACTATGACGAAAATTTTCCAGCGAGCAGAATATTTTCTGCCAATATTCCGACAACGAAAAATTTAAGTGGGAGGGGGGGTAATTGGAGAATTTTCCTCTGCCCTCCCTGTCACAACGCAGGGCTGCTAAAACTGTCAAGACATACAAAGATACATTAAACTGCTGCTAAGTGTGAAACCTGAGTACTGGGTGCTGAGGTCACACCGTGAACATTGACTGGCGCCTTTCTGTGAGTACGTATTACCAGGACATTCTGTACACCAAGACGAGCCAGGCGTACTGGCGTACGTGCCTGCACGACAGCTTGTACACTCGGACGTGTACGCCACACCTGTAGAACACAAATTTACATAATTAAGCCTACGTAACTCACAGTCAACTCATTCACATTATTTAGTTGTTCATTAGGGCGCTTTGTTTTTTCTTACTTTTTAAAATTTTTCACTTGGCTTCTGAAACCGGATAGCGGACCTAAACCAAAATTGGGGAAAAAACGACCCTTACCTGGAAGAAACCGAGATGAAGTGTCATCAACTCTCTCATGACAACTTACTGGCAGCCACAGTGACACCTGGCGGACAATCGTTCCAACGAAGACAGCAGCGGTAGTCAAAACGTCAGCAAAGTATTACCTTGATTAACTGATATAACTTAATTAGTGGTTAATGTTTCAATACTAGAAATACGTTCTGTGGAACGAGGTACAGTATCTGTCCCATTGCCACGCTATATAGCCTAGCAGCTGCGTTTCAGCATTTGACGCTCTTGTGAGCCTGCAGCCAATTTTGTGTTTGAATAAAAACGGTAGGTTGCTATGACAACAGGGGTCTTCACAGGAGAAATTTACATGACACCACTGCATAGCCTGGACCCGAAAATAGGGGGGTAAGTGCAAACAGAAAGCAATTATCTTTCACAGGGGCCGAGTTGCAGTCAATTTCGTCTCAAAATTCGTTGTCATAGCAACAGTAGTCGGCAGAAAAAAATTTAAATGACACCATCGGATAGCCCGGGCACGAAAATAGAGGTGTAGTTGAAAACAGCGTGCAATTATTTTTCACGAGGGCCGAGTTGTAGTCAATTTTTGTCCCAAAATAATTCGTTGCCATGGCAACAAATGTCGGCAGGGGAGAAATTTTAACGACATCATCGGATAGTGCTGACGCGAAAATAGGGAGTAGGTGCAAACAGTGTGCAATTATCTTTTACGGAAGCCAAGTTATAGTCAATTTTGCCCGAAAATTCGTTGCCATGGCAACAGGGGTCGGCAAGGGAAAAAATAAATGACACCATCAGATAGCCTAGACCAGAAAATAGGGGGCAGGTGTAAACAGCGTGCAATTATCTTTCACGGGGGCCGAGTTATAGTCAATTGTGTCCCCAAATTCGTTACCATGGCAACAAGGCTCGGCAAAGGAGAAATTTAAATGACACCATCGGATAGCCCGGGCCCGAAAATATGGGGGAAGGCGCAAACAGCGCGCAATTATCTTTTATGGGGACCGAGTTATACCACTTTGAAATCTCCATTTGCTGTAATGCAAAATTTTGCAACTTTTGAATGGTTGCTATGACAACAGGGGTCGATTGGGGGTAAATTTAAATAACACCATTAGATTGCCAGACCCCGAAAACAGAGGGGCAGGCAAACACAGCTCGCAATTATCTTTTACGGAGACCAAGTTATAGGCTACCGCTTTGAAGTCCCCATAGGCTGTAATGCATTTTTTAAAATTGCGGGTAAAATAGGGGAAGGAGTTATCAGATGTTTATCTTAAACAAACTCGATCTTACTTTTCGGGCCCCAAATCACTTTGCATAATTTCATCAAAATTGAATCAAAATTGTGGCCGTAGAAGTGTTTACAGACATATTGACAGAATGACAGACTGACAGACAGACGCTGTGCCCTTGATATGCTATATGGTAATGGGACAGATAATAAGAATGCATTCTATTCAGAGAAAAAAAAACCCGTGATGTCGATGCTCTGAATGAAGACAGGTTTGCGCATGCGCGAAGCAGCGGACATTGGAGGCTGAATAATTCTCCACGTGAGAATGTTCATGCCGGTCTTCAGCTCCAGCTTCTCGGTCCGCCACTGGCCATCCTTCGTGTGCTTGAGGTATTTGTTCTTGTCCCGACTGCTGAACGACTCGCAACGACTGTTCTGTACCTGACGTCGTCAGTACACCATAAGGTCACTCAAGGTCATCATTAAAACGCCAACCATCCACCGACTTATGTGCCCAGTGGCATAAAAAGGGCCCGTGATGTCCATGCATGCAAGGCCTCTATCTCATTTTGTTTTGTTAAAAACATATCAGGGACTCGGTAAAATAATTACTATATTATTGTTGCCACCTGATGACCATATTTTGGAGCTATAATTGCACAGATTCGATTTCAGATAAGGCTCTGCCCTCGTCCCCGCTAGAGGTACAGTGTACTTACAGCGCTTCCCAGACTTTCTAGCTAAATTTTAAGTATCCTACTTCTAAAAAGAGAGGAAAAGGGGGAAGGACGAAAAAAGGCACGGGAAAAAAGAGGGAAAAAAGAGTGAAAAAGAAAGAGAAAAGAAAGGAAATGAAAGAGAAGCTGGAGAGGAAAGGAAAGAAAGTGAAAGGGAGGCGAAGCACCAATTCACGTTTTGGCTACGATTTGCTAGCTCCAGTTACAGTCGCTGACAGGTTAGAGACAGGAAGCGAATATCTTTCGTATCTTTCCACGACGCCAGCCGCGGTCGGACAACACATTTGAGAATAATCTAGTTTTTGCCAATACAGTGAAAAAATGCCAGTAATCAATGCGACCACGGGGCTATTCTGACACAACCATGTTGCAAGCATACAGCCATGACAGCGATCGAGTGTTCAAGTGAACACCCTCGAAACAATGTCGTGCGTCTACACCAAAATAACTTCCAGGTAGACAACTAAATATAGGTGTAGTCGAACATATAGTCATAGGCTGTAAAAAATCAAAATTACAAACATTTTGTACATCTTGTGGGATTGCGATATACTTTGTGCAAATTGTCGAAAACAAGAACGCGAGCACCATAATAGCCTAGATTAATCAACAGCAGCAGAAATTGTACGTTTTAAAGGGGTACCCAAATCTAATGCAGACCTGGTGCAGAGAACTCCTTGAACATAGGGGGGTCAACACTTGCACGGTTGAAATCAACGCTTGATGATAATAGTTTTGAATGCAGGTTGTCTTGCTCTATCACTAGTAATTCCGGCGCAATTCATCTTTAAAATGATCGGCGTAACCAAATAATTGTTTAAAAAATCACTAAAAGCTTTTATTTCTGGGGTTTAAGGTCGATCAAGGTTAAGGTCGATGTCGGTATCCCATGAAAGCTCGCCAGGAGTGTTTGTTCGATAGGCAGCGAGTCTAGGCTTATACCTACAGCTGCAATCGTTCGCACTAGACGAGTCGGTAGCGGTAAAATAACGATTGTGCAGGGCGTAAACCACTTTGTCGCTTTCGTTCGAGGGGAACTCCCCACGCAGTATATCGAAATCTTGTCACAAAAAACTAAACACTAGGCCTACGCTATCGAATGGCAAAAACCAGACATCACCGGCGCTTTGATGAGTACCAGGACGTGACGAACAGACACCAGGACAGACAGACTGAATTGCGATAGCTAATACGCGCTAGCACACAGTGCGTCGCGCGTAAAAAGCCGTAGCATATAGGCCTACTCTACAGATTTAGTGATTGTAGCCTGTAGTGAGTCCTAAGTATGCCGCTTACAGCGGTAGTTCTGACAGAGAGAAAAGACCTGAAAGGTGAAAAGAATGCCGTCGTCTTCATGCTGGTAAGTGAAATCAACGATCCCTGGACGGACCAGCTCGGCGCTGTACGTCAGACTGGCTGTACAGTTGATGACGTCAGACGACAGGTACTTGCCACGCGCCGCCCAGCCCGACCTGTCAATCAAATCGAATGAACCAATCCATCTTTCAGTCAATTCGTCAATTATTATTATTATTATTATTTTCTTTTTTCTGTCCCTGTCTATCTTTTTGGTGTTCTTGACTGCTCTTGTGGCGAATAAACGTTTAGTGTTATTTTTTTCCGGAGAGCAGAGAATAGACGCTTTTGTACTGCTGTATTTTGCCGAAAAAAATCGGGATGCTACATATACGCGGGATAAACGTCTGTGGATATGGATATATCCATGGATATCCACGGAAAATCTGTGGATATGGATACGGATATGGACGGGAAATTTCGTATCCACGGCAAGCCTGGGGGGCAACTTGAAATTTGAATCAGGGGAGGGCGGGGTTGGTTGAGACATGGGGTTGAATGAGACACCGCCGCCGTCAAATTTTTTTTGTGTTTTATCTATGGTATATAAGTTTTTATCTACAAAATTTAATAAATAATCAAATAATAACCGCAATACGTCTATATCTGTGAAGATGTTTTAGTTTTTTTACGAATGTTTGTTTTGGAGGTGCAAAATTTTATTTTAAATAACTGTTGAACTCTGTCTTCTAAGGTAATAGTCGTTGTCACCTCTAAAAATGAGTTATATTTTGAGAGTTCGATATACACGGCATTCAAAAGCGTAAGCGCGCAATACTACAATTGATACGGATCGCGAAGCTGGGTCACCCTCGTCGGGGTTAGTTGAGACACCAGGCAATGTGAGGGGAGACCGGGGCTGCTGGTTGAGACACTTTCAGTCCAGTGAGTGAGTGAGTAGTTTCTTAACGGCACATCAGCACAAAATAGGCCATTCAGTGCCATACATGGTTAAAATTAGTTAAAAGCAGTTAATATATGTATTAAAAGCAAAGTTAAAATACTTGTTAAGATCAAGGCTATTAAGCTAATGTAAAAACAACATTATATACAATTGTAAAAGCCGATATCCAAATATCATGCAACGACGCCACTGATTACATGTATATCACCGAACACTTCGACCTCTGACCCTTCTAATTCATTTGAGCTAATTCCCACACTAATTATTGGCAATTCCTCATATAGGCCTAAATAGTCGTTTCATGAAGCCTTAATTTTAACATATCGACAATCGGACCGTCATGGTAAATCTACGACAAAATTCCGACAGACAAGATATATAGATGCTCAAATTTTCAATTCTCTTCCCAAATTCCTAAAAAATGGGAAATTTGTAGCCCACAAATTTTGTATTTTGGACAAAAAATGTTCTCGTATTTTCCCAAAGCTCAAGATTTGGGAAAGGGGAAACAGCTGTTCCCCTGTCCTCCCTCTTCTGTCCCCTACCCTCTTGCCAGAACGCCGCCATTGAATGGATATCAATCAACAAGTCGTTACCCGGAGCAGTTAGCGTGTCCTGAAGCCGGCGGGAAGATGTGCGTAGAGATGAGAGGGTGAAACAGTGCCGTGGTGAACCTCTCCAGCTGAACGGAGAAACCGCTGGGTAGAGCGTCCCAGTCGTCCCAGCGTATACCGCCCCCTAGCGAATAGTGACCGGCCGGGCACGGGTGGCATTCCTGATCGGCCGATATGTCCAGATATTCACCGGCGCGACACGTGAAGTCTGCAGCCAACAAAATCAACACCGTACAAAGTAGGGTTAGGACAGGTAGAACATCTCGATACACAACGACTAAGCAGGGATGTGCACGAGACCTTCTGAGCCGAGACCGAGACCCGAGACCCATGTCTCCGAGACCGAGACGAGACCGAGACGAGACGTTGCAGCTTCCGAGATGCTGGCCAAGACCTTGATGCCCGAACTTGATCGCCTCGCCGAGACGTTTTCCATGGCGTGTGGTGAAACATATTGACAATGAAAAATAAATTATACGGATTTATTAACTCGCACCATGGTAAGCGCTTTCTATTTGTGATATTGTGGGTTTTTGCACTTTATTCTGACAATTATTACTAAATAATTAACGGCTTGCACCATAAAGAATTGCAACTACAGTGCTGTAGACGTGAGCCATTATGTTTATCGCAATTTGCAAGCAACTGAAATTAGTAAACTACAGCTGATTATAGCATTATACGTCGTCTACATTTGGCTGATAGTATTCATTCTGACATCATATACTTTATTTTCATTGCAACTAGGTCATTTTATGACGAAAAAAGACTGACATGAAATAATTCTGCTTTATGATAGATGAAAGAATAAAAACACTGTAAACGAATTATGTCTCCACAAATGTCATGCTGGTTAGTATCGCTCTAACTGCAGAGTAACAGTATGCACGGCGCGCGCCTGCATAAAACGTGTCGACGAGACGCAATGGCCGGAGACCCGAGACGAGACCTACTGGGCCGAGACCGAGACGAGACGTTAGTACGTCTCGAGACCGTCTCGAGACCGAGACGTCTCGACCGAGACCACATCCCTGCGACTAAGGTCAAGCCACTAAACTCAGCCTTCAGCCTTCCATCCCTCCGGGGATTTGAGATAAATGCCTAGGTTTAAAGCGAAACGCATTCACCTGTGTCGGGTGACGGGTAACACTGTGTGATCTCATATGGCAGGTGACGCTTCGTATCTCTCTAATAAATTCCCATGAAGTTACAGTGTATATACATAATTTTTCCACTTGTGAAAATTTAAACACAGTTAACATGATCAGAGACAGAGAGAGTGGGGGACTAGTTGTTCTTCTAAATAATTTTAACTGTCATATATTATCTTTTCTTTAGAAAATTTTTGACCAAGAGTACAAAACTTTGGTCTAGAAATCCGTCATTTTGGAAAAAGGAAAGATAGAAAAAATCCCCCTCCCAGTTCACATTTTTGAACTGGCTATAACTCGCAGTTCCGTTTTCAATATCGCAGTTACGTTGCATGAGGCAAGATGTCATGCAGTAAAATGTAGTCACTATAACGAAGCAACTGAAGGCCTCATGCAATAGTTAGATGTCTCATATCTAATCTAATGCTGTACAGCAGTCATTTCGCGCAATAGCCGTCAGCTTAAACCCTCCGTCTGATATTTTCCTCTCGGCATGGGGCGCCTGATCAAGCTACAGTGTGTCCATTGTAATCTACTCGCTTATCCCGAGACTAGTATGTAAACCATACGTCACGTCAGCGGCGCCCAGAAGCATTAAGCAACAGATTATTCCCGTAACTAAAACGAAAAAGAACTAAACTAAGCCTACTTTACTGATATTTGTTTTACCAGAAAAAGGTAACATAAAATTTTCAGCCAGAAGAAAATGCATTCACTTTTTTCGGCGGGAAGCCCAAAAATTTCAAAACATACATTTTGCTGCATTCATTTCCGAACATGCGACAAGGTTTCACGGCGATCGGCTGAGGGTCCGACAGAGCTCGGAGATTTTGCGCTGTAGGCCCATAGCAGCGAAGAGAAAGAAAGAAAAAGGCATCAGCAGCAGAACACACGCCGTCTGCCTTAATTATTTCCCGAGTCCCAGTCCTGTTGCACCAACCAATTTAGTGGCTATGCCACTAGAAAGGAGGCCAAAAAGTTGCAATTTTTGACCGACGTCTGCAAATTACCAACAGATGAGATGCGGGTGCGCAAATTGTAGCCCCTAAAGTCCTTCATCAGATGGAAAATTTGCAACCCCATATTTTGCACTTTATAAAGAAAATCTTCCGACAAAAAAACACTTTCTGATATTCAGGAAATGACCCGTGCTTCCGCCAACATGTCGCCGCTGCGTGTCTTGGTCTATACAAGGGCAAGTTTAACAAAAATGTGCCCGAAAATTGTGGAGCTGGGCCCCTTCCTTCCCACTATTCGTTGTCTACACTAATGCCCCTCCCAACATTTTTGACCCCCGACGACGACACTGGAACACACATGTAGATGACGTAGTAACAGGTGCTCTGGTGTATATATAGGCCTACGCGGTAAATTCACTGATATATTCCCATTGTGCTGTGTGTACGCCGGGTTTGGTCGATCCGGGTGTAAGCCTATAAGCAAATATTGATTACTGCACTGTTACCATCATTGCTATGTATTGTGCTCTGCTGTACATCTACATAGGCCTCAGCACTCCCTACTGTTGTTGCTGCCAGGGCCGGATTTAACTGGTGGGAGGCATGGGGCCCCTGGTGGAAGGCCTGGGCCCAGTGGCGTATTTGGGATTTCAGAAAGGGATTGGCTATCGAATTACAGGGTTTTAAAAATTGAGGGGTTTGGTGGGAGACCCCCTGTTGGTGAGAGGCCTGGGGCCCGGAACCCCCCGCCCCCCATAAATCCGGCCCTGGTTGCTGCTGCTGCTGAACTGAAATATTTTAGTTGCTTTTTAGTCAAATTAAAGTCTAAAATCGCGTTGCACCAACCAAGTTGACGGTCCCATTGGCCTAAGTTAAAGTACATGCTTATCCACCGTACCTTCTACTTGCTGGCTGTGATTTAAAGCTCGTATTTCTAAGGGAAAGGAGAGGAAGAAAGGGTAAAGGGAAAAGTGGAAGTAAAGGAAAGAGACGGGAAAAGATGGGGGGAATAGAGAAGCAAGAGAAATAAAGACAGATCCTCAATTCACATTTCTAGCTACGCCTCTCAGAAAGGAGGCCAAAAAGTTGCAATTTTTGACAGACGACTTCACATTTCTGACAGAGGAGATGCGCGTGCGCGAATTTTGCCCCTAAGTTTTTCTTCAAATCGAAAATGTGCAACCCCGCATTTTGCACATTATCAAGAAGATCTTCAGACAAGAAAAGCATTTTCTGATATGCAGGAGATGACCCGTGCCTCTGCCAACATGACGCCACTGCATGTCTATACATGGGCATGTTTGGGTAGGAAGACAGGAGACGTCGTTCTCCACTTTTCCGGTGAGTGAATGCGTCCATCCCGAAGCAAAAATTACAACGAAAAATAAAATGGCACTTGTTGCTAAAACTGACTCATTATTGACGCTATACGCCTATTATTGTGCTGTCGTCCTAATGGGCGGTGTTCAGGGTCTTGCCTGCCGCCCGTCCATTTCGTATAGGAGCTACTAGTTAACTCAGAAGCGCAGAAAAATCGTTCTCCGGGGCAGAAGTAACTCCATCCCAATTTTTAATTAAAAGATCACAAAATAAGGTCAGGGGTGAGAGTTACGATCGACCGCATAATATATCCGAACTGGGCCGACGTACAAGCATTTCCTAGTTGTTAAGTTTGAACGGTGCTGGACAGTTCGCAGAGCATTACACAGCAAGCAACGAACTGATATTCATACCGCATCCTTTCCCTCTGACGGGCGGGTTAGGTGCTCCGCCGACGCACGTGTTGGGTGTCGGCACAGAGACACGCCAGCGACCGCCATCACTGTCACACTGCGTGTACTCGTAGTGAAAATCTTTCTGCAAACACACAGAAAACGAATGAATGAACGAATGGCTGAAACATCTATATTCTGTAAAATTAGGCTAGTAGGCCTATCACGGCTTGTATAAGCGATGTGCCAAGTCAATGAGAAGGCCGAAATTTCGACCCCCCACAGCTCCCACATTTTTCAACCGATCTTAACGAAAACTGAAATCAAGAAAGATATCCGGGATACGATCCCACACGCAAAATTTGGTTGATGTGGGACGACAGAAAGGGGGTCTGAGTAAAAAGGGCATTTGCCGTTACTTTTTGTGTTCTTTTTTGTATACTTGCTCACGCCTACAGGTCACACCAGAAGACCGATCACGACTGTTTATGGCTCAAAACGCGTGTTTCCGCGTAAGGTAAGGCCTTTTGGGGGTCTTGAAGATAAAAAATAATGTTTGGGGGTCAAAACTCCCGAAAAACATGATTTTGTTTTTTTGGGGGGTAGGCATTTTAAGCCAAATTTGCGAAATTTTCGAATCGCGATATCTCGAAAAGTACACACTCAAACACAAAATTTCAAGGGGAATTTCAGCTGCACAAATGGACTTCGTGGGTGGTCCAGCATTACAAAATTATAATTCAAGATGGCGGCGGCCGCCATCTTGGATTTTTTGCACAAACATCAATAACTCAGCCGCTGATTGACATAAATGAATGAAATTTTGTAGTACTGTAGACGGCTGCTATCGGAAATGGAACATTTGACCAAAATGGACAAAAATAATAAATTCAAGATGGCGGGGGCCGCCAATTTGAATTTCATTTATCGCTCATAACCCGTTTACTGCTGCACATATTTGCACGAAATTTAGCATGTGTATTACGTTGGAGGTCCTACATACACGAATGCCAAAATATTTTTTCCGTTTTCCAGCAAATTTCAGAAAAAAATGGGCGAATTTGCGGCTTTCATTGAACGTTTAAAAGCAAAAAGTGTTTCAGCTTCAGGGGGGGGCTTCGCCCCCCTGACTCCCCGACCAGGGGCTCTGCCCCTGGACCCCGCTGGGGGCTCCGCCCCCAGACCCCCGTTATAGGCT
>Ga0209367_1012726_pt1 | contig 10940 bp, 6 predicted proteins | sample WorMetLIZISLAND2_FD_187412 | JGI IMG/M metagenome (GOLD analysis project Ga0209367, IMG submission 187412) | Marine gutless worms symbiont microbial communities from Max Planck institute for Marine Microbiology, Germany - Olavius geniculatus... ... | reverse complement strand
AAATTCTATCTGTCCTAATTTGTGGGCCCCAACAGCAGGTTTATTACAAGGTTTGACTGTCTTGCAGCAGTGTGTCTACCAGAAGAAGTTTAAGAATGTTTGTAACGTCAAGAAGTGACTGGTAGAGTCTGTATTGGTCAGGAGCAGAACATTATCGATACTGCAGCTGTCAAGTGGGCCGAGTGTCATAGTGGGCTAACACTTCAAGCAGTTTTACTGTAGGCAGTTGAAAAATGGATAACTGAATGAAATGTCAGCCACAGTGTCAGAAATGAGAACAAAATGTGTTTTACGCATTATGTTAATTAAGCAATCATGTCGCATTGAATAAAAAAGTGATATTTTGTTTGTTCTATTTCCCCAGGTAGTGTAGAAACAGATGTTGAGTGAGATGGGAAATTAAATTGTCACTTGATGACAAGTTGTCCCAGGAATACTCGTACCAGAAATTATTAAAATCCGATAATCCTTCTTCACGTTACAGTCGAAAATGTCGGGAATTTTTTTTTGGGACACAGTGTACTACTATTACTGCAACTACTACGACTACCACTAGCAAGCTGATCATGCTCCGCGTTGCTCCAGCCAAACAGATCTCTCTTGTCTGTAACAACAACAATGAAAGAAAGAATTTTCAGAATTTCAGCACAGCAGAAGAAGAAGAAAAAGACTTCGCACAGACTTCAAGGTCCATCGGTCATCACCCCTTTTCAGTGCTTTGAGCATGCAAGGGTTAAACCCAATTATGCTAGCATACAACACAAATCAGGCAAATGGTTAGCACTATTAATAGCAGTGCCTTTAGTCAACTGAGTCGGTATGCCAGCAGTCCTGGTAACAGGTCCTACTGTAATGTGGAACTCACCATTTCTTCCCTAGCATGACTGTAACCGTCACCAGTACTCATTTTGCCTACCCACAGAGGGATGGCCAGACTGAGATGGCCTAAGCGCCTTGGTTGGACGAAAAGATTGTACACTGCATAAAAAACACACCAAATTTTTTTTACCATAACTTGAAGAAGGGTTATCCAATTTTAATAATTTCTGGTACACATATTCACGACACAACTGCCCATCAAATGTTCAGTTTCCCACCTTATCCAACATCTGCTTCTGCACTACCTGGGAAAAACAGAACAGACAAAATATGCATTAAAATCAACAAAAAAGTTGTCTTTCTGTATATGTGGCAAGCAACAGCCAATCAATTACAAGGTTTGACTGTTATGCAGCAGCACGTCTATTAAATAGGCCTAACATTCAGGAATACTGATGAATTCAAGAAGCAATTGGTGAAGTCTGGATTGGTCTGGAGCAGAACGTTATTGATGCTGCTATCAACGAATGGAGAAAGTGTCTCCGAGCCAAGCCCATGTTCGTGGGCCAACATTTCAAACATTTTTGTAGACAGTTAAAAATGGACAATTAGAAAAACTATTAGCTAAAATGATGAAAATGTGGACAAAATGTGTGTTTTGTGTGTTGTTTTGATTAAGTAATAATACCAAAGTGGTTAAAAATGCAATATTTTGTTCGTTTTCTTGCAGTAGGTAGTGCAGAAATAGACAATGGGCGAGGTCATTTGATGGCCAGTTGTATCAGGAATGTTCGTATCAAAACTTATTAAAATTGGATCACTTTTCTTCAAGTTACGATGAAAAATTTTTTTGGTGTGTTTATGCCTCACTGTGTATACTTGCAAATGGTCACCCATCCCAGTACTAACCCAGGTCACTGCAAAGTAACTTCATTGATGCAAATAATGATGCTACCATGACTAGGCTAAGCTGCCAGTGAGCTGAAGTCCTGAGAATTATCTCTCAGACTAATCAAAAACTGCAAGAATAGTATCGACTTTGGATGAGGTAAACATAAATTTTCTCATTCTTGAAGTTGATGTCAACAATAACTACAACTACGAAAACAGCAGCAGCTACTACTACTACTACGACTACTACTATTACGACTGACCGGAAACAGCAAAAACAGTGTCAACTTTTGACGAGACAAAAACAATGTTTTCATTCTTGAGGTCTACTACTATTACTTTTACAACTACAACAACAACTATAAGTAAAACAACAGCAATAACAACTACTACCAGTACTACCACTATTACTGAGTATTAACCCTTTAACTGCCGGAACTAAAAAATGCTAATACCGCGATATTTTGGCAAAAATACAGAGTGGGCCAGGTACAGCGATTTATTTCCAGCGCCGGCGCCTTTGGTAGTGAAGGGGTTAATACTGACCGGAAACTGCAAGAACGGTGTCTGCTTTTGACGAGACATAAACAATGTTTTCATTCTTGATGTCTCCAGCGACCAAAGTGAGTTCAGGCAGCCTTTCAAAATGACCAACACCTAGACCAACCAACACCACGACTGAACTACAGGAAGGCACACAAAAATGTCAAATATACATCTTTTAAATAGATCAAGCAATCGGAAGGCTGTTAAAATGATTAGCCTACACCAACTCAGCCTGGCCATCCCTCCGTAGGTAGGCGCAATGAGTATCAAAGGTAAAAGGTAAAGGTTGTCAATTTGTATAGCACATCGTCGTGTATACACACCTCTAGTGCGCTTTTCGTCACCAACCAGAGCCGCCGATCGCACAGCCGCCGCGTGCAGCCTGCAAACACAGGCTGGTGCACCGGCTGGCCAGGCAGCCCAGTCAGCTGTACAAAGGTCTTCACCTTCCGTAACCCATATAATGGGTTACTACTCATTTAACCAACCCCAGAGGGATGGCAGGGTGAGTTGGCCTTGTTGGTTGACTGATAGCGGACACCGTACCCACAAAGTGGTCAAGCAGCCATCCATCAGTCTAGTGCAGGATAAGGAAAGTCCGCCAGCCAGGACCGACGTTCTAACCACTATGCTACGCCACCAACGTCGGTCGTTGCTAGTTGGAGTCTAGTAAGTAAACCAGTCCATAATCCACTACCTGTGGACGAGCCGCGAGACGTAGGTGAACTGGAAAAATCTCAGAGGAATCTTCCGTACAAGCCCAATGGACGACCACCCAGCTGTACTGTCGATGTGGTACATCAGCCTTTCTCAGGTGTATGATGTACGCAGTATAAATCAATCAACCAACCAAGCAAAACACATTTAATTTTGACTTCGCCACACATAGCAAACGAATCAAAGGTGTGTAATGGCAGAGATTAAACTAAGTATTCACGTTTACTATAGGCAACAGCAAACAGTTCAGTTTCTATACTTTGCTTAAAAGTGCCCCGAAGTTCAGCAGATCTACATTTCTAGTCAGAAGAAAGAGAACGGTCTTTGAATAAAAGTGAAACGTTTCAGTTTGTTGTGTGTTTTGTGCCATCAGGTCCACTGACCCTTGAAGAGAGTAAGAGATTTACCGTACAGTAAATTCTGTTAAAAAGCCACACTATTGGAACAGCGAGAATAACACCGAGTTGGACAAAGACATATAGACTAAGTTAATTATTACTGACCAGTTTGACCATCAGCGGAAAGACCACAGCTGAAGACTTGTCCAGAGTCTGTGAGAACAAGTGTGTGATCCTGACCACAGACTACCTATAGACACGGAGACCACCCACACAGATCAACAACCACCTACATAGACAATTAGACATGGACCACCTAGAATAGCATCAAAAAACACCGCCCGCACAGACAGAATGAGTGTGTGATCCTGACCAGAGATCACCTACAAACACACAGACCACCCATGTAGACAAAAGTCCAAAACATAAGCAGAATCCCCTCTCCAAAAAACATTGCAAGACAAAAACTCTGGAACGAAATCTCTAAATGCAAACAAACACGTCTTTATGGAGCAAGATGTACAAACTATCATTGAAGAACAAGCAGTGGGGGATTTTGTAATAATCCTAAATGTAAGACAAAAAGACACAAACACAGAGACACAGACTGGTGAAAGTGGTCAAGGCCTACTGACTACAGTATCAGACTCATAACGTTCAGGTTACGGCTCAATTCTCACTGCTTGTCATTTGCAAGCAACCTTGAGCAAGTTTCGAACCTACTGTGTGCTCCGGCCAACTCAGCCTCCTACCCTCAGCAAGATGGGAAATAACTATGAGTAGTAACTTACGGGGTGCAGGCCTAGTGTGGCTGATTAGAATATCTGCTGAATGCTCTGCACGTTCAACTGTTCATTGGCACAGGTAAACCAAGCTCCAATGTCAACTCAGCCTTCCATCCCTCTGAGGTAGGTAAATCGAGTCTGGCTGGAGTTAAGGTAGGGCATGTTCAGCTCTGCTGGGTGCAGCCTGGCAGGTAACACAGTGTGATCTATCATATATGGCAGGTGACGCTCCGTAGCTCCGAGAGGAGTTTCCTATAAAGAGCTATATGCTCCATTTGACTTTTAGTCCTCTGGCTAAATCAAACAATTTTAATTATTATATCAAACTGATGGTAAAACAGTCAGACAGGATCGGATTGTATCACATTCTACAAGGCAATGAAAAAATGATCAATGCAAAGGTTACCTGTTTTACTTTTTCCTTGAACTTTAACTTGTTAATAACCTGACTGCCTCTGCAAAGTATAAACACACAGTAGACTGTTAAGAAATGTACTTAAGAGCGACGTAACTGAACCGAACTGAAGTGACATGGTTTAGTTTTTTAAAACCAAAACCAAACTGAACAACAGCAGTTAACTTGCAAAACCACTCCAAAATCATATTTTGCAAACCGCACAGCCCTACACACAAGTAACACGATTCAATCAAACAACTCATCGCACTGACCGATGTTCTTCATTGTCAACTATTTTCCGCCCGCATTGTCCATAAGCATTGTTGCCCAGAGTAAATACTGAACACACAACAACAACAATGCAATACACATCACACAAAATATGATCAGATGTGGCAAATTGAGACAATAAACATGAATTATGATCAGTAATTCACAATAAGACAATGTCCAACTTTTCATGTTTTATATCATTAAAGGTGAAGTTTCTTGAGATACAGCAAACATATATCGGACACCATTACTTAAATTGAACTTTTGCAGTTTATTTACATTATCCTACATGTATACTGTGTCCCAAAAAACATCCCCGACATTTTCGAATGTAACTTGAAAACAAATTATCAGATTTTGATAATTTTCGGTAAGAATATTCCTGACACAACTTGCCATTAAATGATCATTCAGTTTCCCACCTCATTTAACATTTGTTTCTGCACTACCTGGGAAAAAAACACAACCAGCGAAATATCGCTTTTTATGTGCGATAGCAGAATGCTTCGTGTGTCCTAGCCATGGCCTGGGCATCTGTCTGTTTGTCCGTCTGTCACACTGCTGTATTGTGTCAAAACGGTGCAAGCTAGGATCACGAAATCTTCACCATGGACTGCCGCAAGGTCTCTAGTTTATCATGACAAAATTTCGTACGCCTGGGTGCCGGGATTCCCCTCGAACGAAGCGTCAAAAAGGGGTACCCCCTAAAAAGACACTATTTTGCCATTATTGGCTTGTATAGTGTGAAAACGGTTGCAGATAGGTACAGACATGCTGCTTATCATAACAAGCACTGGTGACAGGCTTATTAGATTTATCAACATCGGTAACCACGAACGACCATGAACCCCCCAAAATGGGTTTTTAGTAAATTTTTCACAATTTTTTTAACACAGCGCACATTTCAACACTGAATTGTGACGAAATGGCTGGAGATAGACCAAAACAACCTTCACACAAAATTTTCAGCACTAAACGTAGATTTCAGCAGTCCAGGTCCCGACCCCCTATGTTCAAAGAGGCCGGCACAGGCGGGTGTGAAAGACAGCTACCCCCCCTCCCAAAAAGTGGTTATTTTACCCCTATTATCTCGAGTAGCATGAAAACGGTTGCAGATAGGTACAGATATGCTGCTTATCATAACAAGCAATAGTGACAAACTTTTTATTGGTGTCAACATCAATGACCATGAACCCTCCCAAGAGGTTTTATAGTGATTTTTTCACAATTTCTGGATGCAGCACACATTTCAGCACTGAATTGCAATGAAATGGCTATAGATAGACCAAAATAACCTGTGCATGAAATTTATAGCACTAAACGTAGATTTCAGCAGTTCAAGTCCAGACCCCCTAGGTTCAAGAAGACCGGCGCAGGCAGGCGTGAAAGACGGTTACCCCCTAAAAAGTGGTTATCTTACCGCAATTCTCGTGTAGTGTGAAAATGGCTGCAGATAGGCAGAGACATGCTGCTTATCATGACAAGCAATATTGACAACCTTTTATTGGTATCAACGACGATGTCCTTGAATGACCTTGAACTTCCAAAATAGGGGTTTTTAGTGAATTTTTTTTTATTTCCGGCTGTGACACAAATTTTAAGAGTGAACTGTTCTGAAATGGCTGAAGATGGACCTGGAAAACCTGCGTAACATTTCAGCATAGAACATACATTTTTAAGAATCTAAGTTTCAATCTCTTAAATTCAAGGAATCTTCCATATGGAGGCCTCAAATTTAACTACTTTTTAAAGATGCATTAATATCTTATTGCTGTAGGCCTACACTGATTGCCAAAGTGGCAGAACTGCTGCTATCACACGTCATGTGAGCTTTGCTCAAATTACTTGTTTATCCAATACGATATAATTTCTTAATTAACATACCGCATAAAAACGCATTTTGTTCACATTTCTGACAATTAGGCTGACAATTCATCCAGTTGTGCATTTTTCAACTGCCTGCAATAAAACTGCTTGAAGTGTTGGACTGTTGGTCCACTATGCGAACACAGGCAAGGAGACGCTTTCTCCATTCATTGACAGCAGTATCGATAATGTTCTGCTCCAGACCAATCCAAGCTCTACCAGATGCTTCTTGACTTTGCAAACATTCCTATACTTCATCTGGTAGACACACTGCTGCAAGACAGTCAAACTTTGTAACAGACCTGCTGTTGAAGCCCCCAGATTAGTATAGATGAAATTTATTGACATTTTTTTCAATTCATTTCAACACATATTATGTTTGGTCTGCTTTCCCCAAGTAGCGCAAAAGCAGACGTTGGGCGAGGTGGAAACTAAAGCACTTTTTAAATAGCCAGTTGTGTCAGAAAAATTTCTGCCAAATATCATTAAAATCTGGTAATCTTTGTTCAAGTTACGATCGATAATGTCAGGGATGTTTTTCAGGTTTTCTGTTTATTTCAACACATAATTCGCTTGATCTGATTTCCCTAGATAGTACAGAAGCATACATTGGGTGAGGTGGGAAACTGAACACTTATTTGATGGCAAGTCATGTCAGGATTATTTGTATCAAAAATTATCAAAATCTGATAATTGGTTTACCAGTTACAGTCGAAAATGTCGGGGATGTTTTTTTGGGACACAGTGGGTCACTTCACTTTTTGACTTAGACTTTCGCTGAGTCTTTTCACTGAGCGAAAGCTAAAGCTGAACACTAAAGTCTGTACTTAGACCACAGTTCAACTAAACTTTGGTCTAAGTCTACTGACTTAGACCATACCGATTAAAAATGGCGGAAAACCCGTAAACCTAACAAGAAATAAATCAACCATTTACGCTTGGACTTGCTTATTTAATTGCGACGTGCACGCAAATAAAGTAATTACATTTGACGTCATTGCATATTTTTTACGGCATTTATTTTTCGTACCAGACTGCTTTAATTTACTAAACTGTCCGTATGCATAGGACTGTAAATAGTCGCCACGTTTTCGCTCAGCTAAAGTCAAAAGTTGAAGTGGATTCAGAATCAGCGAAAGTTAAGCCCTAAGGGCTAAAGCTATCTCTTCCATGCAAATCGAACCGACTTTAGCCAGGTTAGTTCGGCTCAGCTTTGGTCTAAGTAGGTACTTTTGGACTCAGTGAATCGCTGAGACTTTTCGCGGAGTCCATTGGACTCGGCCAAAAGTCTCAGCGAAATCACTTCACTTTTTGACTTTAGTAGGTACTTAGACCGAAGTTTAGACTCAGCAATAGTCTCAGCGAAAGTCTAAGTCAAAAAGTGAAGTGACCCAGTGTACATGTTAAAGGCCTAGTATAGCTGATCATGAAAACCCATTGCAGAACTACAAAGCACCACCTGCCATATGGAATCACACAGTGTTACCTGCCACTCGACAGGTGAGGTGGGCAAAGCATACAGTCATTTACGTCAACTTTCTTTGTGACGTTGCATGCCAAAAATTATTAAAATCGGTTGTGTTTCAAAGAGCTATTTAACAAATAAAAGTGGCTTGTTTTTGAGACATGGTGTATTTTCATCATAAGTCATCGTGACTCTATAACACAACAACAAGATGAGTACGAGACAACAAAAGACACCCCACACATACATCCTTCATTGTCGGTCACAATGACGGTGTGTGCACGTCCACAGGCAACATGAGTGAGTTGAGTTTTGTTTGGGTGCAACAACGGAAGCTCTATGGGCACAGGCTGGATCACGTAGTCCATTACATGCCCTGCAAAAAAAACAACACAGCACTGAAACAAATCCTACTGGTGATACTGCTGAGCTACAGATACTACCACAACATATACACTGTCTACTGACTAGCAGAGTTGATCAGTGAAGTCGGTGACGGAAGCTTCCACCCACTATGGCTGCACGTTGCGTTGCTAGTGATAGACAGCTGCAGTGTGGAGCGCTGAAACACACTGATGCAGTGCAGCTGTAGTAGAAATAGTTCCCACTGACTACGCTGAAAATCTGTGTACAGTGTTTAAGTACTTTCTTCTATGAATGCGATGGGTCGGAAAAAACAAGTTGCAACGTCGGTGGCGGCCCCGCCCACCAGACAGAGTGGCAGCTGCAGTGATAGTGATGACGATGCTGATACATTCAGTCAAGTTGGCAGTCGTGGTCGCAGTAAGTCTACTTCATCTGATTAAAAATTTGCGTCAGCAAGTAGAAGAATTGAATGCTGAAGTCGGACGCCAGCGCCAGGTCATAGATACATTGACAACCCGGTTGAACTTTGTACTTTCCATGTTCGGTGCAGATGAGGTTTCTCTCTCTCTGTTGACAAAGATACTGAATCAGCAACAGGCTCTGCTGCTGTTAAAGCGCGTGATACTGATGTTTCTTCTTCCCAGAAGTCTTTTCGAGGTGCAGTCTTGTCAGCTGTCTACTAGGACATGAGAGAGCAGGAGACTCGGTCAAAAAATTTTGTCGTATCTGGTCTGGCGGTTGATACTAATGTTGAGGATAAGGAGATCGTGGAAATATTGTGTGAGAAGGAGCTACAAATTAGGCGGCTGGGTAAAAACATTTCAGGTAAAGTGCGGCCAATCTTTGTATCAGTTTGTACCAAAGAGCAAGCTTCCAAGATTACATCATCTGCAAGGAAATTGCGGAAGTCGGAAAACGCTCTTGTCAGAGACAGGATTTTTATCAACCCTGATCTGACGAAAGCCCAAGCCGCTGCAGCGTATGAGCTACGGTGCAAACGACGCCAGGCACAAGCCTTGAAGACTGGTTGTCACACCGACAGTCAGACCTCTGATGCCCAGACCCCTCTACCAGTGTTAGCTGTAAACAGTAGACTACGTCCGAGTGCACCGGAATTTACTATAGATGCTCCGTGACATCAGATGTCCTCTACCCGACAAGACCGGCTTCAGTCAAATATTATTGAACCTAGTGGTCACTCATATATTAAGATACATTTTCTTAATCCTACTAGTTTAGCTAAACCTGGAGCTGTTCAATTGTTACAGACTGAACTTGTGCAGGGTAATATCGGTATTGCTTTGATTGCTGAGTCATGGTTTCCAAGATTCATAATGATAGTGTCGTATCGATTCCTAACTATACTGTATTTAGGCGAGACTGATTCAAATGAAAAGGAGGTGGTGTCTGTGCATATGTGCGAAATGACATTTCCTTTTGTTTACGAACACATCATAACTATGAATGTCTAGAACGTAGAAACCTTGAAATTATGTGGATTGAAGGCAATTGGAATGGTGATCTTTATTACATTGCATGCTGTTATTACCCACCCAGGCCAGTCCACACTAATTTAGAATTCTGTGAAGCACTGTCCTCTGATATTGATGCCATTAACACTTTAAATGGTAATTCAATTACTGTAATTGCTGGTGATTTCAATCAACTAGATACTAATTTTCTGTGCACAGATTTTGGTCTTACACAAATTGTTGAGTATCCTACCCATGGTCAGAGCCTAATTGATAAGGTATTTGTAAACCGACCTGACATTTATGTAGCTGATGTCAGTCAAAGTATTATTAAGACGAAACATTGTGTTGTTTTACTAAATCCATATACTGCTCCTGTTACTCGGGTTTGTAAACGTCGTCAGATTTCCTTCTATGATTTGCGCTCTCGACATATTGATAGGTTGCGCTATTATATTGGTTTACATGATTGGAGTGACTTGTACATGTTATCTGATATAGAGCTAGTATATAATGAATTTGTTTCTCGTGTTTAACATTTGATTTCCACTTGTGTACCTCGCAGGCATGTTACTTTGGGTCCCAAGGATCCAAAGTATATTTCTCCGCTGATAAAATCCCTACTGCGTCGACGCTATAGGCTGCGCAGGCGTGGTCGCCTTAATGAAGCCAATGAGCTGGCTGTTAGAATTAATACTCTTATAACTGAAAATCGGCGCACATCTCTTTATAAACTTGTTGATGCCGGCCCAAGAGAACTTTGGGCTGCTGTTAAAACCACTGCTGGTTATTGTCATTCCACTCCAATAGGTATTGATCCTGATCACATAAATAGATTCTTTGCTGATATATCTACTAACAATGAGTATGATGTTGAGGACGTTGAATGTCATAGGCAGCTGACTGATGTGCGACTGCCTCTATTGTATGATTTTGAAGTTGAGCAACTTCTGAGTAAGGTCAGCCGTACTGCTGCAGGTTGTGATGACCTACCAGCATGGTTAT
>Ga0209367_1012725_pt1 | contig 10940 bp, 5 predicted proteins | sample WorMetLIZISLAND2_FD_187412 | JGI IMG/M metagenome (GOLD analysis project Ga0209367, IMG submission 187412) | Marine gutless worms symbiont microbial communities from Max Planck institute for Marine Microbiology, Germany - Olavius geniculatus... ... | reverse complement strand
GCCTGTTACCAGTGCTTGTTATAATAAGCAGCATGTCTGTACCTATCTGCAACCGTGTTCACGCTACACGAGATAATTGCGGTAAAATAACCACTTTTTAGGGGGGTAGCTGTCTTTGACGCCCACCTGCGCCGGCGTCCATGAACCTAGGGGGTCGGGACTTGGACTGCTAAAATCTACGTTGAATGCTGAAAATTTCATACGCAGATTGACTTGGTCTATCGCCAGCCGTTTCGTCGCAATTCAGTGTTGAAATGTGCGCTGCATGCAAAAAGTGCGAAAAATTCACTAAAAACCTCTTTTTGAGGGATTCAAGGTCGTTCAAGGTCATAGATATTAATAAATCCAAAAAACCTGTCACCAGTGCTTGTTACGATAAGCAACATGTATGCACCTATCTGCAACCGTTTTCACATTATTCGAGCCAATAACGGCAAAATGACGTCTTTTTAGGGGGTACCCCTCTTCGACGCCCTCGTTCGAGGGGAACCCCTGCACCCAGTGGCACGAAATTTGTCACGATAAACTAGAGACCTTGGGGCAGCCACAGTGAAGATTTCGTGATCCTAGCTTGCACCGTTTTGATACAGTCCACGAGTGTGACAGACAGACGGACAGACAGACAGACGCCCAGACGATGGCAAAGACGCGCGAAGCATTCTGCTTTCGCGCGTAAAAATGATCAAGCACAAAGAGCTATGAACAATCAATCAGCATATTCATCAATCAGTCATCGATCCTTTATTTATTTGACTCAGACCACTTGGATCCGTAACTTTTTGGGGGACAATACACAGTCAAAACAGTAAAAACACAGTTAAACTAGACTAGACCATTGCTAAAACAAAATAAAAAACGAACACATTAGAAATAAATAAATGAAATGAAATGAAAACCAAAGCGTGCGACTTTCATTTCATCCCATTTCACTTTTGTCCTCGGTTTGCATCTTCAGCAACAACGACTTTTTAATTTGCGAGTTTCCTCATAAGATTACATCACAAAACCTGTAGCTTACTGTGTAGAACGATCTGCAAGCAAATGCTAATAATAACTTTTAACAAACTTCTAAATTGTATTTGTTTACTTTTTTCCATCACATTCTGTTTCCTCTTTTATCGGTAACTTGACGGTTGTAGTCAATTGCAGATACGTATTAAATGACAGATATTATGCAGAACGTAACCGGCTGGCAGCGTCGTCTGATGGTCCAATGTGGTTTTCTTCTCCACTGTGGTAACTAAGTCTGCTTTCTTCACAGTAGACGCAATGACAGGTGTTCCAGTTGTACTGTTAGCAGAACCTATACACCATGTATACGGCGACAGTCAATCATTTCAGCCTCAAACTGCACTTGCTTTATTTTTTTGTGGATTCGTTGTACGAAAAAAATAGACGCTCCCTGCAAGGCGTGTGGGCAGCTACGCCCCCTTCCAAACGATTGAAGCCAAATTTTGAATATGGGGTGGGATTGGCCATGTAATCACTTTTGCCAATTTTGCTGCAGCTAGATCGGTAAATGGATTTTAGAGCGACTCAAGAAATATTTTAGATTGTGACCAAACTAATGTACTCCTCGCGCGCATTATTTTCTTCTGTATTCTTTTAACTGCTTTTTAGTTCCTTTCTTTTCACACCGCAAATAGCGGTGCCGACAGCATCACATCGCCGACAGCATCAACCGTGCAACTGACGTCATCACGTCACGTGACCCCAAAAGATCAAACTCGTGACCCCATTATCTTTGAGGCGCCATACCTCCATAACGGTGTTAGATAGACGCATGGTCTTGTCCATAGTGACGATGCGTCTATCTAGCACCGTTAGGGAGATATCGCCGTTTGAAGTTCTTCCAGAAAGGCTCTTCCAGGAAGGCTCTTCCAGGAACAGAGGTCGGTCGTCGGTCAGTCCTCAATATTACACTGATCTTATATACTCTTCTTCGCTACGTTAGGAACGTAGCGCGCGAGGAGTAACAAGTGATCTGCTAACGCAAACAGAAACGCGCAACAGCCGGGGTGCATGTTTGAAACACATTAAAACAAAGTCTAAGTCCTTCACCAGAGGTCGCTTCTATCGCTCTTACAACGTCGTATCGGCTGGATATAGCAAATTTTGCCTACCCCTCTCATTAAACGTCCTCGTTCGGGGTGACCGCCTTCGAATTTATGGAAAAACTTTACGGTTTCTAAAACTAGAGTCTTCCAGGCAGCCGACGGTGAAGATTTGGTGATCGTAGCTTGCACCGTTTTTGACTGATCCACCCGTGTGACAGACAGACGGACGGCCAGACGGACAGAATTGCGATGGCTAAGACGCGCTACAGCAGTACCTGCTGGTTCGCGTAAAAATGAAGTTTCCAAGCTATATACTCAAACTTGGTCGCCCTTACAAAAGTGTCAGCACTGCTGTGCTGCACTGTTATAGGCCTAAGCCACGTGACAAATCAGCAAATGGTGGAAAGTTTACAGCGAGTCCACCGCAAGTTGTAGGCCTATATCGACACAATGTGTGAATTGGAAATGGAACAGAATTAAGCCTCAGCTCCGTTTGCTTTGGTTTGTTGTAGGTTTTTTTGCACAATGATTTGCTGTACAGCAAAAAAGCCCAGCTACCGCTAGGGAAGAAGCGCTACAGCATATACAGTTCTTGTTGCAGTATACTGACTTTCAAGATCGTCCAAGGTCGATGATTTTCATCTTATCTGAAAGAACGTATGCAATTTTCTATTAGTAATTAATAGTAACCTTGTCTCTGTCTCTCACCGTTTCCAGCATAGGGCCATTTATAGCTTGAAACATTCCGTTAAAAATTGCTGCCAAACCGCTGCGGATGGAGACATGATTATTATTGACAGCCTATAGAAAGTCGCTAGCGCCCTATCCGATGGTACCATGGCCTACTTCCTACGAATTACCGTTCAGCCACAATACCGCAAGATTACCATACCATACCTTTCAAGGTCATCCAAGGTCAATGATTTTAATGTCATTTTAAAGCTAATATACGACTTCATATTTGCGATCAATAACAACCCTATCTTGCACCGTTTAGGCACAATACATCCGTGACATACGAACATACACACTGACGGACAAACGGACGACAATCTTGGCATAGACGCGCTATGCAGCATAACTGTAGCGCGTCAATAAATCGGCAACACACGAAAGTCGGCAGCTAATACGCACGACAAGTTGTACCACAGAACAACTTGTGCCACATCAAAAATCGAAAAACTAAAACAATCCGCAATATCGCAAAGTGTCGACATGTCATGTCGTTGGGCCTATAGCTTTGTTGTACGATGAGTCGACGACAGTTCGAAGTAATAGAGTCTGGGCTTTAGCCTATGCAAGATACAAGAACACTTGATTTCTGCAATAACTGAAGAATCCACGTGCTTGGTTTCATTTTGCATGAACTCACTCACTGCTGCGCGTAACCGGCTGTGGGTCGTAGCGCCCTCCACGTTGACCGGTCGTCAGCAAGAGCCCATGCGTCGGCAGCAGTGAGTCCGGTGTCCCGCACAATCTGACTCATCCATGTAGTCCGTGGTCTACCAGCGGGGCGATTCCAGTCGTGGTGTGGTATGTCTCCGGACTTGGAGTCCACTGCAAACTTCAGGGCCTTATGTGCTGGTGTGTTGGCGGGCAAACGGCGAATATGGCCGAAAAGGGAGTGACTGCGAGCGGCTATGGTACTGAGTATGCTTGGCAGATTCGTACTGTCGGCATGCATGTAACCATGTTAAAACACTTGCAAAAATGTCACAACTTTCTCATAACCTAAAAAACTCTTTTGCATAATATTTTTGAGGTATGCAGAAATAAAATAAAACATTCGCTGAACATTGTCGTGGGTTAAAAACTATAAGCATAAAAGAAAGTTTTAAATTTTTGATAGACACTCCAAATTTGCGACAGGGGAGATTGTGTGCTTAAAATGTTAATGCTGCCATTGCGTTTTTCTAAAATGGAATTTCACAGTCTTAATTTTTGCTTTTAAAAACATTTTCCTACAAAAAGAAGATTTTTCCGACAATTTTTTGACAACCCAAAATTAAAGCGTGGAGGGAGAGGCCACGCGACGCCAGTGTTGTTCAGAATGATTATTTGCGTTCTAGATTGCAGTCACGTACGGCCTAACGTTAACGTGTAAGTTAGTGTTGAGCGTGCACTATGCAGTCACGGGAGTGTGACGGGTCGGCTGTAAGCTGCTTTCTTATAGGGTGTTTACACGATCGAACAAACATCGAGCAGCTATCTCGACGTCCTATGGTAATTGGCATGCTAATTAGGAGGGCGGGCGGGTTGTAATTGGAAGACCTATATAGGCCCTATAACACGTGATCAGCAGCTGTGGGCTAAAAGCCTAAGCCTAAGCCTACATTTAAGCCAGGAGGCGGAGTTCCAATAGGCCTGCTTGAGCCAGCTCGATGTTTGCTCGATTATGTAAACACCCTATTACTGCTAGCATTGCCTGTTCTCCCATTACCGAGGCAAACCTAGCTGGGCTCCTTGGCGACACAGTATAGCCTAAGTACGCATTGCACGCGGTAGTTTATGGCATATGCTATGGGCCTATATTATAGGCCGTTCTTTTACACTTTGACGAACTCACATTAGGCCCTACACGTGTATTTACGGCAGCTTGCGAGTCTGTGGGGTCAAATTCGTATAGGCCTACGGGCGAACAGCAAAATAACAGCGACCAGAGTCGCGTTTTGTGTTCTTTGTATAATCGTGGACCACAAAGTCCATAACTGGTTGGTAGCCTAAAAGAAATAACTCAGTTAACATTAAACTGATAACCTGTCGGGATTTTTTTCCTTTCTCTACAGACCGACCAAAACGACTTATTGTTCACGCTGAATGTCATTAAACTGGCGTCTGAACAATAGGAATCAGAGGTGTTTGCAATTTGCAAAATACGCCCAAATGCGCGCTGTGACGTGTTAACCAAAAGGGCGGTGTCCGATCCAACAGTCTCAGCTTAGCTTACATCAATTGTTTCCTAAAGGTAAATGATCCTGGATATTTTGATCCAGAATCCAAGCGAATCTTAAACGCCGCCATTTCTAACCACTTTTTCCACTGCTCCGCACTTCGCGACATCTCCACACAATTTTGTCAACACTTTCTCATAATTTTTGAGTAATCCACTGCAGCTGAGAAATATCGACTGAACCCGACATAACCGACTGCGTCGTTTGGCTACGGCGCAGGCATTTGCGGTGAATGTTGTTAAGTTCAACATTTAAGCAAAGTCTAGACAGACGAGATATACAACGTAATGATGTGACATAATATGATTATAATATATAAGCCTAATGAATGAGTTGTACTAAAAACTATCAAAAAAGCTGACAGTCTAATTTAACACATAAACTAAAAAATAAAACTGGTTTAAACGGAATTGAAATAAGAGAAACGGAGCAAATACTGTTACGTCAAAAATACAAAAAAAGTCCCAGAAACAGACAGATAAGAGACTTAGATCGGAAAAACCATCAAAAGAAAGAAAGAAAGTGGAAATAATAAGAAACTGAAACGTGAAAAAAACTGCAACGAAAAACAGCAGCAAGAAAAATCGTTAGCGCGGTCTAAAAATTGTTAAACTATTTGTATATAAGCGCACTGCATAGGGAGGGGCCTACATACCTTGGTCTTGCTGACTGGCGACGTATTGTAGGGAGACTAAAATGATAAACAGTGTCCCCGATTTCATCGCCATTATCATCGCCACTCTACGTCCAGACTAAAAACACGCCTTGACAGTTATAGCAGTGGGTTGCTTTAATACGTAGGCTACGATTAATGATTTTCAAACTGTCTACACTCGGAAAATGTAACTTGTCTTTCAGAGATGCAACCGAGAAATATTTTCGTCGGACAACGTATTGATATGCCTACGAACACTGAATTCTGTCAACTGCATAAAGTTTGCTCATGCTACTAACTTTGTAAACATTTTAGTTACGTTGAACGAACAGAGACAATACGGTAGAAACATATGATATTGTGTCAAATTTACCTTGGGAATGGATAATGCACTCGTAAGAACGGAATAATACAATCTGTTTATGTGTTAAGTTCTCACTTCTTTAGTTCATCGCAGAGTGCTATAGAAAACTGCTAGTTGGTCTGCACTCGATGTGGCTACCTGCAACAAAAAGTTCTAGTGACGTAGCATATCTAGGCATAGGCCTAGATGTATAGGCCTCAGCAAGTTAATATGCGCTGTGCTCGCGCTACGGCAAAATGAATGCCCGGGTGCCGTTGACAATAAAAACTGAAAATGACTCGATGTCTTGGAATGAACATCTTACTTGAACTGTGACGACATGGTGTTAACTTATAGGGTATTTACACGATCGAGCAAACATCGAGCAGTTAGCTCGACGTTGTATGGTAATTAGCATGCTAATTGGGAGAGCGGGCGGGTTGTAATTGGAAGGCCTATACGGAAACGAGTGATCAGCTGTGGGTTAAGAGCCTAAGCCTAGGTCTACATTTGAGCCAGGAGGTGGGGTTCCAATAGGCCTGTTTGAGCCAACTCGATGTCTGCTCGACGTTTGCTTGACGTTTGCTCGACCCTATTATCGACAGAGTCAATGCTCAAGACTTAAATCGGAGACACGTGTTCGATTTTGTCGACAGATTTTTGACGTCTGACTATAGCCTAGTGGCCAACAAAAAAATGATCGCGTGCCTTTGCCGCCTTCAATCAGTTTCAATCAGGACTGAGAAACCCAAGTTTTCGAAACTAGTGTTTTGAAGGGGATTACTGTCAAAAAAACCGGACACAAAATAATGACCTACAAAGAACATACTTTGTGCCCCACTAAATTTTTTTTCGTTAAAAAATTTTCGTCCCAAAATACAAACTTTGGGGCAAAAATCTTCCATTTTGGAAGATTTAAAGGCAAAATTGAAATTGCGAGCACTCGTAATGGAAAAGTGCGCTGTCTGTTTAAACATTGCGTTTGCTGGATCCAAAAGTGTTATTGAATTATTATAACAGAAAGCGCAAAATTTGCGGTCTCCGAACAAGTGCAGCAAAATGCGTCCATAATGCGTCCAAAACACCAAACCTGATAAATCGTCAAAACGTTTTTTTTGCAAGTTCATTCGGATATTGTTAATACTTTTACATGTATAATTCAGTGAATACACAACATATGCATAAGTCTAACTAAGCAATAAACGAAATAACAACAGTTTCTGAAGAAAATGCGGGCCAACTGTAGGCCTAACCTAAATGCAGTAGATCTATGGTCAGTCATACAAAATAACTAACGAGTAAAAAAAATACATAAAGTCTGTCTTAATGCCGCAGCATATAGATCAAATAGAATATAGCAAACAGCTGACTTCTAGAGTAAAATCTTTACTGTAACAACAGCAGCATTCCACTAAACAATACAGAACAATATAAGCAATGGGGCCTAATACGCATTTTGTTATGCGGCCGTTCGAATAGGCCGCATTACGAGTTTTGCTCGTCCGTTTGTCTGTCCGTTTGTCCCGTTGTCCAGTACGGGTTCCTGTCTTAACTCAAAAGCAATAAGCGTCTTAATAAAACCAAAATTGGTGCAAACGTTGCCAAGACACAGAGTAATAGAAATGCGAATATCCAGTTTAAAGAAATCAAACGTCAAAATAACCGCACATTAGCAATTTCCAGATAATATCTAGCGTAAATGTTACACCAGCGGTGTGTGCGAGCCGAAGGCATTCTTTAGCATATCATGCTCAGCGCACTAGGCGGATATATACTAATGTAACTTATAGTGGGCACTAGACGGATGGCCGCATAGTGCATACGTGTCGGCAAATAACCTGGCGACATCTTAGCCTGTCACATGCCGTGACCGCAACAACAACAGCAAAAGTCATCTGCTTATGAGCAATTACATCGGGCATTTTAACGTCGTAGATGCTTTTTGATGGGTACGCTGTACAAGTCCTCGACGTTCGGCTGCCTCGTGTCTCTCAACGCAGCGTACTCGACCGGTCTTCTCTGCCTCTGTCTCATCTCCTCAACTTCGGCCGCGTTCAGTCCTTCATAACTTTTGCTTTCCACCCCGTCCTGCTTCTCTTTCTCCCCACCCCCACCCTGACGACCTCTTCCGCCACTGCCCGTCGTCAACCTGGCGTAGTCGTGAGGCACGTTAGCCCGACGTCTCCACTGCTCTAGCTCCGACGGGTCGAGTCCCTCGTAGTTTCTACCCGACACCATCACCGCAGAACCACAATCACCATAATCATGGTAGTCATCAGCTGCTGGCGCGTAGCCACCAATCAGTTCCAGGTAGCTGTGTCCACGGCCTGTAGACGTGCCGACATCAGGCGCGCTGTGGGATTGCCATCTGCGCGATCGTACAACTTTTTTTTCCTCATCGCGACAGACGCATCAAGCCTTCCCTGCTGTTGAAGATTTCCATCCGGATCGTCGGTTGCCGCCGCGTACCCCACGAGTTCCAGGTAGCTGTGTCGGGTTGCTGCGTACACTGGAGAACCGATATAAACACCGGAGTAGGAATGCGCTCTTCTCCGCAGTCCGCCAAGTTCTCCAAGTCCCCCATGTCGAATTAATCCTTCCCCCTGGTGTTGGTGTGGCGTATACGGCTGTGGTATGGGTATGTCGTGGTTTCGTGTAGTGTCGGTGAGTTCTACGGGTACCAGGTAACCGCGTGCGTCTTGGTTGGACGGCTGAACGCCGGCGTAGTGATGGGGCAGGCGTGTTTGACGCAGTAGAGCCAGTTCGGCTGGGTTGAGTGACTCGTAGCCACTAGGACCTGCTGCTGCTGCTGCTGCTGCTGCGGTTGTAGATATTTGACGTTCTGCCACTGTGCTGTCAGGCGGCGGCACTTGACTGTAGTCGAGGTAGTTGTAGTGGCCAGGGTCCTCAGCGTTTGATCGTCGCCATGTTGGTATTCTCACTGCACCGCCGTCGCCTCCGTCAGTGTTCCAGTGAATGTCCGTGTAGTGCCCGTTGTCGTTGAACGACGTTAAACTCAGTCTAACAGCATGATGTTGTCGTTGTAGTTGTTGTTGCTCGCTCGGTGTTGTAGTAATTCTCGTGAGCGGTATCGCAGGCAGTGCTCGATGAGACACTATACAGCATAAACCACATCATGCAGTTATGTTAAAATATAAGTAAAAAAATAAAAATACAAATAAAAAATAAATGTAACAAGAAATATTATCAGATTGTGACCAATCTAATGTACTTCTCGCGCGCATTAGGCCTATTTTTTCCTGTATTCTTCTACGTGCTTTTTCGTTCCTTTCAACTTGTATTAGAGACCCGGCGTCATGCGGTCTAATATTAGCCTATACTAATAATGATTGGCGTCGAGTTCGTTATTGGAAATTGTCTCACCGTCTCTCTGGCAATGTTATCAAAATATGCCGCCTCAAAGATAACGGAGTCACGTGACGTCATCGGTCACGTGACCATTCGACTCGCGGTGGTCGACTTCCTATGGGTGGTCCATAGTGACCATGCGTCCATCTGGCACCGATATGGAGATATGGCCGTTTGAAGTTCTTCCAGAAAGGCTCTTCCAGGAACAGAGGTCGGTCGTCGGTCGGTCGGTCGGTCCTAAATATTACACTGATCTCATTTACTCCTCTTCGCTACGTTAGGAACGTAGCGCACGAGGTGTAAAAATGTTAGATGCTTACGTGAAGCGTCTTAATGACGTCGCTTTAAAGTACGATCGCAGAATACAGACGGTGCTGTCATACAAACCTAAAAATGGTTTGTCTAAAAATGCACACAAATATTCTTAAAACAGTTTACTCACCGTCACTTAAACAAGGCTGGCAGACAACCGATTTTTATTTTTATATAGTTTTAGTTAGTTCTGCGATGTAAGCGGTTTTATAATTTTTTTGCTTAATAAATATTTATTATTCACGTAAATTACACTGCATTTTCAACTGCATAGTGCTCGAGCTCTATATAGTCGGCACAGTATAATATTTCCTTTAACAAGATGCGCGGTCGGTAAATAATATAGAATTATGCAAGGTGTTTAATATAAAATTCAGCAAGCACCACGCAGAAACAAAGCTCATTAAGTTTATACGATACCTGTTTTCGTTCTGGCGCGTCTGCGTTGGCAGAGAACTAAAGCGATGATGACGACGATACAGACGACAAGCAGAGTAACCAGCAGAATCATTATCAACGTTGTTAAATCGAATGCGACCGGCCACCCAGACGTCTTCTTTATTGTTGCGAACTCGCTTGATGCTGTAATAATCACAATATTGTGACATGCAAAATTAATTATCATTCCGGCTTCCAATCACTCCACATGCAACAGTGAAATTCAACATGTTGAAGGTTGGATTTCGGGGGGGGGGCGATTTTATTTCGTGACACCGGCAAGCATAACCTCAAACTTAATTACAAAAAAAATCCTGCGAAATGCCTTTCGTTAGACCGAGAGGCAACCGACACATTGATGTTCCTCTACTGGCTGTTAAGGGAATCGACAGGGTGCAGCATATAACAGCCTTGGGTGTCACATTATCTCATAACTTCTCCATAACTAAACATATTGATACCGTCATGAATGGCAGGCTGTGAACGTACTCTCTACGGTCTTCGAACACTACGGGCTCATGGTATGCCTCAGGCCTGTCTGCAGATAGTCTTTCGATCAACTGCTCTGGCTAAATTGCTCTATGCCTCTCCCGCATGGTGGGGCTTTGCTAACGCCAGCGAGAAGAATAGACTAGAAACTTTCTTGAGGCGAGCTGGCAAATCAGGCTATTATACCGATGATTCTTTGCCCACTGTTGCTGCACTCTGTGAAAAGGCCGATGAACAACTGTTTCGCTCTATCAAATACAAACCTACTCATCCTCTTCGACCACTCTTACCTCCTGAGCGCAGTACACCCTATTGCACACGTCCGC
>Ga0209367_1012724_pt1 | contig 10940 bp, 6 predicted proteins | sample WorMetLIZISLAND2_FD_187412 | JGI IMG/M metagenome (GOLD analysis project Ga0209367, IMG submission 187412) | Marine gutless worms symbiont microbial communities from Max Planck institute for Marine Microbiology, Germany - Olavius geniculatus... ... | reverse complement strand
GGTGCTGCCCCTGTTCAATTGAACGTTTGAACGATCATACATTTTTAAGAATCTACAAGTAGTTATTTTACCGCTATTGGCTCGTGTAGCTTGAAAACGGTTGCAGATAGGCAGAGACATGCTGCTTGTCATTGTTCAATTAAACGACTTTTAAATGTTTTTCTGCCAGTACGGCATATACTGACAGTTGCGATTGCTTTGCTAATTATATTACAAATACGAATTACAATATAAGACTTACTGTTATTCCAATAAATTGCAAAGATTGTCCCATTGGCTGTCCATACAATTTATTCCTTCGTTTTCCACCCCTGCGAGTTGGTGCCGGGTTTTCCAGTCTCGCGTTTTCAGTCGCCCCCTTCCTGTCTGTCTGTATATTGATATTTTTCTATTTCTCTGTGACTTTGTCACTCCAATTTGATTGAAAAATGAACCTTGTATAATGATGTTAAAACTTTGTTCAAAACTTCGGACTTTCGGAGTTCCATCATTCATAGAATTCTTACAATTTGCTATTACCGGTATTCTGTACTGGAAAGTTACGATGAAAGTTTGACATGATTTATCATTGATCACTTAAAATGCTAAATGAGCTTAGAACATTATTTCTATGTGACACGTTAACACAATAACATTTTAATTCAGTTTTATTTAATTGTTATTATTAATGAATATTTCGGTCCGTGAAATATTCTATGAGATTTTACTATGGATAGACACCGTGAAAGATCTAGAAACATTACCCCTCAAAAAGAGGTTTTTAGTGAATTTTTCGCATCGCGCCAAAGACTGATTCCGCTCCTTAGCGACCGTTGTAGCGACCAGCGAACGACATTGGGAACCATCCGAACATTAGTTGCAGCAGTGTTGTTTGTAAACAAACAATATGGTGATCTAATCAGAGGCACAGTCTGATTTTGCTGGTTTTAAAATAAAATATTTCTGTTCGTAAGTTTGATCGTGAGCAGGGGTTTATTGCTTTGTTCAAGGCTGAATATTAAAATTGGACTCTGTGAATGGCGCGTTGTAGTCGTTTTGACAGTGTTCAAATCACGGATGTGTCGGCTGAGTAGTAACGCTTAAACTTCAGCAAAGCAGAAGTTTACCTGCAAAAGGCACGCCATTGTTTACTGAATTGTGCTGTTACAAGTTACAACGGTAGGCGTTATATCAGTTTGGGCTGGACTGACATCAGATTTTATTTTCAGTCCGGATTCGGACTGGTGGCAAATTTTATTTTCAGTGCAAATTAAAACGATTACTTATGGCAAATTATGTCATCATTTCAGGCACTGCTTGTTGGCAAAGTTGATCAGCAGTCCACCTAGTTTCCAGACCACACTGATCGTGCCGATAAGGCACTTAGTAAGTTTGGCATACTTTTAACACTGCCATTAGCGAGTTCAGTTCTTGTCTGCTGCACTTATGGTAATTCCTTGAATGACTGAAACGTTTCACGAATAACTTTTACATAGCCCATATACCCGCGGTAGCTGCCGCTCATTTAGTCGTCCCACCCGGGCTACTGGCGGCAGGTGTGATGCTGCAGTGCAGGTATGGTGATAGAGCCAGCTGATGTGCTGTTGTCTCGGTTGGTCAAAGTGCTGTCATTTTTGTCGTTATTTTCTTAATTGTCATCTTGACTTCCAGTTGTTGCTTGTAGCTAAATATTAAACTTGCGTTCAAACAATAATTCTGCAGTAGCATAAAAATTAGATGGCACAGCTAAGTCGGGAAATTGCTGGTTTGTAGCGTTGATATCAGTTCGGCTCGGACTGATAATAATTTTTTCGAGTTACAACACATTTGCATGCCTGATACAGTAAATATGCACGAATACTGTCATTGAAACATGTTTACTGCTGACTAAGGGTAAAAAGCGGATTGCGGATGTGCAATCTGCGAACGTTGCAACAGATAATGCTGTAATTAGGCTGTAATTTGTTAGTTTAACTATCTTCTAACCCTATTCCTAACCCATCCCTGACTCTAATCCTAACCCCTATCGCTATCCCTATCCCTAACCTTGTTGCAACATCCACACATCTGCCAATCCGCTTTTTACCATTGTCCTTTATTGCTTTCAGATGGTATAGCTTGCTATGAAAAGTTACTGGGTGAAGTGAATGTTAATTAGCAATGAATGATCAGCTACATTGTGACAGTTATGTGAGGTGTGATTTTACAGGACAGTGAAGTCAGATGAATCACAGTTGACTATCATAGTTTGGTATGATGCAGAGTGACTAGTGCAATGTCATCATATGAACTCACTGGTTCCCAACCTGAAGTATTTATTATTATTTTGTTGTCGCTGCTCGTAGTCACCTTCGCCAGTGCAGTCTGCCTGCATGGCTGCACACGCAGGTATGCTGTCATAAGCTATATGAATACATTTGTTGATTTATTGACATTTTCTAGACTTTGCTTTCTGCTGAACAATTTCTGTTCGTAGCTGTATGTTGCTACAACAACATTTGTCGTATTGTCAGCAAAATGTAAATAAAGGTTGTAATTTAGTGAATTTTATGGCTGATTAGTTACAGTACTATTTCACTTTGTGGGTTTACTTAATGTTATTAAGTGTTTTCAGCCAACACTGAGTGTTGTTCGTGTACTCGCATGGCAAGTATTGATGAAAGTGCATTATGTGGGTGTGTATCAACAGGCGTAGCAGACATGTGAAAAGCTTGCATGGAAACTGTGCACGCCCCCGCTGCGATGAAGCTGCATACACAGAGGTTAGTTAGTTCGTTTGCTGAAAGTCTGCACTGTTCCAAGGATTTCATTGATATTGCATGATTTTAGGCACTAGTACAAAATTACTTAAATATTTTCTTGCTGATGTATGATGAGCAATGACTGAGCAATGACTGGCTTTGCCAGCAGAACTGAGGAGACATTCAAGTAGTTCTGCAATGCATAATAGAAGTGATTGTGAAGCAGGCAAATTCACACTGTAACTGATTGTTTACTATTCATATGGTTTATCGTCTGTGTGCATCTAGGTTGGTGCATTGGAGCTGAATGGATATGTTGCAAATGGTCCTCTTGTGTGAGTATTGTGCAATTTAATGTTATCGACTGTTTATTTCAAATGAGCCATGCTAGTGTGTTAGGCTCGTAGCTCAAGGGTTTGCTTTTGAGTCATTTTTAGTCGTGTTCATTACAAATGACTCTGCAGTTTGATTACAGATGTGTCTTGGCTGCCTGTCTGTCACTAAGTTTGGAACCAGCAAGTCTCTTGTGGAGCTCTGGCAAAAGTAGTGGTGTTATATCGCTAGGCATGTCATGGTACTATTAGAAATGTCTGATTAATGATTTAGCTCATGTCAATTTCTCACAGTCCAAGAGACCTGAATCAGCTCCAGTTTCTTGATCTTATTTTTTATTGAGTAGTTTTTGACTTTTCTCTAATAATTGATGACTCCTGTTTTATTGACTATTTTTGGGTGAATGTTCGCTTGCTTGACTCAATATTCTTCATAGATCCTTATAAATCTGAAGTATCCATGTGGGACAGACCAAAACTCTCCATATTTCCCACCGGACATAATTGCAGCAGATTTTTTTGGCTTCTCTTTCTAGTTTTCTATCATCATTGTGTTATATCACTTGGTTCAGTCAACGTCATCTTTATCTGTAGCATATCTGAACCTGAACCATCTTAATAACCAAGCCAATTAGTACATTAGTAACAGGACTGTGATAGACGTGACGTGATGATTTTTGTGATGATATTTTGCCATTTTATGCTTTGTCACTGTTTAAATTATCGGCTGAAAATGAATGTCCATAGGAGTCATGATCGTGCTTTGCCGGAAATCCCGGCGAGTGCGTCTGGTGTGGCTTCGACAGATGACGACGACGATGAAGATGAGGGTCATTATGATGTGATTTCAAAGAGCCGACGAGCTGCTACTGCTACAAGCACAAAGTCAAGCTCTCAGGCGCAGAAACCACGCTTCTGTCATCCATACGAAGTTGTCGCTGGCGATTCCGACTCAACAACATATGCTGGCATACGAGAAGAACTTGAAGCTGTAATTAGCCATCGCATTAGTAGAGTCCAAGCAGTTAGTCATCCTACAGCAGCAGCAGCACATGGAATACCTGGTCCGCTCTATGCAGGAATTACAGATGACAGTGGTGGCAGAACACAGGACTTACCATCGGTAGTTGGTCGTCGACCACGAATTCCATCAACATACTCCACGACTGTTACTAATCCCCAGGTACAGCGGCTACATGTCGGTGGAGAGGAAACGGAAAGGCCAACAATGTCGGTATGTGATAACGATGCCAACAGTCCATTGTTGCCACCACGCAACGGCAACATCGACAGTGTCGACGGACTGATGGTGTCCTCCTCGTTGTTGTCAAACGGTTGGGCGCAGCTGACACCGGCGTTGTCTGCTGCCAGTGCTACTACAACAGCTGCCACGGTGCGTGGTGACCCTGGTGGCATGAGTGTTCAGGAGATACAGCGGCTGCACAACAGTGCTACTGCTGACGCTATGCCGGTGCCAGGTAATCACAGTTACAATTCTAAACAAGTATTTTACTGTAGCACCTCGTACAGAACTGGAAGACAGCACTTAACGGTGAAATGTTAGGTCTGGATAATCTCGTCATCAACAAACATCATCAGTGTATAGGGATGTTGGTTTATAGCGGAGAATTTTCTTAAAATATGCGTAACTTTTGGAGGCAAAATATATGGAAAAATATGGGAATTTGGCGAAATATGCGGCACATATATGCTACATATGTCGTATATGTGTGGCATATTTTTCTGCATATTTTTAGCATATGCAAATTCAAGTGACGGGGAATCATAAACATGATCATCAATAGGCCTTTTCTGCACAGTTTTGACATTTTTGACTTCAATTTATTTAACGTTTAATTGCAAATACCGGTATTCGTTTGCCGCCAAAATATTTAGCAGTCTTAAAACAACATTGGACTAGGAAATTGCTGAAAAATGCAAGCGCACATACAGAAATATGCGGCATATATGTGAATTTTTGCATATGTGGCATAATTTTCGCATATGCGATTTTGAAAATGCCATTATATTTAGAAAAATATGCGATATGCAGTTTTGGCAAAATATGCGATCGCATATTCGCATATAACCAACATCCCTAAGTGTACCAGCGTTGATGACATTTTGTTATTATTGTTGATACTGTAGTATTTTGAGTCTGTTGCTGGTGTTGTTTCGAGTCATAAGAATCATAGGGTGGCACTGATATCTATTTTATTTTCTCACAGCAAGACACCAGTTTACACTGCAAGACCACGCAGTGTGTTGGTTCATCCCCCAGTTTTTCCTAGTGCTTATTGTACCTACCCATGTAGGGATGGCCAGGCTGAGTTGACATTGGTACTAAGATGCTTTACCTGTCAGCTGATGCTCAGTGGGCATCTATGCTAGTACTAACTTAGTGCATTGTTATTAAATCTTGTGTGCTGGACTGGTGCAGTGGCTGTAGGTAGACTGTGATGATGTTTATGTGTACAGTCGCTCAGTTTTCATCATCCGTGGTTGTCGAGAGAGTTGCTAACTACTCGAGTGTGACGGCTCGCGAGTCATTGGAGAACTTGCGACGTCGTCAGCAGCAACAGCAGCAGCAAGAGCGCCGGCGACGCACCAACGAGGCCGTTCTGATGTCAGATGACTTCGACGCTACCTACGACACTATCGACTACGACGTCATTCAGTCACCGCTTGCCGTCTGTCACCATCTTTCTATCAGTAAAACTTATGCACCTATACAGCACCACTGATGATGTGTCAATGTAGATATGTGGGAGATTTGTTGTTGTGTAGCTAGTTGTGGGAATCACAGTTGGTGATGATGAAGGATGAATAAACTTTAGCGTGGCATTAAGTCCTACGACTACAAAGACACGTAACGATAAGCCTAAACAGTGAAGTCACGTAATAGTAGTCACTGTAATGAGACTTTCTTAGTCATAGCTGTAAGACCGGGCAAAAAGTTCAGTTTTCAGTCTGCTGCGGAAAACTTGCAACGATGGTGATGACCAGACTGTCTCCGGCAAACTGTTCCAGACCGATGCAGCAGTTGCTGGAAAGGTGCAGTTGCCAGTGGTAGAATGCACAGTGCGTGGAGCGACCAGCGCTGATGTAGTTGAAGAGCGCAGTTGTCGACGTGCATTGAGGTGTGAGACACGCTAAGTTGGTGGCATGGCATAGCAGTAATGGGTTGTGTTCAGTCGATGGAATTACAGTACACTGGGCCCAGTTAGTACCCAGCTGGGTAACTGTCGGCAGGCATGTAAACCATCTTGGTATGTAATCCATTATTCGTGCCAACTCAGCCGTCTACTATGTGGGATGGTAAATTGACTATCAGCTTTCAGGCTGAGTAATAATAAATTGTGATGAGGAATACTGTAGCTGCCATTTTAGATGGATTTGCTGCTCAAGCCTAATGGCTTGTTCCAAAGGTTGGTGGCTACATGGCGCTTGTGCATATTCATCAAATGAATCGGGTCAACTCAGTAGTGGCTGTGCTATCTTGACAGCACCATTAATATTGTTGCAACTAGTAATGTTGCTAAATACGATTACAGCCATGCTGGTCATTTTTTCATTTTCTACTCAATTATCTTTTTAGAGTGTGGTTAATTATTATTACTGCTGTTTGACACTAGTCTAATAATACGCATACTTCAGGTAGTCTGTGGTGTTTGCAGTTTGCAGTTGGTGGCCGAATGAGTACAAGAGTTGCAGCAGCTGCATCTGATAACTCTGCCCTGTACAACAATGGCAGTGACCTTTATGCAGAGATTGGAACAGGTTGACTGTCAGATATTTTATTTTTTCAGTATGTTGTTGAATTATTACTGGCTGATCAGTTTTGACTGATAGAGCTGATTTTATGCACTCTGGTCAGGTTCGAGTTGAAGATAAGTGTGATGAAGTAAAATGTTAGCAAAGTTCTTTCACGTGTTCCTGTCGCAAAGGCTGTCATGAATTATCATTATCGCATTGACGATCAGTGGTGCAGAAATTGCTTTTCTGTTGTTCCCACGTTTTGAAAACAGCTAAATAGCACACTAAGCACAACAGTTAATTGGCAGTTGAAGTTAACCAGCATTTAGCTATTTGTTACTTGTTCTTGAACCATGCTTCAATTTAAGTGATAATTTATTAGCTTTGTTAAGCGACTGGTGGAGAACCAGAAACTGGCACTGAATTGTGTGTTGATTTGGGTCTGTAGTGTAACATCCTTGGCTTGTATCTTCGGACTAGTGCCTCTGTAAATTTGAACTCCATGGTGCTATATAAATTTTGTATTATTATTATTATTATGACATGTCGCTCAGGTCCAAGCTCTGCGCAGAGTTCAACGACGTACGCCAAAGTCAGTGACTTAACTATCGATGACAACCCAACAACTGCTGCTGGACCTGCTGATGCTGTTACTAGTCAAGGTACTGCTGGCTTTATGTCCAATCCATTCATGTGGGATATATGTCTGTCTTGCTGACTGCTAACTGCTAACCCTCCTAACCTAACCTCACCCTCCCCTTATCATAACTGAATTGTTTGCTAGAGTGTATCAGACTATATCTTCATTAGTCCGCCTGAAAGCGATAGCTTGCGGAGCGGACTTAACGTTTTAGCCCAGATGTTTTTTAATTTTTTTTTCGGAGTGCAAGATCTCTGAGATGTGTGGGCCGACCGGCTTGAAATTTTGCACGATGGTCAGTACTAGGCCGAATTTTATAATGCCGGTCCAAAATTTTGGGGGGCGCACCCCAAAAAAATTTTAGGGGCCAAAAACATGCAAAATTTGGATCAATTTCGGACGACTTCGAAGTTCGGTGGTGAATATCTCTGAAACGGATGAAGATATTCAAAATCGGATTTTTATTCCATCTACCGCGATTCCTTCTGCGTTAGGCGAAAGAAGTCCAGTGAAGTTTGGTCCAGTGACCTAAGAGATCTCGATGTGAAATCGTACCCACCCAAAGTGCATTTTTCAGAAGACCATATTTCGGCCCCTAGGGGCTGCTGCGCCCCCAAATTTTTACACGCGCTAGAGAATAACCAAGTCTTACTAGCGCACCCCCCACTGGGGACGGCGGCCCCCCTTACAACTTTTTTCAAAGGGGGGTCAAAAATTGACTTAAAATGGAATAAATGAGCCATTATAACTTCGGAGTTAGGGGGTGTAGCCCGACGAAACTTTGGCACTTGACGTGGCTCTAGGTTGGGGTGTTAACGCAAGTACGAAATTTGGGGGCACCGCCCCCCTTAGAATTTGGGAAAGCAAAATACGTCCAAAATTTAGTACGTTTTACGACAACTTTCAAGTTTGACCGCAAATATCTCTAAACCGGATAGGGATATCGACAAGCGGTAAACGGCGTTATCAAATATGGTTAATTCCGCGTTGAACATAAAAAATTGTGTAAACTTCGGTCTTATACGAACCAAGTTATAATGGCTCATGTTGACCTACCCTAAGTCGAATATTTCGGAAGATTATATTTCGGCCGCTAAGGTCTGCTGCGCCCCAAAATTTTTACACGCGCTAGAAAATCACCAAGTCTTACTAGCATGCCCCCCACTGGGGACGGGGGCCCCCCTTACTATTTTTTTGCAAAGGAGGGTCAAAAATTGGCTTAAAATTTAATAAAGGAGCGCTTATAACTTCGGAGTTATTGGGCGTAGCCCGACGAAACTTTGGCACTTGACGTGTCTTTAGGTTGGGGTGTTAACGCAAGTACAACTTTTGGGGGCACCGCCCCCGTTGAAATTTGGTAGGACAAAAAATGTTCAAAAATCGGTGCGATTTACGACAACTTTCGAGTTTGAGCGCAAATAACTCTGGAATCGATGAAGATAGCGACAAAATCTAAACGGCGTTGACGAGAAGGATCCTTTCGGCGTTGAACAAAAAAAAATTTATGAAATTCGGTCCACTACGAACAAAGTTATAAACGCTAATGTTGACCTATCCTAAGTCGACAATGCGCGTTCGGCGTATGCCAATGCATATGAGTTCGGGCCACGTGACTTTGATGCCAGGGAAATTTTACCCCCACCCCTAATTTTTCCCAGTTGGACTTAGGGCGCCGGGCAGACTCACGTTGGGCTTTGCCCCAAATTTCTAGTTAACATAATCATGACTATAAACTATAAACTGTAAGATACTAGAGTGGGCAAACTCTACCTGTTGCACGACTGCAGCTGCACTGGTGCTACCTGTTGGCGTTTTCACCAGTCACTCAAGCTACTGCTGGCTTTGTGTGTGTTGAAAATTGAATTAGTAATTTGCTGTCTTAGGAAGAACTTTGGAAGATCTTAGTAAAATTTGTATCTTAAGATGTTTTGTAAACTACCTCGCCCCTCTTGATTACAGGGCATATTTGTGACTCGGCAGATGTATGGAAGTGATTAAGTGACAGAAGTCTCACTGTCTAACCCGCTAAGCAGGCAAGTTCTGCACGTTGAAAGTCACCATTCAGTTTTATGATTGTGGAGGAGTATGGAATCAGATTATCGACTTCGATTTTGTGGTTTGGGACATGCGCATCCAATGCATTATGGGCAGGGAGGGGCATAATGTACTCGAGTGCTTAACTTTTTTGTTTTTGAACTTTGGCCCATAAAATTTGGGATGTTGTAGCCCTACCCCAGTGCTTTCCGAAAGTGCCGAAAAACGTGGACCAAAGTTGCTATCATATTTGACCGAAATGCTGTCCTGACCCCCTCCCCTAAAAATTTTGGGGGGTCAAAATTTTTCATCATTTTTGTCACTTTTGGCTTCACAAAATTTAAACCAGTGGTTCTTAAAATAGAAACATTTTTGATGAGTCAAAATTTAACAAAAGATAGAAAGTTATTATTAGTTTGCAGTGCAGTACAGAAGTGTAGGGTGGTCAAAACATACCTGGGTATTGTAACCCTGCAAATTGACCCACCCAATTTTTTGCTAATTTTGACGAAATTTTCCAAAAATTGTCATTAATTCAAGGGATGGCCCAGAAAGTTCTACGTGTGTATGTGGACCAATATTTAGGGTCTTTGCCACATTCAACTGAGATACCTACCCTACCGCCCCACACGCTTAAATTTTAGGGGTCAAAATTTTTGTCATGTTTTTACTTTATCCTCAACAATATTCATATCCGTTTTTCTTGAGATAGGTGAAAGATCGACGAAACGATATTTTAACACATGAGAGAGTATTCCAACGACGTATAGACTTACGGGGTAGTTAAAATATATTCGGGGTTTTGAGCCCATAAAGTGACCCACTGTAGGTGATATTTTGGATTTCAACAATTTGGCGCCATCTGGTGAGCTCAGCTCTGACGTCGATGCCACACGATAGGCCAGGCCAAAATAAACCATATTTGTCTCAGACACTTTCCTAGGGGTCACCGTTTAGGGGCTAGAGCCAAAAACCCTCTTTTTGACCGGTTTGTCACGAGAATAAACTAAGTCCAATCACGTGACCTTAATAGCTGAAAAAATTTCAACAAATAATTATGTTTCCGACGATTTGTTTTGATGTTGTATGTCTAGAAAATGTGCTTCTACGCCGTGCATTTTTGGGACCCCATCCACTCGTCAGGGCGGCCGATTTGGCACAAAATGTCTACTTTAGCGCCACTTAGCGTCTTTAGTTACAATGCCGTCAGGCCTATTTTTTGCACTTTTATACACAATGGCTCAGTTAAAATAACTGCTAAGTTTCAGCTTTGCATCTACTTCGGGTCAAATTTGGTGTGCGGTTCAAAATGGTGAAAAATCCAATTTGCGCGGCCTTTGCAGTCTTAGAACTTGGCCGGCATGCAACTAAAGTTTGTCTGGACCGATCTTCATGAATTTTTCACACGATATTCTGTTGTCGATTTCCCCTCTGCAGTTTGGGTAACACCCTGCCCCC
>Ga0209367_1012723_pt1 | contig 10941 bp, 8 predicted proteins | sample WorMetLIZISLAND2_FD_187412 | JGI IMG/M metagenome (GOLD analysis project Ga0209367, IMG submission 187412) | Marine gutless worms symbiont microbial communities from Max Planck institute for Marine Microbiology, Germany - Olavius geniculatus... ... | reverse complement strand
GAAGAAGAAATGTGGCTGCATTCTTACATTAACAACGAGATAAATGTAATTAGGTAAATGGCGATCTACCGCTAGTAATTTTCTGCTCTCTAGTGCGAGATCGCCGATCTACCGCTAGCACTGACCATTGCTGAATCAGCTGAATCGGCCTGAATCGACGCCGATGGATGTAACTAAATAAGCGATAGTTTTAAGTAATAAATCTTAACTTTAAACCTAAACCCCAAAACAAACCAAAACCTGAACCCAATTCAATAATTACTGTTAATCCATCGGCATCATGAACGGAGCAGTGGACCGATTCAGCAATTAGTGCTACCGCTAGCTATGCCTAGCTTAACTATTTTCCTGTGCTATTTTTCTTGCATTGTCAAACACTACAAATTTCTATGCACTGTGCTCAAATCAAGCAAACAGACCATTCGTCATATGGATCTAAATCTAACAATGTTTACTGACTAAGCTTATATCACCAATATTACTGTGATTGAAAGTGAAAGTAACCATCACGACATACGCCAAACTACCTGGTTTTTTTAAACTTCTAAGCGATTTTCGGCACATATGCAATAGCATATAGCAACAGCCAAAACTTAAGGTTAAATAGAAGGATTTTAACGTGTTTTATAACGCTACCACGACGGAACAAACGTTGCGAGCACAAAGCAATGGTGTGACATTGACAAACGGCTGCGCCAGGCTTATCAACAAACCCACCTATGAGACAGACGACAGATATCGCACTCCAGAGCTGGCATGCACGTAAAACGTTGCCGACAAAACCTTCTGTAGATGACGTAGTGCAGAAAACTCAATCAACGGTACTTAATGGGTAGCGATTACTAGCAAAAAAACGGCTAAACCACATCGCAATTTACACTAATTACGTCATTTACTTTTTTAACGCGGGTCAGAAACACCAGGCGGCGGTAGCATCGACGCCTGTTAAAAAAAATACATCCGCCCGCAAAGCTGCGCCAAGTTTATAATTTTTTATCTGTAAAAAGCCGTCATTCGGTAGTAAAGTACTAAATAAAAATTTTTTGTATAATACGAAAATATAATATTAAGTTTTTCATGCATAATATAGCTGTAAATAAATTTTCATCGATTCGTATGTCCTTTAATCGTTACGATATGAAATGAATACTGTTATTTATCGTATAGACCCATCACTTTGATATGACACATGTCGATGCCACGATTTAGCGGAGTTCTTCAAGTTACGGATCTTGATGATTTCATTGCGCCTTCGCAGGCAAATGACAATTTCTGTGATAATGAACTGAATAAACTAAGTTGCCAAACTTCACGTTAGTGGGTGCTGATAGTGCTGTGGCCCACGCTAGTACTCAGTATTTCAATAACCACCCTGTAACGCTAGGTGTTATCTTCTGTCTTTACGTCCGAAGTAGGCCTACCGGTACATGTCGCGAAATTTCTATCTTCCGTCCGTAAGGACGGAAAACTGGGTGCACCAGGCACACTATTTTACGTCCGATCACTTCTGCAGTTGGTCCTGACTGTGTCATTGCAAAGTGTTATTGTGTGTTTCTTCTTGTGCAAAAAATAAGACCGGTGCTATGATCACGAATTCGTGTCACTTGATACCCTATTCTGATGGTGAAAAATTTGGTTTCTTCACGACAAATTCTTGCAGTTTTACAGTTGCAGCCACAAAAACATGCAAAATAATCACATATACGTGTCTGTGGGGATAGTTGGACTTTCACATGTTCGAGCAAGACAGTACACTAGCACACCGAGCTTGCAAGATGGTTGCTTTTTTGAATCGCAAGACGCCTGATTTCATGATCCCATGTTGCTTAGTGCTGACAGGATGAACATTCTTTATCAGCGAACCAGATTAAGTTCACCATTGAAGCAGGGTAGCAACTGACAGCACCAATTGAGACTTGCAAGTTTGTACTTGTGACACATTATGACATCAGCGTTACGTCACGACTAGCAAAGAATATTTAATCAACTGCCATATTTTGTTGAAATATTTGGAATTAGTGTTTCTTCAGCTACAACTTGTAAAAATTTTGTGTAAATTGATCATCATTTGAGTAAATTATGAAAAAAACAAAAAGGGGTCCTTTTTATGAAACACCATGTAGAATTATTGATATGTATAATTAGGTAAACCTACTAATGTGTGGAGCTTGTCACAAATGTGCAGGAGTGTATAAAACCAATACAGGCAGATCGTCTCCAGAGTAAGACACTGCAAGATGAAGTGCAGGTGATATGTCTTGTTCTTATCATGATACTAATGTAAGTTATTTGTTGGCTGGATATTGGCGGAGTATACCACTCGGTACTGAAGCAGATGTGCCAAGATTCAGTTAAGAAAAACAGACATGTGAGAACAATTCTTTTCCTTTTCTTTTTTTCTTTTTCTTCTATTCCTCTCCTACTTTTCTTTCTAATCAAATAATCTAAATAAGGGGTCTGCCATACATTCCTATATTGTCTTTGCTTAGAAACTCGTGGTGCTGGATAGCTATTGAAAGAAATTGAAAGTGAACCCAATGGTTGCTGATGCTGGCAATACTGAAAAATGTACATTATTGCAATATTAACAGCATTGTTTAAATGTAGGTCGAAGGGGCTCGTAAGACGGTGACGATTACGCTGAATGACTGCCTGGCATGCAGCGGTTGCGTCACATCAGCTGAAACTGTGCTGATAACACAGCAGAGTCAGCATGAGCTCTATCGTGTACTCATTGACAACAACAAGTCCAAACAGGTAGTCCTCTCAGTGAAGAACGGCTTTTATTCCCATTAGATATAGAATTGAAATCAGGCTTAAGTTCTTTTCTTCATACCTTCCCCTTCTTTTCCCTTTTCCTGCTCAATTTTTTTCCTTCCACTCCAGTGTGATTGAAAAATTGAAGATGCTTTGACAATTGTTCATGTAGTCTTAGTATATTAACAGTGCATTTTATAAACACATCACTTAGGGCCAGTTTTTTATTCAAGAATTTGTTAACTGTAACCACTAGTTTACATTCATTCTTTGCTTCCTAGCTGTTATGGACAATGCTTATTTCATGCAGTTAATAGATCGTCATGCACTGATGTCATGAATACTAATTAATGAGCTAGGTTGACTAACTGGTTAAGAACATTTCACAGTGCATTAACATAAATGGACTTTGTTGTGTATTTAGTCAGGTGATCGAAGTGGGATGAAAACGGTCGTCATTTCTGTGTCACTGCAGTCCATTACTTCGTTAGCAACAAAGTTCCACCTTCCGGCAGTCCAGACGTTCAGGAAGCTGACATCGTTTTTCAAATCTCTCGGTATTGTAAGTTTGTTAATATTCTGCAGTGAGCAGTACGTGTAAAAGTTTTTTTACCGTGACTTGTCAGTGAATGTTGTTTTTTTTACTATACCTGTAAAGCCGTTTTTCCATATGCGCCAGTATGTCAGCTTTATGATATTGGTGTCAAATAATACCGATGATGTTGATGCACAGCTAGGCTTTGGCAGTATGTAATTAATGTAGTTACACTACGCTGCAATTTACTAGACCCAAGCATTGATGGCTTGAAGCATTTATGACTGACATCAAAAATATTCAATTGACTTGTACATGTAGATGTGTGGCACTTTTTTCCATGGTGGTGGTGCAGCTGTTTTTCAATGACTACCCCCCGGACCTGCAACCTTGTGGGCTTCATGAAAAAGGGAGGGAAGGCTCCCCATTGAGAAAATTCTACATACACCACTGCCTGTCTTTTTGCCATGTTTTAAGTAATTCTGTGACATTTCCACTTCTGCTTTTATCTTTTATGTTTTTGGACACCAACAGACAACACTTTCACTTTCAGACTTACTCAACAACAGTTGAACATTATCAAAATTTATTTATTGCATTGAAAAACTAGACATTAAGTGCAGTGGCAGCAGTGCTGAAAAAATTTGACATTTGCATGACTGGTCAATCGACGACTTTAGCGCAATGGAAATTTGGCGCAGTCAGTCACCAGAATTCAGTGGAGCCACTTTCTACAATTCAGTTTACTTCCCAAACAACACTAGTCAGGATTTGTACATGGTGGCAGGCATGTTGAATGTCGTAAGATATGACTTTACCTAAGTTGCACACAGTTGCACACCTAATACATCATTTGTTATCAAGTATTCGTTCACCGTTGACTATCTCCTGTAAGTTGGCAACAGCTGATGACCTGACCATTTCTTGTGGAATGCAGAGATGCACCAGCAAGGCATTGGCCAATTATTGGTCAGTAGCTTATTAGAAAATGCATTTAGTCTAAACACCTAGTTCCATATGTTGCAAACGAATTACAGGGTAGCAATCAATTGTCTGTTGTAGTTCAAAATTACAAAGTGTACCACTGTTGAACTTGATAAAATGTGGTGGATTTTGTCTCCCTACCACGGAAGTGCTAGCTTGGGTCTACTGTTGTTGTCAAGAGATTTCTAGTGGTTAACAGAACTTTGCAACTATGCTGTTACAAACTTTACTCTCATGTGTTGCACTTAAGTGCATTATCAGTAAAATGATGCAAATTCAGCAGATTATGTAAATTGTCAATCAACCAACAGCAGTCGTTGGCAAATTCCCCTGTTGATCGGTAGTGGTGAAATGTCTTTTGTCTACTTGCTAGTTACGTTGTCATGTGATGTTCATGTGCAATATCTCACATTATTTTGTTGCAGGAGTTGACTACATACTAACTACAGCTGTCGGTAGTGAGTTCAGCTTACAGGAGTCATGTCGTGAATTTGTTCGACGCTATCGTCAGAGAGAATTGGACAAGCAGGCGCTTCCCATGCTAGCATCTGAGTGTCCAGGTTATTAACAAATGCATGGCTTTGGCTGCAGTACTGACTAGAAAAGTCTGTTAACCCAGTGCCTAAGCTGCCATGTTATGTAATAGTCCTTCTGGTCAAAACCCTAATTTTTCCCTGACCTCTTCGGAATGTTGATACCAATTGCGGTTTTTCTGCAACTTTTTATTTTCAAGTTATGATCCCGTGCAGTTCAGATGGATGGACCAACAGACAGATGAATGCGAGACACATAATGAAGTGTATTTAGATTAGGATGACCACATAATAATAATAATAGTAATAATATATCGATGATTAAGTCTGATGGAGTTTCTTTACATATATCGTTGTTGACATAATTTCGGTTCCATGCAGTTTAGTGTATTGAGCTAAATTTGCTCTGAATGTTTCATTTTGAATAGGCATATCTGAGTCATCACATGGAAAAGGTGTCTGTTTGCAGAAAATGGATTTTATACCAGTTTATCAGGCTGTCTGTTAAACATTTACATACTGTAGTGAACATTGATTTTTATCGTCCTTAATGTGTGATTTCTCGTGTGCTGTAATGAAAATGTTAATCGTCCCATGCAGGATGTCCGGATACTTGTCTATGAGGTCTACATCATTAACAAATTTCAGATTGAGGACACTTTGATTTTATCGACGTTAAACTTCTCTGTGATGATTACAATGGTGGTGATCTGACAGTCATGCTTTGTTGGTGGCCATGCAGGATGGATTTGCTATGCCGAGAAGACGCACGGTTCTTACATTCTGCCGCACATATCGACGACAAAGTCACCGCAGCAAGTGATGGGTTCTATCGTCAAGTCTTACCTTCCTGCATTCTTTGAGGATGGTGCAACGACGCCTGACAAGTTGTACCATGTGACGGTCATGCCGTGCTATGACAAGAAGTTGGAAGCATCGAGACAAGATTTCTACAACGATATTTACAGCACCCAGGACGTCGACTGTGTCATCACAACCGGTCAGTTCACCATACCGCTAATCATAGTAATCCAACTTACATAGTACCAGCATCAAAATTTATTTCAGTGGAGCTGGTGTACACTCACAGTTGCACGCAGTAATTACTGGGCTTAGATGTCAGCTGGAAATAGTTTTTATTTCCACTAAGTGAATGGAGGAAATAATGTATTCACTTCTGTGTGTCTGTCAGTATGTGTGTTTTTTCGTGTGCATGGTGGCATCACATATAGTGACTCAGTATGCAGCTGAGCTGGTGTAATGACATCATCACATCATCAGTAGTTGTGTATTGTTTGTGATGTCACCAGCAGCAATACTGGCAGCGAGAGGGTGCTATCACTGTATCTGTTAGCATTAGGAAATAAAGAACTTTGGTTAAATATTTTAAGTGACAAATTCACAAAAATGCATTTAAATTACTATTTCACAAAAAAAATTCACCTAGCCAAGAGAGGCACGCTTGCGAGCACCTTTTAGTTTTAATCTAGTTTTACTCGGAACAGCTGTACAGCATTCATAGCCATCTTTGTCTGCGATCGTTAGTGTTCCAAGAGGTGTAACGTAAACGGTATATCAGATGCTGTTTTCAGGTGAAGTTCTGGAAATGCTGACACACGAGGGAGTTGAATTTACAGAACTCGAGGATGCAACGTTCTCGTCGTCGTAAGTAATGCCCAGCTGTTGCAGCATCTCTGATGCATTTTGTTTTACCGTAAGGTCATATTGCAAGCCGTTTATGTGGCGTTCGGTATTTAATTGTTAGTTGTTATGCATGCAATATATAAGAAATTTAATGCAGTTTGGTTGGCTGACAGGAGTGGAGTCTGTCCAGTCTGTACAGAATACTGCACTGTAGCAGTTCCCAAGCATTTTTATGCGCGAGAGCTAGCATAGCTGGCTATAGCGTGTATTAGCTACGGTAATTCTGTCTGTCCGTCCGTCTGTCTGTCTGTCTGTCACAACCCGGTACCGTTTCGAGCCTATATGAGCTATAGACTTTAGGTTTTCACCACATGATAGCCTAGAGTCTCTAGTATTTTGTGACAGAATTTCATGCCGCTGGGTGAAAGGGTCACCCTGAATGAGGGGAAGAAAGAGGGGCATGTGCAAGCCTGACTAGTAGACCTTGCATACACGTAAGTCTACAGCGTTCGCCAGAGGGCGCCACACAACTCGTTATGCAATCGCCAATGTATATTATACATGGCAGTAAATAAAATGTTGATCTTGATCGATTTTGAGCATCTGCAAACCATTTTACTATCCGTAGCCGATGCTAGAATTAGACTTTCTCCTCAATCGACGGTAGATATTACAACGACAAAATAATAATTGTAGATAGGCACAGCCATGCTGCTTATCACAACAAGCACTGGCGATGACCTTCTTAGGAATGTCAACATCGATGACCTTGAATGATCTTTAACCTCCAAAATAGCAGGTTTTAGTGAATTTTTTTTTGCAATTTTGGTCTGCAACATGCATTTCAAAAGTGAATTGCGCCAAAATGGCTGCAGATAGATCAAGACAACCTGCATATGAAATTTTCAGCATGGAATGTAGATTTTAGCAGTCCCAAGTCATGACTTTCTAGATTCAAGGAGGCCTGCGCACGTGGGTGGCAAAGAGGGGTGCCCCTCTAAAAAGGGTTATTTATCCTCTGTTGACTTGTCTAGCATGTAAACGGTTACAGATAGGCACAGCCATGCTGCTTATCATAACAAGCACTGACAATGAGCTTCTTTGGAATGTCAACATCAATGACCTTGAATGACCTTGAACCATAAAAATATTGATTGTAAGTGATATTCTGGCAATTTTTGGCTGCAAAAGAGTGAATTGCAACAAAATATACGGAAATTACCCGCGAACAGGAACTGCCATAGGCTCTCGCGTGTCTCATGAGCATTAGCTCAGATTTCTTGTTGAATAAACATGTAGTTGAAGCAGTAGCCAATTTGCTACATAAATTCATAAAATTGCAAGGTCGTTTTGTTAATCAGTTTATCGACTACTTGTCGTTCGTTGCAGCAACGTCTAGCAAATGCAGCAGTGGTTGCTAAAGCTTCTATAGACTAGTCAATAAAGGTTGTAATTGGATGAATTTATGTAGCTTATTAATAACCAAGCATACGAGGGACGTTTGATAAATAAGTTACAACACAGCGTCATTGAGTTAGTTTTCCAAATATTAAAAATGTGAAATATACATTTTGTGGGGGACTTAATTCTGAGTAGCAGATGTGAGTTTATATGACGATGACGTCACTGTGACGTCATTTATAAACATTAAATACGGCGACGTTGCCACTGAACTCCTCCCATAATGAACAGAAATGCTAGACGGGCAGAAATTTGTATCATATGCCGAGATGCTATCAGTCGTTTTTCAGTAGCATGCCCAGCAGCTAGCATCGTTCTTTACATCGGGCATTCAGAAGTTTGCTGACAGATAGGACAAAAATGTTTGAGTGAACTCGGACGATATGTTGAAAAATGAAACATAGTATTTAGCACTTAAAGAGATGGCGTTAACTGGTTGAGTTTATTCATTTTTTTCATTCCTATGCTGTTTGTTACTTGCGAGTTATGATAGATTACTGGTGAAATATAATACATGTGCAGACTGTGTTCTGTGAACAGATGATGTCACAATAATGATGTCATCATCAAAAAAATTTCTCCACGTGTTCAGAATAAAATCCTTACAAAAAGTATATTTCGCATTTTTTAGATTGGAAAACTAACAGAATGATGCTGTTTTGTAACTTATTTATCGAACGACCCTCGTATATTTCGAACAACCTTCGGCTGAACGCTCTGCTGAGAACTGCAGAAATGAAAGAAACTGTTTATTTCCAGTCCATTGTACTGGTATTCAGTGTTGTGTTGATGCAGCTTTGAGAGACGACTGAACGGTGATGAAACGTTGTGGGGTCACAGTGGCAGTGGGTCCGGCGGATATTTGCACCACATTGCGTTCTATGCTGCTGAACAACTTCTTGGCTTAAAGCTGGATAAACTGGAATACAAAGTTGTGAAGTAAGTGTGAGCTGTAAAGAGTGCGTTGTGTTATCGTGCAGATAACCAAATAATTTGTATCTTTCATTGTGAATTCATCATTTTTTCATTTTGCTCTTGTGTTCACATTTCATAATTCTACAACTAGTTCTATTTTTTTCCAGTTTGTAACTACTCATTCTGTCACATATTTTGGAGCATTAGCATAAGGTACTTTTAAGGTAGCTTCTTTTTAATAATTTATTATTTTTGGAAAAACGGCATCACTGTGGAATTCCATGGAGCTATGCACTAATATTGTTAAGTCATCATCATATACTGTGTCTCAAAAAAAGTATCCCCAACATTTTTGACTGTTTGACTGTTAAAAACCAATTATCAGATTTTGATAATTTTTGGTACAAATATTCCTGACACAACTTGCCATCAAATGACCATTCAGTTTCCTATCTCACCCAACGTTTGTTTCTGCACTACCTGGGGAGAGCACAACCAGCGAAATATCACTTTTTTATCTAAAGCGATGTGATTGCTTAATTAACATAATGCGTAAAAACACATTTTGTTCACATTTCTGACACTGTGGCTGACATTTCATTCAGTTGTCCATTTTTCAACTGCCTGCAGTAAAATTGCTTGAAGTGTTGGCTCGCTATGCGAACACAGGCAAGGAGACACTTTCTCCATTCATTGACAGCAGTATCGATAAATGTTCTGCTCCAGACCAATCCAGGCTTTACCAGTCGCTTCTTGACTTTGCAAACATTCCTAAACTTCATCTGGTAGACACACTGCTGCAAGAGCTGCTGTTGGGGCCGACAAATTAGGATAGATGGAATTTATTGACATTTTTCCATTCATTTTAACATGTATTATGCTTGCTCTGCTTTCCCCAGGTAGTGCAAAAGCAGACGTTGGGTGAGGTGGAAACTTAAAACATTTATTTAATAGCCAGTTGTTTCTGAAATATTTCTGCCAAATATTATTAAAATCTGCTAATATTTATTCAAGGCATGATCAACAATGTTGGGGATGTTTTTTTTCAGGTTTTCTTTTATCTTAACACATACTTCGCTTGATCTGCTTTCCCTAGGTAGTGCAGAAGCATACATTGGGTGAGGTGGGAAACTGAACGGTTATTTGATGGCAAGCTGTGTCAGGAATATTTGTACCAAAAATTGTTAAAATCTGATAATTGGTTTTCAAGTTACAGTCAAAAATGTTGGGGATACTTTTTTGAGGCACAGTGTATATTCATTTCAAATAACAGTTGACAAATTGGAAACAACAAATGAACAGGAATAAAGTACAGTTTAAGACATTGGTAATAAGTTCAGATAGAATGCTGCACAGTATATGACAATCGTATAAATACATGAAAAGATGCTGGTGACCATCCACTGCTGTCCATCCACTTGCCGTGAGCCTCAGGCGTTGAAAGTAAATTAGGTTGGATTGCTTTGTTGTGTGTCAGAAATCAGGATCTCCAAGAAGTGGTCATAGATCTGCCTGGCTTTCCGTCACTGCGCTTTGCCACAGCGTACGGCTTTCGCAATATACAGAACATAGTGCCGAAGGTGAAGCGTGGAAAGCTGCCATATGACTTTGTTGAAGTGATGGCTTGTCCTTCGGGTGAGTTTATTGTTTGCAGTAAATGCGCATTCAAATTAAACACAAGCGTGGCGTAATTAACTATTTACCATATGATATCACAGTTATTTCAGTCTAAGGCAAACAGTTGCATGCGTTATGGATAGGCATAGTTCTTCCTTGCATCGCATCGCACTTACGTCAGCCAAAGTTGATTCAGGGTTGGATCACTGTCGAGTGGGTACTACTTCGATGCTGGCTGACTGTCTGCAGACATGTAAACTGTCTCAGTATATAACAAATCACCCATATCAGCTCAGCCTCCTATTTCTGCAGTGTAGGAAAATCGAGTACTGGCCTGCTTGGCTGGTGTTAAGGTGGGGCACGTTCACCTGTCAGGTCACACAGGTGGCATGGGACACTGTCTGATCTTAAATGGCAGGTGACGCTCCGTAGCTCCGTGAGTGGTTCTAATGAACAGCTATATATATATATATATATATATATATATATATATAT
>Ga0209367_1012722_pt1 | contig 10941 bp, 3 predicted proteins | sample WorMetLIZISLAND2_FD_187412 | JGI IMG/M metagenome (GOLD analysis project Ga0209367, IMG submission 187412) | Marine gutless worms symbiont microbial communities from Max Planck institute for Marine Microbiology, Germany - Olavius geniculatus... ... | reverse complement strand
CAAGGTTTGACATTGACGAATTTGAGGAGTTAAAGAGTTCCAAATTCTCGGAGCAGAAACACGAAAGGAACGAGAACCAAAGGATAAGTTATGCCGTGGAATTGCAAGTAACTGACTGGTAGAAGACCAGTCATAGACACAACACTTCAAGAGCTGGAAAATTGTTTTATTGGTGAAATTTTTGTCACGTTCTTCAAATGACAACGTTTTTTCTGCAGCTTAATGAAAATATGACGCATCATTTGTGTCATTTATTCTGCAAACTCTCTTAAAGGCAGATAATTTTCATTTAATTACAGTGTAATCAGCACGCTCATTCGCAAGTCAAAATTTGCAGAAATTGCTAAGAAAATGGCAAAACAACTTAGTGGATGATTACAATTCTACTTTTCCGCCGACTACCGAGAAGCAACAATCAACGCACATTTTTGTTTGATAGGCAACATTCACAAAACAGCCGTCAAAACATGACCTGGCATTTTTACGCGCGAGAGCTAGCATAGCTATAGCGCGTATTAGCTACGGTAATTCTGTCCGTCCGTCTGTCCGTCTGACCGTCCGTCACGACCCGGTACCGTTTCAAGACAGACCAGTTGAGATAGAGACTTCGAGTTTCCACCAGCTTAGTGTCTCTAGTATTTCGTGACAAAATTTCATGCCACTGGATGAAAGGGGTTTCTACGAACGATGGGGACGAAAGCGTGGCACCCCTCCTAAAAAGACGTTATTCTACCGCTATTGGCTTGTCTGACCTGAAACTGGTTGCAGATAAACACAGACACGCTGCTTATCATAACAAGCACTGACATAAATAACCACTTTTTAAAAATGTCAACATCGATGACTTTAAATTGGGGGTTTTAGTGAATTTTTCGCGGTTTTGGGCTGCGACACGCATTTTAAGAGTGAATTGCGTTGAAATGGCTAGAGATAGACCAAGACAACCTGCGTATGAAATTTCCAGCATTAAATGTTGATTTAAACAGTGCAAATCCGGACCCTTTAAATGTAGTGAACCTCCGAGGGCAAGTAATGTATCGAATGCGTTGCAGTTAATATACTTTATGATGCCACGATTCAGCGCACAATATCATCATCATAATATACATGCAGACAGTCCCCGCTCAGACCCCGGATCCCTACTTTCCTAGCGACGCGCGGTCGCTAGGGTCCATGTTCCCGCCTCCCTCTGAATGGGCGCTCCCCAGTGGTCACCGCCTATAGGCTACTAGAACGCTATCTTTCTGCACTAGATTCAAAGAGGTCTGCGCATGCGGGTGTCAAAGAGGGATATCCTTCTAAAAGTGGTTATTTATCCGCTGTTGTCTTGTCTAGCGTGAAAATGATTGCAGATAGGCACAGACATGCTGCTTATCATAACAAGAACTCGCGAAATTCTTAGGAATGTCAACATCGATGACCTTGAATGATTTTGAACTCTACAAATATTGATTTTAAATGATTTTGGCAACTTTTGGCTGAAAAAGAGTGAATTACGACGACATGGATGGAGATAGACCAAGGTGACCTGCGAACAGGAACTATCATAGGCTCTCGCGCGTCTCATAACATTAGCTCGGATTTCTTGTTAGTAATGGGCAGAAGAGGCTTAATGAATTCGCATTAGAACTGGGAGAGGTGTCGCATGCCATTATTTGGGCAATAGAGGACGGCGTCGCCAGCGTCGTGGGTGGCGTCCAGATAGCGGACACGTTCGTTCTGAGTCGCTTACAAGTTAAATACACCGAGCCAGCGAGCGAGGAGCGACGTGCATCGTTGCCGAGCGACGCTTTATTGCCGCGTCCATCGACACTAAACATGAAATCGTTGACGCTATGCCGCTAAGATTCCGGCACTCGTAGGTAGCTGAGGCGTAACCTGGAATAGGAGACAAGTGTGCAGTGGTAGACCGAAGCGAATTACTTAGTTTGCTATGATTCATCTAAACTGTGCCTTAATCTCACAGGTCGCAACTAAATGAACAGCAACGCTATAAACATTCAGATTTCGCAAGGTAGTGTGGCAACATATTTGCGGCAAAGACTGCAAAGTGGCAGCAGCCTTTATTCTACATTCATTTTACTCATAAAAGTATAAATAATTATTTATAGTTCAGTGCATTTTAGAATGCAAAACTGAAATGATTAACCGCAGTTTAATTTTTACCAGTTTCTTTCCATTAGTGGATAACAAAACTGCCGTAATGTCTCTCTTCATTGGAGAGATGGTCACTGACCACCCTGTATAATATTTCACGTGGCCGACGCTCGCTTGTTGGTGTCGGTTGGAGACAGTGCAGCCCACAAATTTTCGCTGACACACTTCAATATACGTAACCACAATTTAGCGCTACCATCTCGTCATGGTGCGTCCTTCCCGCGTATAAGCTTATTCGTGTTCGTGTACTTTGCATAGCTGGTGGCTTGGCGTGCTTGGCGAAACGTTTCCGACATCACACCCGAATATCTCGTAATAATATTTAGAATACATTTTTTGTTGCATTGGCAGCATTCGTTATTTTAATTTTTTAACATAATCATTCTTCGCACATATAAATATAAATGTAACATACAAAAAGTAATTTACCAACATCGGCTGTTAACAATAATACGAATTATGCATTGATAAGCATTCGGCAGTACATAGGCCTAGACATACACTGACCGAGTTTGACTATTTAGAACTTTTAGAAAACATCAACGTATGACCAATTACGTAATTTTTGGACCATTGCGAAACAGTTGTCACATAAGAATTCAAACATCTGGTAGCATTTTTGTTTAAAAACAGTAACAGCAGAATTATTACGTCGATACGACTAAGCTCATATGCAACTTCGCTTTTAATTCAATTCAATGCAACTCAGCAGACGGCATCGGCAGAAAGATACGGACGTCAACGACAAAGTGATGCTAGCATGGCGCGCGTCTGTTGTGTCGATAGGCTAATTAATATAGCGGCGCGGCAAAACAACTGTCATGACGTCAGTTACTTGTGTGCGTGAAAAGGTCTGTGGTGGTATGAAGAAAAGAGATTCCCAAACGTTAGACCCCTAAGCCGGCTAGCCGTGAATTTCACGGCCGGCCTAGCAATTTCGCGGCTAAGGTCCCGGCTTAGCCGCGATTTTCGCGGCAACGACAGCTTAGCATTTTCGCTACGTTCCTGCAGTTTCGTGCAGTTTTTACACTTTTCTATACGTTTTTGCGTATTTAACGTTTGTTTTTCTTTTTGTGAACATTTTCTATATTAAAAAACGTTTAGGGCCTACCGAAAATTCTATCAAGAACTTGGAAAAGCACTTTCGAAACCATCACAGAAACGAATTTATAGATTACATGCAGATTTTGGTTTTGTGGTAGTTTGCTTAGTTAGCTTAGTGTAATATGACCACACGGCTGAATTGAAATTAAATAGAATTCGCTGTTTTTTCTCTCACTTTATTTTTTCAGTTCTGGCTGTACTGCGCCTACAGAATTAAATATTAGGCATAAAGTTGAACAAATTAAAGCTAACGTTTTTTATTCAACCTTTATGAACAATTTTTCTTGCCACGTTTTAAAGGACTTTTAACATTTTTAAATACTTTTTTCGGAACGTTTTTTCACTTCTATGCAATGCATAACCGGCATATTTTGCAATGCATTATGCAGTGTGTAGGCTAGTAAGTGTTTTGTACATTGCAATTTGTAATACTGTGCGGCTGATTGTAGGGAAAGTTACATTACGAGACGTTATTTCTACGGCGCTTTGTGGTTTTTAGTCATAAAAACCGATATTACAAATTTTTTCTCGGTTAGTCGCGATTTTCGGGGCGGCGGCGGCTTAGTAAAATCACGGCGCGGCGGCGGCGGCTAAGTCGGCGGCTTAAGGGTCTACCAAACGTCTCAGGCAACTTGATCTGGTAGAAAGCTGCCACTGCCAGTATCCTTCAAACACGCAGCATATGTACAAGCCGGTGTATGAATCGTGTTCTGCACTGTTTCATAATATGTCTGCATGCGTGCATGTGCTCACTGCGATGGCGTGTGTAAATCAGGGACACCGGCGGCGTCACATTCATAACGCCGCGCAGTCACCGATGTTGGCTTTATTGGTGAGTTATAGGCCGGCCGGCATTAGCCCGCGACGAGCGTTTCGATGAATCCAATTTAGTGACGACGACGCCGACGACGACGACGACGCAGCGCCAGCAACGCCGTAGTTGACCCGTTCCTTGCACATACACATTCGAGTACGCGATCTCACAGTATCACCCACCGCCAGCCAAGTCGTACGCGCACTTTTCATAAACAACGATTGACCGCTCAAACGGGCTGCCGAGATGCTGCTTGTAATAACGGCAGAAACTAGTGAGTAGAAAAGAATGCTCGAAAATGCAAGCGCGCCGGCGATTGTATACTTGGCGAGGCAAAATGTCGCGGAGTTCGCTTAGTGACGACGGCAAGAAACACTAGCGCTAATTATCCACGATGTTTTCGTGGCGCCACTAGTCTTTCGTGAAGTGCGGAAAATAAGAGGCTATAGAACTTCTATAGAACTACATGTAAACTTATACAAAGATCCCGCAAATGTTTTATTATATGCGAAGTTAGGCCCTATAAAAATTGCCGAAAGATCTCAAGCGAGAAGGGAATACACCTAAATTGATCAGAATCCCCTCAACTTTTTTTATTTCAGGGCGGTCGTGTGTAGTTAATGCATCTATATTATCCAGTACTGCGATGGTGCAGAGAAGCGGCAGACAGACTCTAAACGGCGATAGAACGGTTTGTCACGACTTGTCCCCAGCCTGGAACACTTGCCCGCACACAGACACACTGCAGGCAAGGACGTGCGATGCATTAATTGGCTTGCGTTGGTGCTGCGTAGCTGTAACGTGGGTCAGACTGGATTGTCGCAGATCTGCTTGCTGATTGTCGCTGTGACGGACGCGTCGTTTTGATGCGTTCGTCCGCTGCTAACGTCGTAAACGCCGTCGCACTCCTCAGCCCATAGGCCTCTATATTGCTGCGCGTGCGGTGCTTAGTCCAAGCTTGACGACCGAACACCCGCCGAGTGAGACTGCATGATGTGATCGCCGTGTTGCGCGCACGCTGATATTGGCTGTCCAACTCATCCTAGCACCGCTTTCCAGGAACGCAGAGCACTTATTAGCGATAGCAGAACGCGCACGGAATAATTATTGTTGTAGGTGTAATTACTCATAGGTTGCGGTACGGCTCAGTGGTAATTAACGTGATTTTGGACACATCAACGAATTCACACTCCTATGTCAAATAGACTTAGTAGGTTATCTGGAATAGGTGACCGTTCGCGGGTATGCCGTTTTGGTATATAACCAAGCCGTTTATGCCAACTCAGTCTAGCCATCCCTCAGTGGATAGGCCTATGTATGATGAGTAGGCTATTGGGGATAGTCACGGTTACCGCTAAAGAAGAAATGGCAAGCGTGTAAAGCCTAGTTTTAGTTCCTCTGCTGCTAACTGGGCCGCAACGGTGGAGATCAGTGTGGGATAAATCTTCACCTTTCATATGGGGACCCGTCGGCGACGGATCTGCTGGCGGCAACGTGGGTGGCCTCGTTAGTAGCATAACTGCTTCACAGACAGCTCACCGGCCCAGACGAAGGCCAAGGTCGACGACAGCTTCATTGTAAAGTAGCTGGAGTGAATGAAATATATGAGATTGGAAACTATTCAGCTGGACCACGGCTACATAGTAGTATATAGTAATCGGTAGTAAACCCAGCTTGCAAAATGCAGTAGGCTCAACTCGTGAAGCAGCCGCTTTCTAAACAAACGATCTACTCAACCTGTGTAGATTTAATGCTTCGTGCACTTTAGTATTTGTACTTATATCTGAGAAATATGCCCAAATGATGATGATGCTGATGATGACGATGGTAACGACGACCTGTCCAATGACGTAAACGCTTGGAGTCGACACGTTGACCATTCACAGCATTGTTGCACGATGTCCTTATATTTTGGCATGCTGTGCCACTTGCAACGCATAGGCGTTTACTTACAATGTCGAAAGGACATTGGCCCGTACGGGCATTTGCCCGTATGTATTGCATTTTAGCGCCCTCGTTGCGAGGATTCATTGGACAACGTTGGCTTTTGTTGCCTCCTGCGTATAAGTGTAGCCATCCAAACGAACTTTTACCACCTCGCGCACTGATTATGATCTCCATGTCGAACTAACAGTCTAACAGACAGTAATGTTTAACACTAACCAGAGTCTTTTTATAACCGTACGCTACGTTCTGCGAAATCTCACTTTTTCAGTGGTCAGTTGTTCGGTAACGAATAGCAGCTCGTGGTATTGGAATCTGTGCGTGTGGAGCGATTGAGTTGAGTTGAGTCCTAATCATAGGATGCCGCTCTGTCGTAGAGCGGCTTAACGTCATGCGACAACGTTAATATCATGTTCTCCGTCGCCCCTGTATCGCCCTGCCCCTCTACTTCATTTGGCTGTCACAATGTTTCTTACGCCGCCAGCACGCTTGTTAAGTCATGCATGAAATAAGCTGACCGAGACCACTTCTAAAAAGTAAGCTTTGTTCAAAACTCACATGACAACGCTGAGTCAAATTATAAGGCGGCAAGACCGTGTGTAGCCCTTAGACTTTAAAGTACGGGCAAATATCCCCCATAACGCTAATTGCTTTGAAAGTACATACGGGCAAACATCCGTACAGGCAAATGTTTGATACCCATTTACAATCCGGTAGTATAGGCCTAACGCCGACGTCGCCAACGTCAGTGAGGTGCACAAACGAAGCTGATACACATTCTGATTCAGTCATCGGAATTACGTTTAACGGGAAGGCTTTTAACGCTACTGGGGCAAACCGAGGTTAGAAATATAGGTACAGACTGGGAGCAGTTGACCAAAAACACTTGACCGGTGGCTTCGGTAAATGATTGACTAGGTGCTTGCTACCGTCAGTTGTACTTGCTCTTCGGATTACAGTGAACACGCTTTGCGTTGACATGTTCCAGGCAAGGTCCGTATAGAGTAAACCGCTACGCGTCAAGGCCGTGCTTTAGGCTTTAGTTTTTCATCTACATTTAGTTGGTTAAATTAATGTATCACTGTTCGTTGGCGGGCCCGCGTTCACAATGCCGGAAATCTTTGAATTGTAGTGTGCGATTTGATGCACTTCGGGCATCTCGGCGACGAGCAATAGATATAATACATCATTTAACCGAGCGGCAACCAAATGGCGGCAACGACACGATCTGCTTTATACTCCGTGGACCTTGGTGCCAGATCCAAAACAGAAGCGAAAAAAAGATCGATTTATTCAATGTATTAACGCGTCAACTACAGACCGTCATCTCTAGGCTTGAGGAACATAGACGTTAGACATAATTTGCCCACCGGCTTTTTCTGACTTATCGCAAATAAAAATCAAACTACAAAAATAAGTGTCTGTCGGCTTGATGTCGATATATATGCGGCTGTCTTTCTGGTCTACTGCATTGAATTAAGCAACCCTAAACAAAAGCTGACCTTTTGAGCTAAAATTTGGCCCATCGGTTACTCTTGGTCAGGAAACGTTTACACCGATTCCGGTGTTTTCTTTTGTTTTCGAGTTAAGAATCCGTGCGGCGGAGACGTACGGGCAGACGGACAATCAATACACTTACTGCGGCCTATTAGGACGGCAGCACAATAACTTGCCGTGTCATTGGCGGCAACGCTGCAGACTGCGTGAAGTGTGATTTACACAATCATCACCAGCAGTTAACGTCATCCGCATCTGTGCATCGAATCCATGCTGTCGCAGGCAGATGCTGTAAACAGACTCGTCATTAAAACGTATCGTCTCCGCGCACTATATCGACGACAACTTTGCCTCTTGAATATCACATGTCTAGGCTAAAGACATGAAATTCGTTGCAGACTGTTTTCAAGAACGCCCGCACTAATAATTTTTGAGCGTGATGCAAAACGTTGCAGGCCTACAACGAAGCTCTACGCGGTAAAATATCTAAATGACATCAGGACAACAACTGCCACATTTTTATTTAACAACGTTATACGGATACACACGTCCGTATCGCTGCCTGATTACACAATTATAGCATACAGTGCATGTATTTTTTGCCTTTTTAGTTCACGTGGAAACAAGCTGTCTTAAAAAGCGAGTAACATATTGTCAGCGTTTAACTTGCCCTGCTCGCAACAAAAATAAGATCAATTCAAAATTTGCGTAATTGACGTCTTTACATCGCACCTGATGTCTCCATCATCCTGAGACAAAAACAAAACAACCATTGTGTAAATTTCTGGTCATGTCAGGCTCCGAAAGAACCAAGCCCAGACAAAGATCGCTTTTAAGTGCGACACACTTAGTTCAAAGCGCATCTCAGCTATCGTAAAAATATTTGTCTGTGTGTCTGAATCTGTTTGTCTGTCTGTCTGTCTGTCTGTCACACTCTGCGATTATATCAAAACGATGCAAGCTATAGGGGGTCAAAACCTAGACTGTTCCAATCTGTTTACTGCTGGAAATTTTGTACGCACGTTATCTAAGTTAATCTCCAGCCGTTTCGGAGCAATTTATTTTTAAAATGTGTGTCGCAGCCAAAAATCGCAAAAAGCACTAAATGCCCCCATTTTTTCGAGAAAAGTTCAAGGTCGTTTAAAGTCATCTATGTTAGTACACGGGATAAGCTTGTCAACACTGCTTGTTATGATAAGCAGAAAGTCTGTATCTACCCGCAACCGTTTACACGCTAGACGAGTCGATAGCGGTAAAATAACAAATTCTAAAGTGTGAACAATTTTGACACCATCGTTCGAGGAGAATCCCCTCATACAGCACTTACTTACTTACTTACTTACTTAATCCTCCGGTCCTTGACAAGACAATGGGCAGCAAGAGTTCGCCATCTGCTTCTGGTTGTAGCCACAGCCTGGACGCTATTCCAATCGACTCCTCGGTCCACCAGGTCTTCTTTAAATGTAGACCGCCAAGTCTTTGTTGAACGACCTCGTCGTCTGCCACTACCACGAGGGGTCCATGACATGGCGTAATTGGCTAGTCGTCCAGGTGGCATCCTGATGATTATGGCCTGCCATCTGAAGTCGTCTCTCTGCTACAATGTCTTGTAATCTTCGCTGCCCAGTCCGGCTTAGCACCTCCATGTTAGTCACGTGGTCTTTCCATGTAATGCCCAGAATCTTCCGTAAGTTGCGCTGGTGAAAGACGTTTAGCTGCTGACATATTCTAGCTGTACTTTTCCAAGTCTCGCTGGCGTATATGGCTGTAGAGACAATGAGGGAGGTGTAGAGGTCCAGTTTAATCTTGAGGCTAAGCAAGCTGGATCGAGGCACACGTTGTCATGTCGTCGGAAGACTGCTGCTGCTTTTGCCAGTCGAGTGTTGATATCTGCTTCAACATCTCCATCGCTAGATATTACACTTCTCAGGTAGGTGAATCTCTCTACATGTTCTATGTTCCCTTGTGCAACGGCTATTGGCTGTGGTGATGAGCGCTGGGTGATTCCCATGGCCTTCGTTTTTTCCCGGCTTATATTCAGTCCAACTTGTGCACTTTGTTCCTTGAGCTTGGTAGTCATCTCTTGGCATACGTTCTCTTCCTCCGCCACTATGGCTATGTCATCAGCGAAGTCCGAATCTGTTAAGCGATTCCGCTTCTGCCAGACAATGCCCTATTCCGACTTGTCCATAGTTCTGCGCATGACGAAGTCGATGACTATGATGAAGAGGAATGGTGAAAGGATGCAGCCTTGTCGAACCCCTGAGACAATCTCAAAGAACTCTGTGTACCCACATGCAGTCTTGACACAGCAGCTGGAGTTGTCATACAGTGCCTAGGAGATGCTAATGAACCGATCAGGAATGCAGTAGGTCCCTATGTCAGACAACGGCACGAATTTTTTTTTCACGAAAAACTTAAGTTTTTGTGGCAGCCCACAGAAAGATTTCGTGATTCTAGCTTGCACCGTTTTGATAAGACAGCAGGGTGTGACAGACACAGTGACAGACGGACAGACGGACGAACGCTTTTACGATAGCTAAGACGCGCTAAGCAGTGCTACGTGCCGTTGAGCGTAAAAACTCGTCACTTTTTGTGGCTATATTGTCATTCGCCAGATGACGCCACTGTCTGGCTCTGGATCTAGATGATAATGCCAAACTTCTGCTAGGTATTGCGGCAATGTGTGCACTGCAGCACTGTGCAAGCCAACGAGGCGACGGGTCTCGTAATGAATGCCACTCAGTGGGCATAATAGTTCTTGCAGCAAAAAACTGTTAAAACTGAGTTGAGGTACAACGAGGTATTTTGAGTACCTGTTTGGTAGCAGATCCCCTAACCGGTCTATTAGACAGAACCAAGATTTATTCAAATAAATTGAAAGAACATTCACGCATTTTTTGCGACAGCTGAATTAGCCTAGTGGATTCATTTATTTAAAACTTTTTACAATTCTTTCTAAATCCAGTGTTTCTTTACACGTATATTGTAAACCAAACAGTGTTCGTCGTTAGTTAATGCAATTATTGTGGCAAAATTACTAAATTTAGGCCAATTGGCATAAATTATTTATATCGTTAAACATAGGCTATATACACTGTGTCTAAAAACATCCCCGACATTTCGACTGTAACTTGAAAAAAATTATTCGATTTTAATAATTTTAGTGTAAATATTCGTGACACAACTTGCCATCAAATGCACATTTTGTTTCCCATCTCATCCAATGTCTGTTTTTTGACTACCTGGGGAAATCTGACTAAGCAAAACACGCGTTGAAATGAATGATAAACGTTGATAAATTCTATCTATCTACATACAGGGTGGTCCAAAAAAACGGACCCCCAGTTTTATTTTTGGGATAACTTCGGTAATTCAGCACCGATTTTAACCATTCTTTCACTGTTACAAGCAGAAATTTATGG
>Ga0209367_1012720_pt1 | contig 10942 bp, 8 predicted proteins | sample WorMetLIZISLAND2_FD_187412 | JGI IMG/M metagenome (GOLD analysis project Ga0209367, IMG submission 187412) | Marine gutless worms symbiont microbial communities from Max Planck institute for Marine Microbiology, Germany - Olavius geniculatus... ... | reverse complement strand
CAAACGATACCGATTTCCGTTGACGACGAAACCGTCTTGTCTGACATGAGCTTGAGACTGGCCGCGAGTGTGGAATCAGCGTTTCCACGGTCGTTTTTCATCGAGTCAAAGATCTGATGACGGCACTGACGTTTCGCCGTGGTGGGTGGTTGCTGTCACAGTCGTGACGTCATCAACAACCATGACGGCCAATTAGATCTGTCAGTAGGTCTAAGTCAATAGCTTTCAGACAACATTGTGGGGGCAATTTTTCTTTTTTGCTGTCCTGTTTTTTTTTCCTTTTTTTCTGTGCCTCTTCATTTTTATGCGTCATAGCCTACCCCTTTTCTAAAACGATTTTTGGTGCATTTTGAGATTTTGGATAGAAATTATGCAGTTTTATTCATTTGCTTTTTTAAGTTTTAAAAGTTACGAGTTTAAAAATTGTAATAAAACAGACTTAAACTAGAAATTTGGGGCAAAAACCAACGTGAGTCCGCCCGGCGTCCTAAGTCCGATTGGGGAAAAAATTTAGGGGCGGGGGTGAAATTTCGCCCGCAGCAAAATCACGTGGGCCGAACTCAAATGCATTAGCATACGCAAAACGCGCATTGTCGACTTAGGATTGGTCAACATCCGCTCCTGCAATTTTTTGTTAGTGTACAAAAACGCACATTTTTTGCTGAGTTTAGCACGGATCGTTGTCGATCAAGTTTGTGTCCGAGTTTTGACATCTCGATCGGAGAAATCGCGGTAAATCAAGTACTTGACCGATTTCGAATATCGTCATCCGTTCCGGAGATATTCGCCGCCGAACTTTGAAGTCGTCCGAAATCGGGCCAAATTTTGCATGTTTTAGCCCCTAAAATTTCTTTGAGGTGGGCTTCCCGAAATTTTGGACGGGCATTATATTATAGTGTAGCTCGGTAGTCTAACGGTAACGTGCCGGGCTTGTAATCCTGAGGTCACTCAGGGCGCAGGTTCGACTCCGCACCGGGACACTGTCGGGTAACGACTTTAGGCAAGACTGTTCACACACATGTGCCTCTGTCACCAAGCAGTATAATTTGGTACCGGTCAAAGGGCGGTGATGCCTCGTGGCTGGGAAGGTAACCGTAGGTCTGGCGTCGCACTGGCCATGCGTCACGGACTCAAGTGGTTTATCCAATTACGGCTCAAATGCCTAAGGAAGGGAGATGAGCATCCTGTCTACGCCCCAGTTGGGGTATGGCACCTTTACCTTTACATATACCTTATTATAAACCTTGGTCTAGTGCTGATCACCGTGCAAAATTTCACGTTGATCGGCCGACGCATCTCGAAAATCTCTCGTTGAACAAAAAAATTGTAGCAAACATAAACAACCTAGAAATATGCGACAGAGCCCAACGTGAGACCGCCCGGCGCCGTAAGTCCGATTGAGGGTTAATTCAGGGGGAGGTAAAATTTACCCGGTAGCAAAGTCACGTGCCGAAGTCGAATGCAGTAGCATACGCAGAACGAGCATTGTCGACTTAGGGGGAGTCAACATCCGCGTCTGCAACTTTTTGTTGATGGACCAAAGTTCACCAATTTTATTTGTTTCAACGCGGGAGGAATGGCACTCGATCAAGTTTGTTTTTGTTTGTTTAAGACTTGATCCGTTCCGGAGATATTGGCAACCAAACTTTACAGTTGTCCAAAATCGCGTGCTCAGTCGATTTTGGGCAGACAAGGGACGGACGTCTAGGGGGTCAACTAAAACGCGTGAAACATTACATGCTGTCGCCCGTAAAATGAGTGAAATTTGGTTCACTAACAAAAAACCTTTGTTGCTTCATTTCGACTCCGCCAAAAATCAACACTTTGTGTGCTGCGCATGCTTCACGACGTTCACGTTACGTTGATAAAAGCGAAATTCTAACCCATTAGGCCTAATTATCCCACATCGAACTTACTGCGCCGGGCGGCCTCACGTTGCAATCGGCCTTGCTTTAAAGTTCCAGTTAACATTTTTTTTAACAGTTTGTATTTTATTTTAATATTTTCTCAATATTGTTAATTGCGTTTTTTATTCCTCTTCGTCACATCCTATAGACTACAAGTATATTAATACAAGCACAAAGCATTGTATTGTGTTTAAATTGTATAATTTGTCGCAAAATCGCAATGATTTGATCCCTAGGTCTAGCTTATGTGACCCTCGTAGCGGTCTGTCTACATTGCATTAAACGAATATTGTAGGCTATTGTATTGTATTGCAATTAAGCGTGCTAAATTCGATTAAGACTATTTCGATTTTTACGCCGTATCTTGAGTATTAGACTCTGGGAGGCATTGAAAAGAGAACATGAGGTCGCGCGGATGTTGCGGAGATTTTCTGCTTACAAACATGCGGCAGTGAAAACGGCATGATCAATCGTTCTAAGACGCGTGCTATCTTTGCCCATAGCAGAGTATAACTGTTGAACTCATCGCTAAATCCGTGGGCACCGTTCTGCACTGCATGCGCGGGTCGCGAATTCATCAATTGCATGGGGTGGGTCGGTAAAAGCTTAGGCCTACGTGACGGCATGAGTTCGTGACGCGATTCAGCAACAGGCGAGCAGTCAGTCGTCCGTCTGTTAATCCGTTAATTCAGCTTCGCCTAGACGAGATTAATGCCTCCTCGTTCACTCACACTCATCTGACAGCCACGTCTGATACTTAGCATTATAGGGTGTTTACACGATCCAGCAAACGTCCAGCAAACTTCCAGCAAATGTATTTAAAATACACGTGAATTGCTGGACGTTTGCTGGATCGTGTAAACACCCCATTACTGGTGATGCAAGCTGTCGCTAAATACGCTTTATGCGGCTGGCGGCTCAGTGTATAGCCAGCCCACTTACCGACAGTATCGATCATAGCTTGTAAACGACTGCATCACACGTTCGCGAAGATTTCTGCATGTTTTGTGTGCTAATTTATTGCCGTTCGCGTGTCTCTGCATAGGCTACGTGACATACCGTCAAAAAAGTTGAGATTTGAGTTTCGCCCATCTCTGTTTACTCTTACTTAAGCTATGATCACGACTTACGAAGATTTACAATAAGCCCAGTTATCGCTAGAAAAAAGCCGACCGTACCGCTTACGTCTGAAGCCTATCATCCGATTTCCAGTTACGGAGAGAAAGCGATTTGTCAGAGGTGAGATAGTTCCGTGCGCGCTATGTTAACAAAACGCTGTTTTGAAAGCTACAATGAATGCTAGTATAACAGACATTGCATGTGGTCAATTCGCCAAGCGATATAAATAGCTACTGTTATATGCACGTGGTCATCTGGGTAAATGATATAAACAGCTACAGAGTAAATGAACAAGGAAAATATCAGACCCAGGTTTTGCAAATATTTTTTAAAATAAAAACGCTATGCTCGGCAAGACACGCTACAGCCTATACAGTTTTTGTTGCAGTACTGACCTTCAAGGTCATTTAAAATGAATAATTTTCAAGTCATTTGAAAGCAAATAGGGGCCTATGCGACTTTTTGTTAGTGATCAATAGCAACTTAGGCCCTATCTCGCAACGTTTAGCCGCAATAGCGCGTAACGGCCTTCAAGGTCATCCGAGGTCAATTATTTTTATTTAATCTGTCAGGGCGTATGCCTCTTCCTTTTATTGATTATAGTAATTTAAAACCGTATATCACCGTTTCCGAAATACGGCCGTTTATAGCTTTAAACATTTCATTCAAAATTGCGGCCAAAAGACTGCATATAGAGTGATAGACACATGGTTACTATTAATAGCCTAAAAGAAGTCGCCACCGCCCTATCCGATGATACCATCGCAGATCCCCTATGACTTACCGTTTAGCCACAATACCGCACTATTGGCACATCATAGTGCGTTATAACTCTTCAAGGTCATTTAAGGTTAATGATTTTCATCTAATCTGACACGAGGTATGCAACTTACTATTAATGATCAATAGTAACCTAAACCGTATCTCTCACCGTTTCCGAGATATAGCCAGTTAGCCTCAAAGGCGTCTACAGCTGTGACCTCGCTCGCCTGTCAACTACGTGTACAGATACAAGCACAATAATAAAATAAATTGCAGAGCTCGCTTGCGCTGTTGTATGGGAAAGTGATTTGTTTGTGGTACATTCGTATAGCATTATTATAACCGCGCAGTATTTTCAATCGACTTGAATACTGTAGTGAAATACATAGAATTGTGGTGGGTAGGTGATGAGTAGGCCTATTTTAGGCTATTTATGTCAATGGACATTACTTAAACATTTTCCGTGACAAAGGTCTGAGAGCGAATGATGCGTCGATTATGTCACCTGCTCCATTCGTGCAGTGCTGTTAATGGATAGTACAATCAGGCGCATCCACGTAAAGGCTTTCAGCGAACAGCGTTTCTATGACTGACAAAAATGTGTGCGCAATGCACTACTCGACTGAGCTGACGTAATAAGCAGCAAGCTTTCACAAGATTTCATGAATTGGAGTGAGAGCAAAAAAGTTAGACGCAACTTTTCCTGTCACTTTTTTCTTCCCCTGACGCTGATGTTTTATGAGTTTTATTTGCCCAGTTTCAGTTCGGCAGAAGGGCGAATTCAAGGAATTGTAACAAGTTGTATTGTACTGTAGGCCTACAGTACACGCGCATGTTAGAGAGCAAAGCCGTTTTACCACGTTACGCAGATTTTATTGGTTGAACTGAAGATGTAAACGCCAAATAAAATAATGTTCTGTATACAACGGACAGCAAAAACAGTGATAGCTTTATTATAGGCTACAGAAACTCGCTAAATTGTAATAATAGCCATATGTCTTAGGCTTATGTATACGCATAACGAAATATCCTGTACGTAGATGAAGAAAGAGACCGTAGGGAAAATGAATAAAGTTCACAAAAGTCCGTACGCGCCCTACTTCGCTTGCGTGATTAGATAAGCTGATTTTACTGTCTTTTTTGCTGACACAGCGGGCTCTTTATAATTTTTTGATTAATTACCTTAAATACCTTCGAATAGTGAGACGACAGTGAGTCCCAAGATAGGTTAAGTGTCAGCGGTAAATTTGTCTAAAAGTAAACAAAAACCCAGCTGTCGCTAGGAAAAGCTGACCGTACCGCCTACGTCCGAAATCCAGCGTCCGACTTCCAATCACGGAGAGAAAGCGATTTCTCAAAGGCGACACAATTCCAAGCACGCTAGGTTATGGGGTGTTTACACGACCCAGCAAACGTCCAGCAAACTTCCAGCAAATGTATGCAAAATACACGTGCTAATGCTGGACGTTTGCTGGATCGTGTAAACACCCTATTAACGAAACATTGCTCTCGAAAGCTACAAAGCTAGTATAGCCCACGTTGTGCGCGGTGACACGCGGTCATTTCGCCAAGCGATATAAACAGCTACAGTCGTAAATAACCAACAAAAATATCGGACGCAGGTTTCGCTTTTTTTCTGACAAAGGCGTATGCCACTTACTATTAGTGATTGATGGTAAGATTGGCCTTATCTGCCAACGTTTCCGAGATATGTCCAGCTTTTCATTGAATTTCCTACCCTTGTCCACTCAGTTCCCAACTTGAAAATGTTTCCCTTGCACTAGAAGGCTGAACTTTTGCATGCCCAAGTTTAACACATATGGCTAATTATTCGTGTAAAAAATTTCTTTAATTTCTAAAGCTTAGCCACAATACATCCGTTACAGACGGACGGACAGACAGACAGACAGACAGACTTAAATGTTGTTTTCTGATGAATTTATGTAATTTATTAAATTGAAACATGCTGTTTTACGTGGTTCGTGCTTAGTTATTATAGGCTACTACTAGATATCAAAGTAAGTCCGTGAATATTTTTCGTTGTGATTTATAAATCGGTCAAAACCGCACATCTCTCTGGATTGGCTGAAGACGCGCGCTGCAGCGACTGGGCGATGAAGCCGCCAACATTCTTGTACAGAGCAGCGGACGCGACTAGGCCTACAGCTGGCTACGACGTTCGACCAGTACACGGTAAGTACAGCATAGGCTAATTTTAGTGCTCTGCTTTTGTGTATCGTAAACGGCTTAATAGTGCAAAGAATAAAACCATTATTAAAGCATTTAATACATCATATTTTTCGTATAAAGTTTACAGATATGCTGCATATGCAGAGTTGTATTTAAACCCGAATAGGTCCTGTTCGGCAAAATGTGAGGCCCTAACAAATTTTTGGTTTTAGAATCATAAATTGGTAAGTAATGTACAAAGTTTACATTTCTTTTATGTCTGTGTTTTTGTGTTTTTATGTGTTGTTTGCTGTTTGTGTCAGTGGTCCCTTGTGGACTGATTTTCAAATAAATGAATGAATAAATGAATGAATTTCTCCATACGGCGTACAAAACCCACTGAGTCCCTTCTTTTTTAAGGCACCATGGTGCACCGAGCGATCTTTCAAATGTCGCAACTAGCCATAAAAAATCTCACAAACTAGAAAATGTGGCGCTGCTGTACGACGTTCTTTGATCTTCTGTGAGACCCCTTATTTGTAAGGCCACTGTTGGCCGAACATAGTTTAGCGTACTCAAAACATGTTTTAAAATGCTCTTGGAAGATACTTTTTTGTGTCAAAGTTTTTTTTTCATTTTAATTCTTTCTTCTTTTGCCGACTTATTGTTACTCGCCTTTATTGTGCTCCAAGGCCTACTTATACTCACATTGAACGTCAATATCTCTGTTGTTAATGAATTACCCATTTTCGTACGGTAGCCACGATTTACGGGAAAAGGTAGCTTACAGCGTAGATAATGACGAAAATGACAATGAAAATGCCGTCTTAGAGAAATACTGAACATTGGATTAACGGTTACTTTCCACTTTTACCTTAGTCTTTCGAACTCAAACACGATTGCCAGTTTCCGAAATTTTAGTTCGTCATTTTACAGTTGTGCATTTTAGGCTACTTCGTACACGGACTTTATCCACTTACCTAGTCGCCGACCTCTCCATTCTGCTACCACCAACCGTATGGCAGTACTGCAGGTCAAGTTGACAACCGTTGCCACTGTGCTTTCCCGGTTGTCGGCCCGCGGACGTGAAACAACCTGCCGGACAACGTAACATCTGCCAAGTCGTTATTCAGCTTGCGTCAGCGACTAAAAACTCATCTTTCACAAAATCTTTTTTGACTATTTCCTGGACTAGACTCCGTCTATGTTACTTCTTTCTAGTAGACCTAACGCTGTAGTTCGCATATACATAGGCCACTCTAATTGACTGATTGTGCAACACTAAAGACCGAGTGGCATGAAAAAAACGATATTGGCTAAATATGTGAAGAATGTAACATTAATTAATAATACGTGGATCCAATGAAATGAAAACATCGCTTTGAAGTAATTTTCAAAGAAATGTGCTGTGCCAGCTGAGCGCACCCGAACGTGCCGCAGTAACTGATGACGTCACTTTCAGTAAACTTTGTTTACAAACTGACATTCGCATTAAAAACATAGTTCACTATTAGAGGTGTACGATTGGTAAAAATAACGATGTGCTGAAATAATGTGGTTTTTAGTGGGCTAATTAATTATTGATAAAAAATTGGCTTTTTTGAAGCTATTTGGCTGTAACTCAAGGTGCATTTGACCTTAAGGCAATAAAGCTAGTTAGCAACCCTTCCGCAAGTGACGTTACAGTGGCGAAAGTTGCCGAAGCAGTAAAAAGGAAAACTGAGTTCTTTAAACATTATTTTCAAGGTACACTGTATTAAGGTTTAATAGGAACCAGAAGATTAATGAATATTGACAAATTAACATTTGATAAAGTCAATTAGCGCTTTATAACAGTTACGCAAATTGGTGTGCCTTGGCATTTAACCAATCGCGTGATTAAATGTCCAAGTGTTTAACTGTCGCGTGATTAACTGTCGGGTGATGATGGCCATCGAATGCCGCCAATCGCATTTTCCCCCGACTGATCCCCGTTGCCATTCCCCGACTTTTGGCAATAAAACTGCAAATATATATGTAAAAAAAATTACCAGTTTACAACTGCGTGCAAGGACGATGTGATGATATCAGTCTTCTAAAACAGCAAAAATCATTTGGGTAACCTTAGATTGGGCTATGCATATGGCGTCCTTACAAGCTGATTTTAGTTGGTAATCACCAACATGGTCTAAAGCCTTCTTCATTTGTTTTATTAGGCCTACTTGCTCAATTGTTACCGATTTGACCAAACTGCCCAAAATGTTCAGCGTAAAACAACAGATAAGCCTAAGCGTATAATAATAAGCTTAACTAATGTAAATTCTGCGTAATGACAATATGGTGATCTCATATAGCTGCTTTCACTTTGGACCAAAATACTATAGGCCTGCTGCATCGGATGGTCATTGCCATAATAGGCTACTCAGGCTAAAATTGAGTGCATTAACAGCGAATGTAGGGCCAAGACGACAGCCGGATCATTCATGCATGCAGTTAGGGCCTATAAATGGCAAGCACATGAATAAGTTCACGTTCTTATTAGATATCAACAATGTCCTATCACTTTATTATCCGGCCATCCATCTGTGCATTCTACACGCGTTCATAACTCAAGCAATAGGGCATAAAAATCCAAGATTGATGTAAATGTTCTCTATGGCACAGTAGCTGCTACACCATCTTTTAGCTTCAAAGTGTCTAATGTCAGGGTTAGGGTTGTGCTGTGCAGTTGGACAGTTTGTATGCATAAACCTATAAGTGCGCAATTAGCTGAACATTGTGTCGGCACAGGGTCACTGAGTTTTTGTGTTTTTTTTGTGTTTCGGAGCTTTTTCGTGTCTTGTAAAATAATGCCAGCAATAGATTGTGACAATGGGTGGCCAGCATTTGATGGGTGTATGCCCTTCAGGCAACCCTTCTTACCAACTTTTGTTTAGTTATTGTGTTTATTTTGTTATGGAAAATAAACTAGAAATAAACTCTCTCTCTCTCTCTCTCTCTCTCTCTCTCTCTCTCTCTCTCTCTCTTAGGCTTACCATTAGTTAAGCCATAGGCTAACAGAAACATTTTCGGCTGTTACGCTAATCAGTAAACATTGAGGAAGTAGGCCTAATACGACAAATAACATTAAATAAAGAAGGCTTTAGACTATGTTAGTGATTACCAACTAAAGTCAGCTTGTAAGGACGCCATATGCATAGCCCCATCTAACTTCTAAGGTTACCCAAATATTTTTTGCTGTTTTAGAGGACTGATATCATCACATCGTCCTTACACACAGTTGTAAACTGGTAAGTTTTTTTACATAGCCTATATCTATTTATAAATGCCGAGCAATATGAGTAGGCGTAAATCAGTTCTGGTAAACGATCGATCGACTGCGTCTATTGACAGCCTATAGAGTCACAGACTATCTGTCTCGAACCTCACTGTAGGCCTGTGAGACAGATAGCTCTTTATTGATTTGTGCATTGTGTGGCTTCGTCGCCTTTGAATGCCGGTGATTTACCTTGCATATAAGCTGTCATCGAGCTATCGCATAAGCCGCGATCTCGAATACCGCACACGACGAGCGGCTATCTGTGATCAAACGATTAAGCGTGGACTAGATCGTTTTTCCTGGCGCTGCTATGTTCTGCGCGGCTGGCGTAGCTGCTGCTGGTGGTAAATGGCGTTCGTTCGTCGACAAAGTAACAACGCCGCCCCGAAACAGCCGTCGTTTCTCTTTCAGACTTTCTTCTACGATAGCTTTACCGAATTTAAGATCGCTTTTAAATTTTGATTATTTTTCCATTACCGCAACTAACTGCTGAGCTAACCGGAAACATAACTACACTGTGTCCCAAAAACATTCCCAACATTTTCGACTGTAACTTGAAAACCAATTATCAGATATTAATAATATTTACTATGAATATTTCTGACAAAATTTGGTATCAAATGATTGTTTCAGGTCTCATCCATCGTATGCTTTTGCACTACCTAGGAAAAAACAGATGAAGCAAAATATGTGTTGAAATAAACAGAAAACCTGAAAAAACATCCCCGACATTATCGATCGCAACTTAAAGAAAGATTAGTCGATTTTAATAATTTTTGGCAAAAATATTTGACATAAATGGCTATTAAATGAGTGTTTTAGTTCCCACGTCAACCAACGTCTGCTTTTGCACTACCTGGAGAAAGCAGACCAAGCATAATACGGGTTAAAATGGATGAAAAAAACGTCATTAAATGCCATACATCTTAATCTGTGGACCCAAACAGCAGATTTATTACAAGGTTTGAGTGTCATGCAGCAGTGTGTCTACCAGATGAAGTTTAAGAATGTTTGTGAAGTCAAGAAGCGACTGGTACAGCCTGGATTGGTCAGCAGCAGAACATTGTCGATACTGCTGTCGATGAATGGAGAAAGCGTCTCCTTGCTTGTTGTTTGCATTGTGGGCCAACACTTCAAGCAATTTTACTGTAGGCAGTTGAAAAATAGACAACTGGATGAATAAAAATTGTCAGCCAAAGTGTCCAAAATGTGAACAAAATGTGTTTTTTGCGTTATGTTAATTAAGCAATCATATCGCATTGGATAAAAAGTGATATTTCGCTGGTTGTGTGGCCCTGCCCCCCTTTTTCCCCCAAACAACTTAGCCAAAAACATGCAGAATTTGGCCCGATTTCGGACGACTTTAAACTTTAACGGCGAATATCTCCGGAACGGATAAATATATTCAAAATCGGACAAGTATTTAATCGACCGCTATTCCTTTTTTTCGTTAGACAAAAAAGTCCGGTGAACTTTGGTCTACTGACCAGGAAGATGCGAAGGTCAAATCGTACCCACCCAAATCGACTTTTTGGCAGACCATTTTTCAGCCCCTAGGTGGTCATCATCATCATCGACAACCGTGGGCTCAATGCCCGTTGGTGTCTGACGCCATTCTTACTATCGCTGCCCACCGCTGCCTATCTAGGGCAGCGTGGCTTAACTCCTGCAGGGTTGTCCCACACCA
>Ga0209367_1012719_pt1 | contig 10942 bp, 8 predicted proteins | sample WorMetLIZISLAND2_FD_187412 | JGI IMG/M metagenome (GOLD analysis project Ga0209367, IMG submission 187412) | Marine gutless worms symbiont microbial communities from Max Planck institute for Marine Microbiology, Germany - Olavius geniculatus... ... | reverse complement strand
TAGGCCCTACGGCAGCTGATGCACTTTCAGTCTCAGTCTCAGACCATTTATACCGGCTCTCGTGGTAGCACACAAGCGAAGTGGCAGGCAAACAGTGCGTTAGTTCATGCAGGTAGCAGAACAAAAAGAAAAAGACTTCAGTATATACCGATTTCAGAAAGCCAGCAGCGAGTCGGAGAAAGTATACACTACTGACACTCGATTTTGCTAGATTCTTTACTTACGTCGTTTGCGGTGAGTTTTTTCCGATTTTTTCTCAACCACTTAATGATTGAACTCGACTGAGCGTTAAGCCTTTGAATACAAATTAAAATACTCCCGTCTTACCACGCTTCTAAGTCCTCACCAGTTCGCTTATAAATAGGCCTACTGTAAACCCCGTTTTGCTAACACTATACTCGACATTTCATGCACGATTAACATGTCTATCTTCAATATCCTGTCCGTTTTACGCGTGACAGCAAGTAATGCTTCGCGCGTCTTAGCCATCGTCGAAGTGTCTGTCCGTCCGTCCGTCACACCCTTGAGCCTTATCAAAACGGTGCAAGCTAGGATCACGAAATCTTCACTGTGGGCTGCCCCAAGGACTCTAGTTTTTGTGTGACAAAATTTCGTGCCCCTGTGTGAAAGAGTTCTTCTCGAACGAAGACGTCAAAGAGGGGTACTCTCCTTAAAAAGACGTTATTTTACCGTTATTGGCTCATCTACTATGAAAACTATTGCACATAGGTACAAACATGCATTTTATCATAACAAACACTGGTGACGGGATTTTTAGATTTATCAACATCGATGATCTTGAACGACCTTGAACCCCTAAAAGTGGTGGTCTTGATGAATTTTTCGCAATTTTTAGTGCAGCGCACATTCTAAGAGTAAATTGCGACGAAATGGCTGGAGATAAGCCAAAACAATTTGCACATAAAATTTGCAGCATTAAACGCAGACGTTAGCAGTCCAGGTCCCGACCCTCTCGGTTCAAGGAAGCCTGCGTAGCCGGGCGTTAAAACGGCTATCCCCCTCCCCCTAAACAGTGGTTATTGGCTTCTTTAGCGTAAAACAGTTGCAGATAGGCACATATATAACTGCCTACCATAACAAACTTTGTGAGACGAACATTAAATGGTGTCCACATCGATGACCTTCAGTGACCTTGAACCCCCAAAATAAAGGGTTTTATTGTTTTTTTGCATTTTTAGCTGCGGCGCACATTTCAAGAAAGAATTGTGCCGAAATGGCTTATAAAGCTGGACAACCTGCGTATGAAATTTTTAGCAAAAAACGTACATTTTTAACCACCTAAATTCCAACTTCTTGATTTGTTTTTCGTTCGCCATTTACAAATTCAATTTCCAAATTAAACGTTATTAAAAATTAATATTTTTACACTTTTTTCCAAGCAATGTTGCTGAGCCCTGCGCTCAGTTTCATTACTTAATAATATGTAGACCATTCTCATTTCATCTTTTTTTCACCTCTGCGAAACAAATTTTCTTCTCATAAACTTAACGATACTATGGCAAAGATCAAGAAGACAGGGAGCGTAGCGACCTGTCCGCTGTAGTCTAATAATAATAATAATAATGGTAAACCGTTATCACAAATAACTACGTAATGTAAAATGTGCAATGTCCTTCGTAATTGGTCATGTAAAACTGCGCCATAGAGTAACCCACTATACCACTCCAGACACAATGATAGGGTAGTTAGCCAGTACGAGTCTAACCGTGAAAAAAATAGCCTAATGACGTCTGTCGTATGTTGACGCGTGCAGGTGAAGAAAGCGTTGAAATGGCGCCGAGGCTATTGCCAGCTATCACGGCGACGCTGTTGTCAGTGACAATTGCAGTCAGGCTGCAGGCGTCCGTTCCTCCAGAGTCAGACACCAGCCAGCCGCACGTTCCAACCGCTGCCGGCATCCGCTGTCACGTGGTCAACATCAGCTGCCGGCATGACCTTGAGAATCGTAATCTTCATGAACCTGATGACCTTGAGCAAGTTAAGACAATAGGTCCGTGTGAGGTTGTGTCAAGAACCAGGAAATGTCGTAACCCAGTTGACCTCTGGCAAGCTCACCCGGTTAAAGACAATAACGCCTGCCAGCGTGATCTTGAACACGGTAAATTTCAAAGACGTAATGACCTTGAGCAAGAGAGTCATGGCAGAATGTGAACTTTATCGCAGATTGCTGGCGAACATCGTGCCACTTTTGAGAGCCACGGAAACCGCTTAGTTGGCCTTGTCCACTTGCGACGTGGTGAAAGACAATATGGACTGTCAGCTTCATCTTGAAAAAAGAATGACCTTGAGCATATGTAGAATCAGAATCAACCACAGATAGTTGGCTAAGATTCACGATTTATGCAAAGTTGCCTGGCGCGAAATGACCTTGAGCAAGAAAAAGGTACCGAGCGTATCACTGTAGAACGCAGCAAGGCGGAACGACAGTGGGGAGAGAAAGATTTTGATCAGAAACTTGAGAACAGCTCATTGGACGGGAAGATAACATCACCTCGACAACAGATCGACGGCGGCAGAAAATCTGGAAGAAAACGGCGCACGATTCTAGCAGCGGGTAGCATCAGCCAAAGCAGACCAGCAACACTGAGGCACATCCTAGAAGCAGGGATTGGTGTCACCGAGCAGAAACGCGGCAGCAAACGTCAAAGTGTCATCGACTTCCTCTTGGCGCAGCCGGACCGCATCATTCCAGACGGACGCCATTCGGCCGTGCGCTGATGTACCAGCGATAAACTACTCACTCACTAGCTCACTAACTCGCCCGTCACTGGCACACTATCCCGGAAAGAAAAAAAACAGCAAATAAGTCTTCTTGGCGCAGCCGGACCACGTCTTTGCAGACCTCTTCGAACCAAAACGAACTTTGCAGGCCAATAACCTGCGTATGTGGGTAGCATTAATCTGAAGAACAAGTGAGAGTCAAAAGAACTTACACACTCCAAACAGTGGTTCAACACATTTAGTTTGTCGATAACGTGTGCGGTTATTCAGTTAATATTCGACCGGTGCAGATACTGACCCAAACTAAAAACCTGCGTATGTGGAGCAAAAGAACCCATGGTCTGTCGGCGTCCAACCTGGCTAAAGACTACGGTGGCGGCCGCAGACCTGGATGGATGGGGACCGATACTTTCAGAATGTGGGGATAAACATTTCGAACGGATGCAGGATCCGACGTTAAGATTAGCTGCACGGCGTTCTGAAATGATTATACAACGCTAACGGCGAAGAATTTCTTGCGCTTGCAATCTGGTGAATAAGTTCTCATAGGTACGGTGGTACTATTCAGTGTGTCAATTTGTTTTATGAATATTAACACGGCGTTTTATAAAATAAAAATAAAAATAGTCTCCGCCCACTTCCATCCCTAATTTTTCACGATCAATCAATTTCTGGAGAATAATCAATTCAAACATTTTTAATCACTAGAAGCCCTGCAATAAACATGATCAGCTGCATCAGTGGAAAAGTAAACAGTTTGCCTTATACATATCAAGTGTAACACCATTATGCAGATCAAATACAAAAGTAGTAACATTTGTAGACAAAGAAGCGCCGGTAATGTCAACAGAGGTGCCGAGATCGAGACACCAAATACGAAGACACCAATCAATGGGGAGTTAATGAGAAGGGGTATCTTTCTGTCCAGCCCACTAAAGGGCCTGTAGTCCCACCAAAAGCTCCACAGCAGGGTCACTGGGCAAAGCGCCCGCTCGAAACAGCTTTGAAGCATTCTGACATTGACAAACGCATCTGGTGCGTAGCAATTCAGAAAATCAAAAGCACAGACTGTACAACGTATACCCCAGACGCCAGTTTGACACACCAAAAACTGCCAACATGAAATGGCGCTGAGGCTATTGCCAGCTATCACGGCGTCTATCACATACCGCTTCCAGAGTAAATGATGGTACGCCATACCAAACAATAACAGCACAAATTAAGTCCTAAGCATTTTCCAACATATTTTTTTCTTAAACGCGTTATCATACTGTCGTGTGAAAAATGTGGCCCACGCTACAGTACACGTGTGTTTCAGCTGTTCACCTGCCACATTTCAATCACACACTTTTCCTTTTCCCGTCTCTCTCTTCACTGTTTCTCCAAGGACCCCTACAGCCTCTTTCCACAAATCCAGCCAAGGGGTCTAGGGAAGCTCCGTAAGATCCGCCGGGAGGTATGCAAATGATTTTACGTTTGCAGCTCTGTCAAAATGCAACACCCGCCAATTGTTTATATGCAGTGCAAACGAGTGTGTTTTGGCCTCTGGAATTTCTTGTGGCATGGATACCGACTCCAGAGGTGTATCATATTTTCTCACCATTTTCAGAATTCCCCCCCTTAAATACGGCTGTGGCACAGTACATTTGATACGAACCAAAGAATATAACAGGGACCAGGGACCAGAGAATATAAGTTCTGTTTTTTTTCTGCTGTGCCTTCACAATTCACTGGTGAAGTCTCTGTGACTTACATTTGGATCAGTACCCATATTTTAAGGAGCATTCTTACTTCCAACTTTTTCATTAATTGTGACAGTACAACTCAAAATTCTAGCTGTCCCTATAGCAGGTGGGTCAGCAAATGAGGTCATGAGGAAAGTAGGTCAAGATTGATAAGATGTCGTATGGTTGGTCGACCGTGTGGACAATTCTAAAACACACACACAGAGTACCAGGTACATATAATGCTATTATAACTACACCGTGGGTCATAAAAAAACGTGGCACTTTATTTTTGTTCACGTCTTCACCAGTTATTGACCAATTTTCACAATTCTTTCACTGGCACACTCTGCAGACTATTTGCAATAATGCGATTATTATATTTCCCACCACATGGTTAATGCACCTCTACACTACCTTGTGAAATATAAATGTAAGCAAAAAGTAATGATAATAACAAAAATTTAGGTTAATGAAAAACGCTTTAAACCAACATTGTTATAAATAATCCATATGACACTAAACTGTGTTAGACATACACAGTTTAGTGTCATCCAGACCATTTACTGCAGTGTTGGTCTGAAGTGTTTTTTAAAATTTTAACAAAATGTTTGTTTGTTATTATCGTTATCAATGCAAATTTCATTGATATTTCACAAGGTAGTGTAGAGACGCATTTACAGTGTGGTGGGATATGTAATAAGCACGCTATTGCAAAATGTCCGCAGAGTGTGACAGTAAAAGAATTTTGAAAATCGATCAATAATTGGCAAAGATATGGACAAAAGTAAAGTGCCACGTTTTTTTTCTGGCACACCCTGCATTTGTACACACCAATACAACAACCACAACTACTTTCAATTTCACTTTCAAGCAGGGAAACTTTCCACAGTTATCAAAAGTTGTGAAGAACATACTGCAGCACTGGTTGTGATGTTAATTTTCCATCGCATGATGTGATTTTCTTAGATTAGGCAAAAGCATGAAGGTTACAGTTTGAATCTCACTGTAGGTCATTTGCACACAACTTTGAGCTTGTTGCTAACCTACTGCGTGCTCAGACCAACTCAGCCTCCTACCCTAAAAGATATGGGAAATGAGTAGTAGCATACGGGCAATGGGGTAAAATCCTGTGACTAATTCAGGTGGTGGTATGCCTGCTAAATGCAAATCACAAAGCCAATTGTTCGCTGATGCGGGGAATGGATGGCCGCATAGAGCACTGTGGTATCATTAGCTCATGCCAATCAACTGCCATTTCTGAGATTGTAAAGCTGTTTTGGTTACAATTCTATAAGTAGCGCAATAGCAATTACCCTCAAAAGCCTGTGGAAACTGACAAATGATATTTATACCAGCTAAATCCTCTGCTGAACTAACAGTGCAGTAATGCAATACAAAAAATTAAATATAACAGTAATTAACAACACTAAATACAAAACTGACTAAACAGACCAAATAAGTAAAACACTCACCCATGGCTGTTCTATTTGGCCCATGTGAACGACCAGCTGCGTCATTACAAAAACACATTCAAATAATATGTTATTATTTTGATAAATAAAAAAGTTAAACAAAATAACAAAATAAAAAAGCAAAAATGCCACTGTGACCACAACACACTGTGATGTTTCAGCAAAACTAAAAATAACAACTAGCTGGTCCTAAAAATAAGAATAGAAATAGCAGGAATTACTGTTAACAGACAAGTATGAGTATTTGGTTGAAAATATAAGAATAAAAGACAGAAATAAAAAAACAATAAATGTTATACAGTTGCACATGCTGAAAGACTTATTATTCACTCGCTATTTGTTATACCGTGCTTGTGAAAACAATTTAAACAATTTTTAGTTCCAGTTGAAATTTTTCTGAAATTTGAAATTCCAGTTCCAGTTGAAATTTTTTGAGCAAAATCACATAATCATAAAATGTTCGCCTGAACGACAGCAAGTGTTAAAGATAGCAGTAAAGCACGAACATCGGCCAATTGCGGTTTGGCTGCATTTTAACCCATTAAATCATGGACAAGATGTACTTGTGCGACGTTAACAGCACGAATGGCCAAGATGGGTTATTAGCAAAAGTATACAAATAGCAAATACAACCAATGATTCTCAACTTCGACCTGTAGCATCTGTGTATTTCAGTTTAATTGCATGAAAACACAATTGAAGCACAGCGAATTAATTACTTTCTTCATTTCGGAGAGATTGAGTGGAGTGCCAACCATAACTGAGCTTCGGCATGCTCTTGATGCCAGCATTGACTGCACACGAGATGGACGACACATCGCACCCTTCACACAACACACGGCCATTATCTACTATCTATTTATAATAATTTCACCAAAAGCTCTTAATAACTTTCAGACTAATCTTGCACAGTACCAAATGGAAACAATAAATGTCAGCTAAACGAATACAGTCAAAAACATAACCTTCTTCCTTCCATTACTGTAAAAATTATTAACGTGAGTTTACTACTACAATAAGTTTCTTCTTGGATTTCAGCTTAGGCTGGATCAACAAAAGAAAAAGAAAAAATCTTTGGACTTCATCCCATAACAAACTTGTTCTTACTTTTCAGGCACTGCAAAAACTGTGCAAAATCTCAAGGAAGTCTGCTCATAACTTTTCGAGTAACATCGCAGCCAGACAGACAGAACAAGTTGAAGGCACGACCTCTGGTTTTCCTGCAGCAGAAATACTAATAATTCAATAACAAAAAATGAATGCAACTCACAGGCGAATCCGTCAGCATGAATATCATCTCTTCTATATCTGCACAAAACAATATTCACAGAGTCTGGACACTGCTAATGCAGCCCATGACGCTCCCCCTAACTCTGTAATCAGCTGGGGAAAAATTCATCTTCCCTATTTCCCACGCTTTGGCATCTCAATAAAGTAAGTGCATGTTTACGGACCATCTCCAATCTCCATCCTTCAGGAGGCATGAGAAACCCAGCAATCCAATGCTAAACTCAGCCAATCTAATAACTGTACCATAGCTGAAGAGCTAATTTCTACTTAAGCTCGACTTCCTTCCCAGCATTAAAACATCGAGACAGCCATCAGCATAAAAATACTTGGTGTCATCGTCAGTGACCGTCTTACTGCCACAGAACATGATTAAGAAGTTTAACTGTTGCATCATAAAAGGTGAAAAAGAGCAGTTTCACAGTAAGATTAAGTGAATTAAGGGCTGATTGTATGAATGCCACTCAAATCTGCATAGAGATGAGTCCACTCAAGTTACTGAGTCTGTTTACACTAAAAACTGCTCTTCTCCACATTCTCATCATCTCGTTAACGCTATCGACTATCAACATGTACTAAACTCTCCCTCGCTCTATCCTCTGTCTTCTTTTTCATATTATTTTTGCCATTTACTTGCTTACTAAGTTAATAACTGGCACGTAGTGACACCAAAACAACAGCAGAACTGTGGAAAGAAGTAAGTGAGTGATTAATACCTTGTTTACCAAACGACCATTCACCACTAATTGGAATAGCAGATAGTAGCGCCCTCTGTGACACATCAGCTGACAACACAGTCAAACTCACACTATTACTACTGGCCTATTACTAGGCCACACATTATGGTGTGATTAGGTGTCTTGACCATCTGCTCGTCCGTCTGTTCACCTAATCCATAAATGCACATAACTCGAAAACAAAAAAAACATAATTTGTGGAAATTTTTTCGCTAAGCAAAATAACCAATGCCCAATTTTTTTTCATCATTGATCTTTATTCACCCAAAGTATAATAATAGAATAATAAAATATATTAACAGAATACATTAAAACTCAAAAAGCACAGGTGGCAAGACACAACAGGCTCAAAGAGCAATTAAGATTAGTTTTAATTAATAGCTTACACAACCTACAGATAATAAAGACAAAGTCATCACACAACAAAAAATGACACATATCTTGCTGACTGATGCAGATCCTGTTCTGTGACGAGTGTATTTTTTCTAATTACTGCTAACCGATTTTTGACAGCATGTTAATTTCTGTCTTGTTCAGCAAAATGCATTGCTGAACATTTTACAGTTGTTATTTTGTCAAAATCTCCTATAGGCCTATTTGCCTACCCTACGTATCAAAGACTAGGCCTATTCAGTGTGAACGCGGACTGACAGCAGATCCAATATTTCTCTCCTGTTGCGGATGCGGATCCTTGCTGAAAATCCGCAAACTGACGCGAACTAAAAATTTCAGGATCCGCACAGCTCTGCTGCATGGACACTAGCACTAACAGTAGCAAAAAGCAGTTCATAGAAATTCAATCCTGGGATTCACAACAATGGTTATAGACGCTGCTTAACGCTTGTGATGGCGGATATATGAATGCTGCTAGCCTTACCATCTATCGAAATGCTGCATATAAAAAATTAAGCATGTGAATTTGTATGAACACAATGTTAGCAAAAAGCCTACAAACTCTGCAGCCCAAGTGGTGGAGAAAGCAATGAAATGAGTTAGAAACTAAAATACAGAAAGGAGTTTGGAGTTGCAGACGAAAACAGTAAACGTCCAAGGGAAGGATATTCGAGTGGTGGAAGCAAACTACAAGAACCAAAACATGTGGGTGACAGAAAAAGCAAAATTATTATTATTATCATAGTGGTTTCACAGATCCATATGCAAACCACAGCACAGACGATAAATTCACCAACCGTTCAGATCAACAACGAAGTCAAAGCCATTGCGACGAAATATGTTCACATTATCCAGCAGAATTGATGCATTCACAGGTGTCAGCTGCAGATCAATTGGCCTAAACACACACACCACATGATGTGTCATAGTGATCTTTGCCATAGTATTGGCTTGTGGCCTCCATTTTTGGCCCTTCGCGCCTCAACTCGGCTTGCAGCCTGAATACACAGTATGCACTGCAGCACAGCCGATAGCTATAATGATGCTCATGATGCGTCACCATGGTGATGACGTCTATATGACGTCATGATGCGCCAGCCAATCTCAGTCCAAACTGAAGCATCCCTATTTTAAAGATATAGATTATTACTACTACAAGTATCATTATCACTATGATAATAATAACGACTAATATTATACTAGCAGTAAGCTAACAGACCTAATGAGTTTCTGGGAGCGTAAGACAGTGCTTGTCTGAAGTCGCTCATAGTTAAACTTCTCATCAGTTGCGTGCTGGTCAATGATAAACAGATCTCGACCAAGACAAGTTATGATGAAGCCAAGGTTGAACTACCAGTCCGAACAACAATACAGCATTATGCTCAGTATGTTATATACTGCCATATAACTTGTAAAACTATTAAATAAACTGTCCTACCGACATTACGATATCCATCGGGACTTGAAGCTGCTGGAAAAATGTCAAAAATGACACTAACATTCTGAAAATCATTTTCTGATACACTTTTGGCAAACTGGCCCAACATGAAGTAAATCTTGATAAAGTAGCTGCAGCACAAAAAAAGTTAAAAGTGCTACAACTTGTACTTTCAGCTTTTATATCGACCATGGCCAGCTCAGGCACAAGTACTACACAATCAGAAATATGCTTCAAAACTTATATATCCAAGTGCTAACTTACAGCAGATCAGGCAGAAAGTACAAATATGAAGTATAATGAAGAATTTATTTCAACCACATTAACACAAAAAATACTAAAACTTTTGATATTATTTTGTTTCTCTGGCTAATTGTCTACAGTTACACCAGCTTAAGATGAGTCCAAGATTTTCATAGCTCAGCAAGCTGCTTCACCCAAATACATAAAAAAAGTACAGAGGACAATAAAAAAACTATGCAAAAATATATTTACACAAACTGTTAAAAGTATATAAAAATGTACTGGAATAAACACTAGTCTAATCAGTAAATATTCATCAACAGGACAACAATCACCCAAATATGTAACACAAAATGGCCTCCGGCTTCACTGAACGATATCGAAAAGACTCCAAGCCTAACTGTAAAGAGACACCTACGATCCCCACTTTTCAGCACATGACCTCGAAAGTGTAACTCTGCTACCCACAGTGCCACAAATGAATCAGTGGGGGCTGGTGTGGGGCAACCCTGCAGGAGTTAAGCCACGCTGCCCTAGATAGGCAGCGGTGGGCAGCGATAGTAACAATGGCGTCAGACACCAACGGGCATTGAGCCCACGGTTGACGATGATGATGATGATGATGATGATGATGATGGGCTGCCCCCAAAGAGCTTGACTGTCGACGTTAACCATCCATTACCTGTCCTATGATCTGCATCTTCTCAAACATTTCTTTTCTACACAACAAAACAACAACTACGTTAACGACAACAAAACTGATCTACATCTTTAACAAACGCACATATACTTGGTGAATCACTGGAAATCTGTTACATTTAATTGGCCGCTACAATCCAGACAAAGCCACCTCTTAAATTCTCATCTTTCAGTTATTTGAAACTGTTGGTCATGCATCTAGCC
>Ga0209367_1012718_pt1 | contig 10942 bp, 10 predicted proteins | sample WorMetLIZISLAND2_FD_187412 | JGI IMG/M metagenome (GOLD analysis project Ga0209367, IMG submission 187412) | Marine gutless worms symbiont microbial communities from Max Planck institute for Marine Microbiology, Germany - Olavius geniculatus... ... | reverse complement strand
CTTTTTACCCTTTCGTCGTGCTTTCTCTGCTATCAGTCTCAGGGCTAGGATCTGCTGTACTGTACTCCTGTCTTTGCGAAATCCTGCTTGTTCGTCCGCCATGCAAAATTTACGAAGCGATGCAACATATTTTTAGTCCGCCGGGAAGCGATAGCTTTCGGAGCGGGCTTATGTTTTACTGCAGATGTTTTTTTTTATTATTCCAACGCGACATCTCCGAGATGCGTAGGCCGATCGGCGCGAAATTTTGCACGGTGATTAGTACTTGGCCGAATTTTTATAATGCCTATCTAATTTTTCTTTGGGGGGCTCCCCCAAAAAAATTAGGAACCAAAAACATGCAAAATTTAACCTGATCTCGGGCGACTTCAAAATTTGACGGCAAATATTTCCGGAATGGATAAAGATATTCGAAATCTGACAAGTACATTTTGTACCCCGATTTCTCCCGCGTTGGGTGAAAAAAGTTTGATGAACTTTGGTCCACTAATCACGGATATTAAGCGGTAAAATCGTACCCACCCAAATCGACTTTTTCGGGAGACCATGTTTTGGCCCATAAGGGGTGCTGCGTTTTCAAATTTTTACACACGCTAGAAAATGACCAAGTTTTGCTAGCGCACCCCGCACCCTGGACAGGGTCCCTCTTACAATTTTTACGCGCGAAAGCAGCTACTGCTTTCAGCGGTCTTAGCCATCGCAATTCTGTCTGTCTGTCTGTCTGTCTGTCACACGGGTAAATCAGTCAAAAACGGTCCAAGCTAGGATCACCAAATCTTTACCTTCGGCTGCCTGGAAGACTCTAGTTTCAGGAACCGTGAAGCTTTTTCATAAATTCGAAGGGGGTCATTCCGAACGAGGGCGCTAAATGAAAGGGGGTGGGCAAAATTTGCAGTTCTAGGCCAATAAGTCGCTGTATTTCATTAACAATGTGAGATAGGGCCTAGGTTACTAAATAAATCGCATCACTTTATTTTGTCATTAACCGCTTCTTTATGAAACGTTTTAATACAAATAATATGGAAATCATAAAGGCTTGTCAAAGTAGTTTTTCGTTCAAATTACCTAGTGACCTCATTTCGATACGAGTAAACAAATTCACAGCCAGAGCGAAGGCGATCTGAGGTTTTTCAGGTTTCTTCCCTGTTCGATATTACTTGTCTCTATAATTAGTTGCTCAACATGACAATTCTCAGAGTTTAACTCTATATTGTTGTTTTTGTTTAATTGTTTGTCTACGAATGTTTGCTTGGTGAAATAAAGATTATCATTAATCAATAATCATTAATAGAAAGTTGTACACTGGCTCTCGGTTGGCGCTGAATTCAATGACTTTGAATGACCTTGAACGCCAAAATAGTGGGTTTTATAGACTTTTTGGCGATGAACTATCGTTATGCGATCCAGATAAAGAATTTGGTATTTGTATATTAACTTAGCGTGAACACCCCAATTTTTAGCTAAACTACTGAACCGGAACTGTTATAGGTTTTCGAGCGTCTTGTTAGCATTAGCTGAAATTTCTTGTTTTCAAAAGGGGTCTAAAATTGGCTTAAAATTCAATGTATTAGGCCAAGAACTTTGGAGCCAGGGCCTTATGACTCTAATACGTGACGTGCCGTTCGGTGAGGGTGATAACGCAAGCACAACTTGGGGGGCACCGACCCCTTAAAATTCAAGAGGGCAAAAACGTCTAAAATTTAGTACGTTTTATGACAACTTTCGACTTGAACTGCGAATATCTCTGAACTGGATAGAGATATCGACAAGCGGTAAACGGCGTTATCAACCGCAATCTCTCCCGCGTTGAACAAAAAAATGATGAACTTTGGTCCACTAACACCTGAGGTCACGTGGCTAATGTTTACTTACCCTAAGTCGTCAGTGCGCGTTCTGCATATGCTAATGCATTTGACTTCAGACCACGTGACTTTGCCAACGGGGGAATTTCACCCCCATGAATTTCCCCCAGTCGGACTTAGGGCGCCGGGCGGACTCAGGTTGGGCTTTGTCCCAAATTTCTAGTTTTTTTAAATGACAAAAGCTTAAAGGTTAATATGGGAGTTTTCTGAAAAAAATTAGTCATTCGCGAATTTATTTTATAGGTTTTCCTTAGTAGTAACTTAATACCGGTAGGCTAATTCAGTCAGTCTTTATTTAACTTAGCTGTGAGGTAGACCTACAGTAATGCAATGAGATGTGACAAACGTGGCAGGTGGCCAGGACAGAAAGGCAGCATAATTTCTGCTCTTAAAACCCAGTCTGCAAAGTGCAAACGTCGATGCATAAAACAGTAGACCTACAGGGTGCGGCCAAAAATTGGACCCCTGAATTTTTTCGCCGTTTTCTCAGCAACCGTTTAGGATTTTAATATGAAATTTTACAGCTTTATTTACTGAAACAGTCCACATCTAATTGCCAACTAAGATGTGATTTTGTTGAAAAACGACAAACTTGTAGACTTTTTAACATGACCGCCTACCGATTTTTCGGCATTCAAAAATGTTCATGCTAAACGTGCTATTTAATTTTTAAAAACTGGTTACACGTTACTGCCGATGACGTCGCAGTGACGTTTTGATAAACAGCAATTTATATTGTTTATAAATTATCATTAAATTATCCTTCCTTTAAAGCAGTCGCCGGCTGCTCACCGGATTCATCTTCCAGCAGGACGGCGCGCCGGGCGCGTCAGCACGCACAGCGCGCAACGCCGCGCAGCGCACAGAACTGGCTGCGGGCCAGCTGTCCAGATATCATCACAAAAGACCAGTGGCCTTCAAATTCGTCGAATATAAACCCAATGGACTATCACGTATGGGGTGCAATGTTGGAGGCTTACTGCAAGCTTTAAACAAAGCTGAAAACAAGCGCCAAACTCAAAGAAGCGCTTCAGGTTATCTGGGGCAACCTGCCACAGGGACCGATCGTAAAGGCTGTAAAAGATTTCTCAAATAAGGCGACTGGAGGCTGGTGTTGTTGCTTGGAGCTGGTGGTAAACACTTCGAACATTCGCAGTGACAATGGAATTCTGGCATCTGATCATTATTTAACTGTGTTGTTTCAACGTTGTTATTAAATTGGTGTTGTAGCCGGAACATTTTTGTATGCTGAAAAATCATTAGGCGGTCATGTTAAAAAATCTGTAACTTCGTCGTTTTTCAACAGAATCAAATTTTATTGGACAGTTAGATGTAGAAGGTTTTAGCGAATAAATCTGTAAAATTTCAAATTAAAATTCGAAACGATTGCTGAGAAAACAGCGAAAAACTTTAGGGGTCCACTTTTTTGCCGCACCCTGTACAGCACATGTATAGGCTATACTAAGAATTGCGTAATAACCGACGATGTGCTAGGAGTTTATAAGTAATCAATTCTAATAACATTTTATCGTTTCATGAACAGCTGTCCTGATCATCTCGCCAAAACTTCTTTCTTCAACAGAAGGAGGGAGGTAGTGTTTTTACTATTGTTGTTTGTCTGTTTGTCTGTCTGTTTTTCTGTGTGTGTGTGTGTGTGCGTGTGCACTGTGCGTTAGATTGCTTGAAAAGTTATAAACTGATTTTGATGAAATTTTTTGGATCCACGTTTTCACGAATCTCATTAACTTTTACAAACAACCAAGCATGAAACGCTTAATCGTCGTCCTAGGCGAAGATTCGAGAGCTGTCTGGTTAATATAGTAAAGTTTTGTGTGCTAGAGACAGACGACAACATGGTGGTTGACATTTGTCTGTGTCGGTGTGCATAGATCTGACAAGGAGAAACAGCAGCTGAGCATAGAGATAGACGGACTGATGACGCAAGTGGATTCCGCTAACAAGGCAAAGGTGCATAACATCACGCTAACGTAAAATAAGTCTTTCGCAGGCTCAACTCTAGTTCAGGGCTCCCTGTGTTAACAGCGAATCTTTGTTTTGATGGGAATGCTGAAAATTTGACCATCCCCACAAAAGCAAAACCCTTTACCCGATTGAGATAAAAATTTAGCACAGTTGATTACGTCGGCGAGACGACCCGTCGTACATAATTTCATGGAAATGCGTCAACGGGGGGATTTTTCTGCAATGGGTGAAATAAACGCAAAATTTTACCGTTTTTATTTTTACTTTTTGATGTTGTATGAAAGAACAGTCTATACGAGCGTACTCTGTCAACGGCAATACTGAAGCACTAACATCGAAAACAGCAAAATCATAAAACGACGATATTGGCCGCATCACATTGACTGTAGACCTAGCAGCCTATTTCGTTGCTGTGATGACGGTGATGAATGGTTGGCTGTACACAGTCGTACGTGGAGAGCAAGGTCGAAGGGCTGGAAGACCAGCTGCGCAAGATGAAGACTCAGGTCGACGATCTGACGCGTACGAACAGCGAGCTGGTCAACACGCGCAACCGACTGACGACCGAGAACAGCGACCTACAGCGACAGATCCGCGAACTAGAGACCAACTACGGCTCGTTCAGCAAGAACCGCGGACAACTCCAGTCACAGCTTGACGATGCAAAGTCCAAGCTGGAGGAAGAAATCAGGGTATTTATAGCTGTTCACTGTAGCATTCTATGCTTCATGCTTAGCACAGGTGTGCCGCCAAATGACCTTTCTGTTCTCGCTTCCTTCCATTTCTGCCGAAAATTTCTATTCCCCTTTCTACCCGTATACACTAAATGTTGCATCCCCTTCACAGTTTCCACTAGGGGCCTATACTAGGCTACATTCTTGTGATAGAATTAGCGTGCACTACAAGCACAGTGTGGTGTGAAAGATGGACCAAGGATCGGGCCTTCGAGGACTGTCTTCCACCTCGAGGACGGTTCGAGGACAAAAAAATCGTGGCCTTGACCTTGGCGTTCAGTGGCCTTGGCCTCGGCCTTGAAGATCACTGGTTTTAGTCTTGAAAATTTTTGCCTTTGACTCTTGATCCCTTAGGTGGACGCTTTAGACAATCAGCACTAAATGTGACGATGTGCTAATTCTTATGCTATGAACAGCTACGACTTGGACTGTGAAAACGATGGGAAATAAGTATTAGCGGACGCGCTACGGGGTAAAATACTAGTGCGGTTGAATGGGGCGGTGGTATGTCTGCATGCTGCACACATGAATAATTAATTGTTGTTGTTGACAGTTGCACAGTCAGTTGGAGATGCAATATGGGGGTCTACAGTCGGACTGTGACAACCTACGCGCTCAGTTGGATGAGGAGGTCGAGAACGGCGCGGCTTTGAAGACTCAGTTGCAGAAATCACAAGCCGAGTACCAGACGCTCAAAAGCAAATACGATAAGGACGTGTCAGCACGAGCTGACGAGCTCGACGAACTTAGGTCTGTCTCTTTGCCTGCCTTTTGTCTGTCTGTCGTTCCATTTCTCTGTCTATCTGTTTACCGTCTTTTTTGAAAAAGTTTTTAGCTTTTTGTTTTTTATTCTGTTTATTTTTTAATTAGTAGTATAATATACACCGTGCATCAAAATTAGCAGCTCCCTGTTTCAAACACGCAGAATTCAGTTCGTAGTTTAAGGATTTCAACAAAATATCGTACACTGCACTATCTTAACATTACTTGTGGTCACACCCATTATGACGTACGCACTCTACCGTGTGTACTCAATGTAACGTCACTGTGACGTCAGAGTTTTTTAAGGGTTATGTTCAATACGTTGTTGTTGACATATGGATCAGGCAGCAGCGTACTCGCCTTAGACTAAAAGCTTGCGTCAAGGCCAAAGATGGCCACTTTGAGCTCAAACTTTAAATGCTAGTTCAGAATGATTGTCTCCATAACTGTTTCAAATTTTATAAATATCTATCAGGTATTAACGACTTTACACCAACTTATCTGTAGGGGGCCGCTGATTTTGGGATACGGTGTACGTGCAAAAATAGCTAGACCCGTACTTAAATCACTTAAATGAACTGCGAATGTCGCATTGTCGCTGTATTCTGTAATAGCTGCGGACAGCTGAACATACCGAGCGAAAAAAAAATTAAATAACACATGAAATTATGGACTTTTAGAAACGTTTTTGGGCAAATTGTTGCGACTAGATTTTTTTCCGCGACAATTTTCCGACTTTCACTGAAATCGCTGACATTTCTCCCGACTTCTGTATACATAATTCCCTGACATTTCCAGATGTTCCAGAGAAGTCGTCACTTGTATGATTATGTCGTGTTGTGCAGACGCAAGTTACAGGCGCGCATCAGCGAGCTGGAGGCGGCCGCCGAGCAGGCGAAGGGCAAAGCGGGAAAACTGGAGAAAGACAAAAGCCGCATGACGATGGAGATCAAGGACATCAGCATACAACTTGACGAGGCGAACGCGGTTGTCAACGACTACGCCAAGCGACTGAAACAGGCCGAACACCAGGCTACCGACTTACAGAAGCGATGCGAAGAGCTGAACTCTGACCTACAGAACGCAAACTCCGAGAACCAGAAAGTCCTGGCCGAACTGACGCGACTTAAGACTAGCGTCAACGACCAACAGGCGAAGATAGATGCACTGACTCGCGACAACAACAAACTCACCGGTATAGTACACGTAGTAGTAGTAGTAATTGTAGTAGTAATAGGCTAATAGTACAGTTCACTTCAGTTCAGTTCAGTAACAGCATTTTGTTCACGCGAAGTTTTATAACAAAAAGTTACGACGGCTGCGCTGATGCGTAGTAGCTTCGTGTAAACATTTTTGTCTTCAGCTGGCTGATGAAATGTCTAATAGTTAGTGACGTGCTCTTGAGTTCCGACGGCAAACTGTTCCACATTGATAGGCGAGCAGCCGAGAAACTTTGTGGACTGAAACCCACAGTTCTCGTTCTTGGTGCGGCCAACTGACCGAGATCAGCGGACCGCAGATGCCGACGGGTTGCGATTGCCGTCACTGGAGTGAGCAGTGACGTGAGGACGATGAGGCGAGCTGGTGCAGGCATTTGTAGACGAGCAGACATGTCTTAAAGTCCACTCGTTGATGCACGAGCAACCAGTGTAGATATTTTCGAAGAGTTGGTGTGATGCTGTCGCATTTCCGTTTTTTTGACCACCAGACGTGTTGCAGCGTTGAGCACAGACCGAAGAGGACGTAGGTGGATGGCCGAAACTTGTATGCCGTTGCAGTAGTCCACGCGACTGGCAACAAGAGCGTGGACAAGCATCTTAACATTGTCAGCAGTGAGTGCTAACCAGATATATCACAGTAGTAGTAGTAGTTGTTGTTGCTGTTGTTGTTGCACAGAGTCATTTCGTGAGTCGGAGAGTCAGAACAAGGACTTGTCACGTCAGGTGCAGGAGCTGACTGCTATCCGGATGCAGCTACAGTCGGACCGCGACTCGATGGACGCCGAGCTACAGGACTCGCGCGAGTCAATCCGTGATCTACAGAGCCGCCTGGACTCGGCTAACAGCGTCATGAACCAACTCAAGGTCGACCTCGACACCAGGTGTCTGCACTCGATTCACTCACAATCAATCGTTTATTACGCCAAACGCAGCTTAAACACACATACAGAAATACAATACAGAAAATGTTGAAAGTTAATGTCCGCAGCAAACGAGTTCCAGATTGAGATTTATATATTTTAAGTTTTTAACTCATGATAAAATAAACCTACACAATAGCCTAAGCGTATTTTCTCTATTTATTTCTAACACAGCAAAACCATCAAACAACAGACGTGACAAAGAATACAGTATCATATTATTATCAGTGTACATCTTTTTCCGGAAAAGTAAGTTAATTAGGTCTATCTGAGACGTCATTGACATGTTGGAGAAAAAATACTGTAAGGTTTAACAATGTCATCAAATTTTTCAGATACGTCTTGAGACCACGTTAAGACCACAGTTAAGACGTTTTGAGGTCATGTTATGAACTTTTTAACTGAATTCACAGAATTGGTCTTAGATGACCATATACACCCTGGTCCATAAAAAACGTGCCACTTTTATTTTTTGAATAGCTCCATGAAACTTTGCTTGATTTTAATAATTTTTGGCCTGCAACATTAAAAGAAACTTTACTCAAATGACGTTAATTTTAACCACCTCACTATAATATTGTTGCTACACTACCTTTTGAAATGCAGAAGTCGTAGTTTGACCGTTTACAATAATGAATTCATACTGGATAGCGCACGCGTTGGCTCAGAAATGATTTACTGAATAGCGACAAACACAATCGGCAATTATTGGTTCTTTAAAAAGTTATACGTGCCATATCACATAGTCTTCATTACATACAGCATGTACTCAAAATGTCTTCCTCCAGCACGAGTGCAGGTAGACGTTGACATTACTTGCTAACAGCAGGTTCAGTAGTCTGCATTTCACAAGGTAGCGTAGTGACAGTATTAATCTGAGGTGGTCAAAACTACAGTCGTTTGCATCAAGTTTTTTCTTGATGTTGCATGCCAAAAATTATTAAAATCGGCCATTGTTTCTCGGAGCTATTCAAAAAAATAATAGTGGCACGTTTTTACTGACCACGGTGTATAAGATTTGGCACAACAAAATTGCGAGATTTTATTCTACAATACACCTTAACATATGCCGTCGTCAGTGTTCTGCGTCGAATTAAAGTATTGTCTTGAAACGACGACCATAAGTATGGAAATTGTCTTAAAATTATTTTAAGATTTTTTGTGAATGGGCGTCCAGAGTCAGAGAAAGGGACGAGGAGATTGAAAATCTGCGGAGAAACGGCGCTCGCAGCGTAGAAGACTTGCAGCGAACGATCGTCGAGATGGAGACCAAGTTGAAGAGCGAGTCCAGTCGCCTCAAGAAGAAATACGAGTCCGAAAACCAGGTGCTGCTCCATTGACAGACACTGTCGTAAGGTTTATTTCAAAATACGTCTTAAGATGATCATAAGATCAGAGTTAAGTTGTCCTATAAGCTAAGGTCATTATGGCACGTTTTGAGTGAATTTGCAGCAGGCCCGTCGAGAGCCACGGCGGGGCCCGGGGAAACATTCCTGCGGGCCCCTAAACATTTTCACGGGGCCCCTCTGGGGAGAAAATTTTAATTTTTTTTACAAAATGGTATTTTTTGGCGTACTTTATAAATTTTTGGCCTACGGCGAGGCCCCCCAAACGTCGCGGGGCCCGGGGTAGCTCACCCCCTTATCCCACCCTCTCGACGGGCCTGATTTGCAGAATTTGTCTTAGATGATCATAAGATTTAGATTCATAAGATTTTATCTTAAGACATATCATCGTTATCTTAAGGTACGTCGTAGCAATGTTCTGAGAATCAGATTGTTCGTTTTTTTAAACGATCACTGGAAGTGTGAAAATTGTCTTAAACGTGTCTTAAGATCTTCTGTTGTGAATGGGTGTACAGGATCTCATCATGCAGATTGACGGCTTGAACCGTAGCAACGCCGATCTGGCCAAGGCAAACAAATCACTCGCTTCCAAACTGAAGGAGGCGGAATCCAACTTAGAGATGGAGCGCACTGCAGCCCAGGAAGCTCGTGAGACGTCGACCGTGCTTGAGAGGAAACTGATCGCAGTTCAGACCGAACTCGACGACGTCAGAGCTCTGCTGGAGGCCGCTGATCGTAAGACTTGCGTTCATATTGCATTTGTTACGTATTTTCTTGCGTACTTTGCCTGCGTTTCGTTCAGTGGAAACTCCGCTCATCGTTAAGCGATGTCGCTGACCATCATGGTGGACATGGGCAGTCCATGACCACTGGGTGACGTAACTATGTTGGCTCGTAAAAATCAAAAAAGTAACGGACGGTTGTGATAATTTGCACACAGGCTTGCACGGAATTTTCGTTAACGCTGGTTGCAGTTTAATAATTATTTGGCCGTTTTAACGATGTCTCAACAAAATCTGAACCGACAAAACCGGAAAACAGTGATACAGGCATAGGTTTGTGAGATAAGATTAAGGATAAAGTTGGGGTTCGTGAAGTAGGGTAGTTTTGACGTTCCCATTTTTTTCAGTTACGGTTTTGTCGGTCCCGCGGTTTTGATAGGAAACCAGCTTCAACATAATATTATAGTCAATTTGCCATTAATTCGTTCACGGCCTATCATGTCACTCCATATGTGGTAGGTGCTCGTAAGAACGCTGAGAATGAACTGCAAGACGCCACCTCTCACATCTCCGAGATCAACATCAGCATGGCCTCCATGAGCTCGGACCGCAAGCGTATGGAGTCAGACATCCACGCCATGCAGCGAGACCTTGATGACGCCATCTCTTCACGACGGGCTGCCGAGGAACGTGCCGACAAGCTGGCCCTCGACCTCAACCGTGCACAGGTAACCACTGATTAATTAGTACCGGTAGGTCTATGCTTAGCAGTAGTAGCAGCGATGTAAACGAGATTTTTTTCTACACCGAGTCCGATAGATCTCAGTCCGGCAGCTGCCGGATTAATGTTTGGGCGCATATATAAATTTTCCCCAACTACATTTGGCGTCATCAATCAACTGTGCAGTCCCTGCCGGGGGAATCCCTACCATCATTGGTAATCGCGCATATACTGCCAACAATGATCAGCTGTTTGCGAGTCGCTCGGAGAGACGTCCTGCTGCTAGATCTGTTCAGCGCCAGCTTACTGGCGGAAGACTGCAGCGCCGGCTGCTGATGTACGCGGGTCGTCGTGATGCTCGCGTCTATGCACTGAGACCAGTCGACGTCGTCACTGATATTCCAGTCGTCATCACAGCTCGGTCGGTCGCCGTCTCGTCGTCGTCGTCGTTGTTGTCGGCTGCGCCTGAACGTCCAGCGCGCACGGCGCTCGTCCGTGTCGCCTGTCGACGTCCGCCATCCGTCATCAACGTCAGTCAGCTGAACGCACGATCAATCGGTAACAAGTCGGCCGCTATCAGCGACCTCATCGCCGAGCACCAGCTCGATCTGTTCGCCGTGGTCGAGTCGTGGCACGACGCCGCCGAGTCGCCGTGTCTCATCGCCGCCACAC
>Ga0209367_1012717_pt1 | contig 10943 bp, 9 predicted proteins | sample WorMetLIZISLAND2_FD_187412 | JGI IMG/M metagenome (GOLD analysis project Ga0209367, IMG submission 187412) | Marine gutless worms symbiont microbial communities from Max Planck institute for Marine Microbiology, Germany - Olavius geniculatus... ... | reverse complement strand
GACGCGCGAAAGCCTATAGCAGTTCCGGTTCAGTATATTAGCTGAAAATTGGGGTGTTCACGCTAAGTTAATATACAAATACCAAATTTTCTATCTGGATCGCATAACGATAGTTCCGTGCAGCCGACGGTGAAAATTTGGTAATCCTGGCTTGCACCGTTTTTGACTCATCCACCCGTGTGACAGACAGACGGACGGACAGCAGTGCGATGGCTAAGACGCGATGAAAGCAGTGGCTGCCTTCGAGCGTAAAAACCAAAAATTTGACCTAATGCTCACGAGACGCGCGAAAGCCTACATGCAGCAGTGCTGAGTAGGTGTGTATGAGTTATGGTATAGATAGAAGGTGTTGCTTGGGTGTGGTTGGCTAGCAGCGGTCGAAGATAGGACTCTGAAAATAAAGAAGAATTTAGCTTTGGAAACTTAGCTACAGTAGGTTTAGCTGGATAGCTGTGCCACCAAAGGTATAAGAATGCAGCAGAGTGCCTAGAACCGAAATAATCTAGGGAGTTTAGCCAGTAGCTGTGCGAAAGCGTGGAAGCCAGCTCTTTGCTGTCTTCCGCTCCCTTTTTTTGGAGGGGGGGGCGGTTTTCATAGCTGGGGACGCTTAGCTGCGTCTAAGGCGGTTTAGCTGTATTGACGTATTTGTAGCTGTGCGGTCGAAAAGTTGCTGCGCAGTAGATTTTAGAGCGTCATGAGTTCTGAACGTTGAGAAGTACGCAGTTCGTCTGAGAGCCGTTACATAACTGTATAGTGAAGCTGTAAATGGTCGCTTTCGATTGATTCTATTCGCGCTGTGAAATCTGATAAATAAAGTCTGCTCGGAGTGACCTTACCGCAGTGACCTTACCTCTCGCATAGACTACACAGTCGCTGGTCCATATAGCAGTTCCTGTTCGCAAACTGTCAGTATATCACTCTATTTCTAGCCATTTCGTTGCAGTTCATTCTTAGAGTACATGTGCGCTGCAGCCGAAGCTGGCAAAAATCAATAAAAACCCCTTATTTTGGACGTTCAGGGTCTTTCAAAGTCATCGATGTTGATACGACTGAAAAGCTAGTCACTAGTGCTTGTTGTGATAGGCAGCATGCAAATATCGTTTTCACGAAAGACTGGCCACCAGCGGTAAAATGACGACTTTTACGGCGGTACCGCTATTTGATGCCCTCAAGCGCAGGTTAACTTATACCTAGAAAATCGAGACTTAGACCGTCGAAATCTACGTTCAATGCTGAAAATTTCATATGCAGCTTCTCCATTTTTATCTCAATTGATTTCGGCGCAATTCGCTCTTGAAATGTGTCTCGCAGCCCGAAATCGCCAAAAAAAACATAAAAACCCTATTTTGGCGTTCAAGTTCATCCATGGTCATTGAATTCGGTGGCAATCGCAAGCCAGTGTACGACTTCTTATTAATGATTAATAGTAACCTAGGCCCTATCTCGCACCGTTACTGAGATACAGCGACTTATTGGCTAAAATTGCAAATTTTGCCCACCTCTTCTCATTTAGCGCCCTCGTTCGGGATGACCCCTTTCGAATTTATGGAAAAGCTTTACGGTTCCTGAAACCAGAGTTTTCCACGCGGGCAATGGTAAGAATTTGATGATTTTAGCTTGTGCCGTAATTGACTGATCCACCCGTGGGACGGGCAGAGGACAGACGGACTGACAGAATTGCGATGGCTAAGACGCGCTAAAGCAGTAGCTGCTTTCGCGCGTAAGAATCGCCGTTTTCGACCACTCCGGTGCCAGCAGTTGAAAGCCGAATAGATTATCGAGTGTGTGAGCCGAGTATAACGCACTTCCTGTTAGCGACGTCATGGTTATGATTAGGCCTGCGTGCTACGCCTAGCTGTAAGTCGTAAGGGGTCGGCGATGGTACTATCGGATAGGGTGCTGGCGACTTCTTATAGGCTGTCAATAGTAACCATGTCTCAATCTGCAACGGTTTGGCCGCAATTTTTCGTTGAGCGTGACGTCGCCAGTTCCTGAGCTAATAGCCTGTTTGTTTTTTGCACCCTGCTTTGGTGTTCTTCGTGTACACTTTTGCATATCAAACAAGTGCAATGTACAAACCAGGACAAGAATTTCTTCCAGGCTGGTGATGGTAATAAGAACGAGCAGCATGTAGGTGGCTGCGGTGACGAAGTCCAAAGCTCCAATACGATACCAGTCGCGGTCGATCCAACCAAGCTCTGCAACCACAGTGAACAGCCCTGCAGTCATTTAACACCAGGTCTCAAACAACATTATACCTTTTGGTATGTACGCACGCGAGACTCGGACTTTACAAGTAATTTGAGCAAAGCTCATGAGACGCGTGACAGCCTATAGCATTTCCTGTTGGCAGGTGGTCCTAGTCTATCTCCATCCACTTCGTTGCAATTCACTCTTGAAGTGTGCGCTGCAGCCGATAATTGCAAAAGAATTACCAAAACCCCCTATTTTGGTGGTTCAAGGTCGTTCAAGGTCATCAATGTCAAACCACTTAAAAGCCTATCGACAGCTATTGTTACGGTAAGTAGCAAGTCTATGTCTATCTGCAAGCGTTAGACGAGCCAACAACGGTAAAATAACGACTTTTAGGAGTATCCTTTTTGACGAACGCGTGCGGAGGCTTCCTTGAACCTAGAAGGTCGGGACTTCGATTGCTAAAGTCTATATTTAATGCTGAAAATTCCATACGCAGGTTGTCTTGTTGTCTGTCCAATGCAATGCATAGCATTGGACAGAGTATAAAATCACCTGAGTGTCCGTGCGTCCGTGCGTGCGTCCGTGCGTCCAACATTTCTTAAGGTATCTTTCTTCCACCTTCCCTTTCCCTTTCCTTTTTCCCATTTTCCTTCCCCTTTCCCTTCCCCTTCTCCATCCCCTTTACCTTTTCTTTCTCCTTACCCTTGCCCTTACCTGTTAGCCTATACCATATTATTATGGCAAAAAAACTGTCACCGTTTACATACCTTTATAAGGGCAATATGATATGAATCAACAGTTATTGTTCACAGCTTAAATGCTAATGTTAGCACGATTGCAAAATACTAACCGTAGAAGGTCTCATTGGCGAAGGGAATGTCGACGGCGTGCTGGATACGAATGGGCACAGATGCAATTGCAGCAAATCTCTGCAATAACATGCAAATAAAACATATAAGCCTATACGCTTACAACAAATGCATAAAAAGTCATTATGCTTAATTGCACGGATGGGGTCTTGGAGGACTGTATTCGACCCTGAGGACAGTGCGAGACAGTGACGTAGCCAAGGGGGAGGGGACGGAGGGCCCACCCAAATCCTCCAAAACATAAGCGCACGTTTAAACTGCACTAAATGTGCCGATTTGATCAGTTGATTCTCAAAAAAAATAATTAAAATCGTTCATTTTATTATCGTTGCTACCAAATCTCATATTTTAAAGCTTGGCCTTGGCCTTAACGCCTTGGCTTTTATAGTCACTCGTAACAAATGCGCTCCGTGCAACGAGTTTTTGGTAGGCCTACTCTATGATATGCCTATCCACTAACCATGTTTGTCTGAACATGCTTATCATCCACTACAGTTTGAATAAGATTAAGCAGGCTTTTTGACCAATACCTTGAAATTGAATAGGATTCAACTGCGGTTCTCAAGTTTCATGCAGAAATTCGTCAAGTTAAGTGCAGCGGATCATGAGTTATCGTGCTAATGGAGAAACGGGAAACAAGCTAGCGACGACGCTGAAAACAATAGTTACTGTCGTCGCTACCGCGGGCAGTAATAATAATAGTCTAAAAAGTTTTAAAAAGTATAGTTTTTATAAAGTTTTTTTGTTAAAATATCGTTTTTATAAAGTTTTTTTGTTAATTTTAATGCAGATTCTGTCTGTTCTGTTTTACCCAGGTAGTGCAGAAGCAGACGTTTGGTGAGGTGAAAAACAGAACGGTCATTTGATAGCCAGTTGTCAGGAATGTGTGCACCAAAAATTATTAAAATTGAATAACTCTTCTTCAAGTTATGCTAAAAAAAACTTGGTGTGTTTTTTATGCCTCACAGTGTAATTACAAAGTAGTTAGTAGTCTTTTAGTAATTAGTAATCAGCAGTCTTTTACCTGCGACCAGATCATGCAGAAGCTGATGATGACAATGGTGGCTGACGACGCCGTAAGGCAGACGGTACGGTTACGCTTGATCATCTCGGCCGGTGTGTTGGCCGGCTCGCTGCCCGGCACCGGCTGCTGTTGATGGGCGGGGTTCGCAGCGTTCGGCATCTTCTAGCTTCCGCTAACCTTCCCAGCTACGATACGACAAACGAAAATCGCTTCGCGAAGAACGAAAACGACAGAAATACGCTAGAGTTAAAAGACCAAACTGCTACGGTATCTACGCAGTCCACGCGTCCTTGACGACGACTCACGTTACGTATTTGTGACGTCACCTTGTGTTACAAGGAAGTAAATATATTTGACGTACAACGTCCGAAGCATGGTCCGAAGCAGAATTTACACTGTGAGGCATAAAAACACACCAGATTTTTTTCATAATAACTTGAAGAAAAGTGATCCAATTTTACTAAGTTTTCGTAAGAGTATTCCTAATACAACTAGCCATCAAAGGAGTGTTTAGTTTTTCACCTCACCTATTGTCTGTTTCTGCACTACCTGGAAAAAGAAAACAAACAAAATATTGTATTTTTAACCACTTTGGTATTATTGATTTATCAAAGCAACACACAAAGCACACATTCCGTCCATATTTTCATCGATTTAGCTGATAGTGTGTCTAATTCTCTATTTTTGACTGCCTACAAAAATGTATGAAGTGTTGGCCCACGAACATGGGCTCGGCTCGAAGGATTTTCTCCATTCATAGATCTATAGCAGCGTGCATGGATAACGTTCTGCTCCAGACCAATCCAAACTTCACCAGTCGCTTCTTCTTAAATTTATCAAATTTCCTGAATGATAGGCCTATTTAATAGACGTGCTGTTACACAACAGCCAAATTTTGTAATTGATTGGCTGTTGGTGGCCACAGATCCGGATAAACGAAATTTTATAAAGTTTTTTTGTTAATTTTAATGCAGATTCTGTCTGTTCTGTTTTACCCAGGTAGTGCAGAAGCAGACGTTGGGTGAGGTAGGAAACGGAACGGTCATTTGATAGCCAGTTGTCAGGAATATGTGCACCAAAAATTATTAAAATTAGATAACTCTTCTTCAAGTTATGGTAAAAAAAACTTGGTGTATGTTTTATGCCTCATAGTGTAATTACAAAGTAAATGCATATTCAGTAGTTTTTTACTAGTCCTACTATTTTTACGCGCGATAGCAGAATGCTTTGATCGAGCGTCTTAGCCATCGTCTAGGCGTCTGTCCGTTTGTCTGTCCGTCACACTCGTGATCTATATCAAAACGGTGCAAGTAGGATCACGAAATCTGCACTGTAGGCAGCCCCAAAAACTCTAAGTTTATCGTGACAAAATTTCGTGCCCCTGGGTGCGGGGGTTCCCCTCGAACGAAAGCGTCAAAAAGGGATACCCCCGTAAAAAGACGTTATTTTGCCGTTATTGGCTCGTATAGTGTGAAAGCGGTTGAAGATAGGTACAGAAATGCTGCTTATCACAACAAGCAATGGCAACAAGCTTTTTACGCGCGAAAGCAGCTACTGCTTTCAGCGCGTCTAAGCCATCGCAATTCTGTCCGTCTGTCCGTCTGTCTGTCCGTCTGTCCGTCCGTCACACGGATGGATCGGTCAAAAACAGTGCAAGCTAGGATCACCAAATCTTATCATCGGCTGCCTGGAAGACTAGTTTTAAGAACCGTAAAGCTTCCCCATAAATTCGAAGGGTGTCACCCGAACAAGGGCGCTAAATGAGGGGGGTGGGCAAAATTTGAGATTTTTAGCCAATAACTTGCTGTACTCGTATCTCAATAACGGTGCGAGATAGGGCCTAGGTTGCTATTAATCACTATAATAGGAAGTCGTACACTGGCTCTCGATTGCCACCGAATTCAATGACCTTGGATGACCTTGAACTCTAAAATAGAGGTTTTATGAACTTTTTGGCGATTTTAAACTGCGAGACACTTTTCAAGAGTGAATTGCGCTGAAGCCAATTGAGATAGACATTTAAAAAGCTGCATACGAAATTTTCAGCATTGAACGCAAATTTTAACGGCTTAAGTTTCGATTTTCTAGGTTCAAGGAAACCTGCGCACGAGGGCATCAAAGAGCGGTACTCTCGTAAATGTCGTTATCTTACCGCTGTTGGCCAGTTTTTTGTGAAAACGGTTGCAGATAGGCATGGGCATGCTGCTTATTACAACAAGCACTAGTTACGAGCTTTTCAGTTGTATCAACATCGATGACTTTGGAAGGCCATAAACGTCCGAAATAAGGGGGGTTTTATTGATTTTGCGATCTTCGGCTGCAGCGCACGCTCCAAGAATGAACTGCGACGAAACGGCTGAAGATAGACTGACAGTTTGCGAACAGAAACTGCTATAGGCTTTCGCGCGTCTCGTGAGCATTAATTCAGATTTCTCGTTAGATTTATCAACATCGATGACCTTGAACGACCTCGAACCCCCCAAAAAGGGTTTTTAGTGAATTTTTCGCAATTTTTGGATGCAACGCTCCTTTCAACAATGAATTGCGACGAAATGGTTGGAGATAGCCTAAACCAAGACAACCTGCGTATAAAAATGTTAAGCATTAAACGTAGATTTTAGCGGTTCAAGTCCCGACCTCCTAGGTTCAAGGAGGCCGGCGCAGGCGGGCGTCAAAGACGGCTACCCTCCTTAAAAGTGGTTATTTTACCGCAATTATCTCGTGTAGCGTGAAAATGGTTGCAGATAGGCACAGACATGCTGCTTATCATAACAAGCAATAGTGACAAGCTTTTTATCAGTGTCAACGTTGATTACCTTGAATGATCTTGAATCCCCAAAATAGAGATTTTTAGTTAATTGTTTTGCGATTTCCGGCTGCGACACACATTTTAAGAACGAATTGCGCCGAAATGGCCGGAGATAGACCTGGACACATGCGTATCACATTTTTAGCATAAAACGTACATTTTTAACAATCTAAGTTTAGATCTCTTAAATTCACGGAGTCGACACTGATTACCAAAGTGGCAAGACCGCTGCTATCGCGCGTCACGTGAGCTTTTCTCAAATTACTTGTTGTAACTCCAGACAGTCTCATAATAGGAAATTTATTCTAAACGCTGTAGCCCAGACAATCTCGTGAACGTAACCACACAGTGGCAATTAGAGCACGTGAGCGAATCCTGTCCGTCTTAAAGCCCGCATTTCTGTGACTGGCTTGCGATATAATTACACTGTGTCCCAAAAAAACATCCCCGACATTTTTGGCTGTAACTTGAAAACCAATTACCATATTTTGATAATTTTTGGTACGAATATTTCTGACACAACCTGACATCAAATGACCATTTAGTTTTCCACCTCACCCAATGTATGCTTTTGCACTACCTAGGTAAAGCAGATCAAGCGAAATATGTGTTGAAATAAACAGAAAACCTGAAAAAAACATCCCCGACATTATTGATCGTAACTTAAAGAAAGATTAACAGATTTTAATAATTTTTGGCAGAAACATTTCTGACACAACTGGCTATTAAATAAGTGTTTTAGTTTTCACCTCACCCAACGTCTGCTTTTGCACTACCTGGGGAAAGGAGACCAAGCATAATACGTGTTAAAATGAATGAAAAAACGTTCATAAATTTCATCTGTCCTAATCTGTGGGCCCCAACAGTCGGTCTATTAGGCCTACAAGGTTTGACTGTTATGCAGCAGTGTGACTACAAGATGAAGTTTTGGAATGTTTGTGAAGTCAAGAAGCGACTGGTACGGCCTGGATTGGTCTGGAGCAGAAATTTATCGATACTGCTGTCAAGGAATGGAGAAAGCGTCACCTTGCCTGTGTTCGCATAGTGGGCTACCACTTCAAGCAATTTTACTACAGTCAGTTGAAAAATGTACAATTGAATGAATTGTCAGCAAAAGTGTCAGAAATGTGAACAAAATGTGTTTTTACGCGTTATGTTAATTAAGCAATCATATCGCATTGGATAAAAAAGTGATATTTCGCTGGCTGGGTTTTCCCCAGGTAGTGCAGAAACAAACGTTGGGTGAGGAGGGAAACTGAACGGTCATTTGATGGCAAGTAGTGTCAGAAATATTCGCATCAAAAATTATCAAAATCTGATAATTGGTTTTTAAGCTACAGTCGAAAATGTCGGGGATGTTTTTTGGGACACAATGCAGTTTATGTAAAAAACTGTTCAGTTTATAATACGGTGTAAGGGCGACATCGTGGTTCATGTAGATATAAAACAGCACAAATCAGTCACAATAATTTAAGAATTCAAACTTTACCATGACACAGTCAGCAAAGTTCTTCTGACATTGTGTAATGGTGACGTTTGAATTCTGAAATTGTGATTTGTGCTGTTTTATTTATTACGCGCAATTCTGTCCATCCGTCTGTCTGTCTGTCTATCTGTCTGTCACACGGGTGGATCAGTCAAAAACGGCGCAAGCTAAAATCACCAAATTTTTACCATTGGCTGCTTGGAAGACTCTATAGTTTCAGAAGCCGTAAAGCTTTTCCATAAATTCGAAGGGGGTCATCCCGAACGAGGGCGTTAAATGAGAGGGGGTGGAAAAAATTGCGATTCTTAGCCAATAAGTCGCTGTATCTCAATAACGGTGCGAGATAGCGCCTAGGTTACTATTAATCACTAATAGGAAATCGTAGCCTACACTGGGTCTCGATTGCCACCGAATTCAGTGACTTTGGATGACCTTAAACGCTAAAATTTTGATCCCTAGGTTCAAAGCGTCCTCCATATAAGGGAGCTAAATTGAAATCAAAAAACGAGTTTTTTTGTATTTTTTGACGATATTGGGCTGCGGCGAATATTTCAACAGTAGCCCTAAAACTGCGCCCAAATTACTGGAGACAGACCATGGCAACTTGTAGCCTACATGAAATTTTTTTAGCATAAAACGTATATTTTAACTGTCTGAGTTCCGATCTCCTATATATAAAAAGTCCTCCGCACAGAAGCGTCAAAATTTGCGTACTCTTTCAAGCGCATTACTATTCTATTGCACGCTCGACACTGATTTCCTGCAGGTGGCGGTACCGATGCTGTCGCGCGTCACGTGAGCTTTTCTCAGATTACTTGTCGTCGGAGTTAATACTAGCTTTAAGTCCACAAGTTTCCTTTCTTTCGTTTGTCAGTGAATCAATGGAGCGGACCCCCTCCTCCCGGCTGAATTTTACAGTGTAGTGTAGAATCACGGCGATTTGGTAGCTAATTTTGTAAAAAAAATGCATTTCGCACGTCTTTCAGACTGCGCTGCGAATGCGACGCCATATTCTTATGCACGTTGACCGCTGGCAACGCGGTGAAATGAGAGATATGAGCATCCCTTAGTATAGGCCAACCGCTACTGAAAATTTTACTGGGGGTGCTGAGCAGACCTAGACCCCATCTGGATACGGTTTAAGCTGTGTCTTATGGTATTATGGCACCGGAGTATATCAGGATCGAGCTGCTATGTCCCGGTGTTTAACGTAGCATAGATGTAAAAAACGTTCCAAGAAAAATTTAAAAAGTTTAAAAACGTTGAATAAAAAACGTTGGCCATAATTTATTTAGCTTCTTGCATAATGCCTAATGTTGTAAGTGCAGTATACCTGGAATTATAGTTTAGATAGAGAGAACTTCATTTAATTTCAATGTAGCTGTGATGTCATAAGACCACAGCATTAAACTAACTAAATATACTGGTTAACAGAACTTTATATTTAGTATATTTGGACTAACTAAGTAAACTACATCACTATGATCTATTAATTTATTTCTGTTAATTAATTTATTTCCCAAAAGTGCTTCACAAAGCCTTTAATGGGATTTTCAATGCACGTTTTCTAAAACATAAAAAACGTTGAGCAAAATAAAAAACGTTAAAAAACGTAAAAACGTGGCAAGAATAAAAAACGTAAAAAACGTTTTTTACATCTACGTAACGTAGCTCGTCGAACTGGTTGGTCTCAGGTCGTCATCTCGCCGTCTGCTGGACATTCCGCGAACATGTTCCAAGTTCGGCGAACGTTCATTCACAGTTGCTGAACCTTCTGCATGAAACTCGTTACCTGTGAACATTTAGATCTGCTGCATCTGTTGACTCGTTTAAGCGGCTACTGAAAACACACTTGTTTGAAATATCGTTCCCGTTAATCTGACGTTAGGTTTCAGCATTTTAGCATTTTAGGCATTGACGTTATGCCTATTGTTTTCGTTTTTTTGATCAGTCGCGCTTGTTTTTATATTAGAATATTTTACGGCGCATACAAATCGTCTTATTATTATTATTATTTAGAAAATTCGTTAAAAGATTGTCAAAATTCGCCAATTATTCGACAAACAAACATATACCACTGTACCAGTAATAGTCTACGGAACTTGCAAGTACACGTTAATACGAATGAACACAGACAACGTGAAAGTGAATAATTTACGGCAACAGAGACACAGTACGAACGTCAAAATTGTTCACGTCCTAAACAAATCGAACGCCTTTGTTCATTTTACAATTGAATCAGCAGCTAACAGTAAGTTCAACAATGTCCCCATCCAGTGCAGCATACAGTCACATAATCACATTAACAAAACTACAAACACTGAGACAGCACAACCCTCTGCCGAGCCAGAGATGGACACGGGTCACTTTTTTGGACCCGGATCCGACCCGACCCACAAGCGTCCGACCCGTGACCTGACCCATCATCATCGTCATCATCGACAACCGTGGGCTCAATGCCCGTTGGTGTCTGACGCCATTCTTACTATCGCTGCCCACCGCTGCCTATCTAGGGCAGCGTGGCTTAATTCCTGCAGGGTTGTTCCACACCACTGCTCA
>Ga0209367_1012716_pt1 | contig 10945 bp, 8 predicted proteins | sample WorMetLIZISLAND2_FD_187412 | JGI IMG/M metagenome (GOLD analysis project Ga0209367, IMG submission 187412) | Marine gutless worms symbiont microbial communities from Max Planck institute for Marine Microbiology, Germany - Olavius geniculatus... ... | reverse complement strand
CATTGTTGTCTCTTCCAACCTTTGCATTCCAGTCACCTGCAATGATTACGATATCCTTCTTCGGTATGTCGTCCAGCGTTGTTTCCAGGTCTGCGTAGAATTGTTCCACCTGTTCGTCTGTACCGTAGCACGTGCCGCCTTCAATGTCTGTGCTGTTTTGCGTTGTATCAACAACGTTATAGTAGCCGTGTTAGCATTTGCTGTTGAAAGTCTAGCAAAACACAAACGTTTTTATTCGATATTTGAAGACGCCGACTGGGATGTTTTCAGTTGTATTCAACAGTGAGTTCCATGTACAGCACCAGGTATAAGCACTAGGCACGCTTGTCGAGCGACAGTCTTTTCTTTAAGCATTATTTATGTTGAACAAACAAACCAACACCACGCAACTGCTTGTGAGACATTCTGTAAGCTTATAAACATATCTCCAACATCGTACATTTTAAATCCAGTTTCACGTAGGCATTCATGTTGGTGTTTACGTTGTTCGCATACACAGCCCAGCCCTGGGGATGTGCCTACGCCAATGTAGCGAAAATAGACAGAGTAGTATAGGCTAATGTAATTGTCAAGAGGACACGAATCGCCGTCACGCGATAACTAGTTACTTTGACTTGAGCGTCTATTAAGTAAACATATGGCTTTGACATTTAGTACCTTAAAAAATTGTAAATAACACCTACAAGTGTCTGTTTTTGTTTTTTTACAACTGTTTTGTACAATAACACGGCGCACAATGCCACTTGTTAGTGGCCATTTAGCATGTTGTGTCGTTTCAAACTTTTTATATGTGAAATACAAAATAAAAATGCCTATATTTTCGTACTACAATTTTTCATTACAGCACTTCATTTCATCTTTCTCGTTGTTGCTACTAGTGGTGGTGAATAAGATTTTTTATTGTCGTTCAGGGTAGGTCTAGGCCTAATTGACGCCAGAACGATCGCGTGCTCAGGAAGCAACAGATCTAACAACAAGTTGCTGCTGCTGCGTGTTAGGCAATGACGTCAAGTTTCGTTATCATCATTGCCATCATTATTCAGCACTCATTCGCACGATATCGTGATGACCGTGAAAACAAGTGCAATAGTCATAGAGCCATTTTAGTATGAAAGTACATTAAAATAAGTAAATAAATATTTTGAAATTAGTAGATAAAATGCTGCTATTTTGTTTGATATTTCTTGCTGAGCTTATCGCCGTGTTCAGGTTTTTGAAGCAAAGCTGTAGCATACGAAAAATTATTGTCAGTTGCAGTAGCATGTTTACAAGAATTAAAGAAATTTAACAACCTGTTTTGCTAAAGAAACTCGCACTCGTTGTTATGGTAACAAACTGGCAAAGTGCACAGTAAATGCGACGATAGACTGTAATTCTTCTGCGTTCGAGTTGCGAATCGCTGCAATGACTTGCCACAAAAAGTGATTGAAGTCACAACTGTTAACTTCTTCAAGAGTCACTTTGACAATATGACATAAACAAATGAATAGGCTTATTTTTATAGACGTGCATTTAGCAAAATCATACTGCCGCAAGTTCATGATCTGCATTATTCATGATTTATTGGTGAAGCCGCACCAGGTAAGATACCAGATGAGAAGTAGTTTGTTTCGGTGCCATGAGATATTTGGACGTTTACATAATTTTGTCCAAGGTTTTGGTGTCTCAATAGTGCCAAACGTTGTTTGTTGCACCTTCAACGCCATGTTTGCAGAAATTGCTAATGTGGCACAGCATTTTTTTGTTGTTTAATTGTTACTAACAATTTTTGCCTGCGCTTTATTTTGGCTTAAAAACGCGTTTTTTGCTAGACACATTATCGGTTTTCAGACGCTAGGTCTGTGTTGTCAGCAGTCATTTCCTATACCATGCAACATCATCTAACACTAATGCATCACGCGGCTTTTTTGTCATAAGCGTGATGCAAATACTCTGAGCAGATAACGATATCGACGAGTGCTGGAAATGCTGCTCACATTAGGGCTGTGCTATACGACTACTTTACTCGAGTATATACTTAGCCTGTAACTTACCATTACTCAATTTATGCAATAAAACTGCTATATGTAGTTCTGCACAAACTGCGTGTGTACGTGTCGACCATGGATTTAAAGTTTGTGTGTATAATTATTGTGTACTCGCTACTCGTATATGTATAACTTGCACTGTAACTTAGCTTTGTGAGCTATTTGTCACAAAATTGCGTAGCGGCAAATATGTAGCCTAAAAATAAAACTTTCTGTGATTTTTTTCGATTTAATGTCACGCACAGCAGAGACGAAGTTAGCGAGAGATGGAGACCGGAAAGCATCGCTTGATGACACCTCCATTTTGAGAGCGGCGGCAGCATAACGAGAAGCATTAGATGTAAGCTCACCATATCGATTAACGAGCCCCCCCCTATGGTCTAAGTATAGCGATGCACAAGGATAATGCCTACTCAGTGTATATAGGGGCATTTGGAGGGTACGATGGCGCTTTTGGCTCACCGTGTGCCACTAGAAGCAGCAGAGTAAGTTGGCTGGAGAGAAACAGCGCTTGCGGCATGTTGTCACGGCAACGTGCGGCTTGCTCGTCAGCGTCATAAACAGGCTGCAAGCACCTGCTGGCGTTGTCTGCTCGTCTGCTTCAGCGTGGAATGACGGCTCATAGCTTGTCTGACGCTCACGTTGACGCGCTGTCGCATCTAGGCACAGATCTCGATCTACGGTTCACGCGTCGAATCTGGGATTCGAGAATTTGTTGAGACATGAATGCGGCGGAAGCCAGTGGCGAAGATGTGCCGTTAACACCACAGAAACAGCAGCAGCAACCACAACAACAGCGACAGCGACAACGACAACGACAACAGCAGCAGCAAGAACGTTCTCATCAGCAGCAGACTCGAAAGAAGAAAGATGACGAAGACAAAGTGTCAACAGCGGGATCGATCCAGCATCATCATCAGCTGAAACCGAACCAGTTCCACAGACCTTCGGGCTCGTCTCTGTCTAGTGTGGAGAGCATTGAATTGGTACATGTCAGGAGACCGTTACTTGTGTAAGCTATCTACGTGTTGAGAGTATCGTAGGTGTTCATGTGTTTTATGTCAGCTGTTTGATCAAGTTCTTGGTCTTCGTCAGCGAAGAATACTGAGCTATCGAAGACGTGCAGAGTATTCATTTGTTCGTCTCAAACAACTATTTAGATGGAATTCTTAATTTGAGGTTCTTTGAAGTCAAAAGTACTGCAGAGCATTGAGTTCATGATTGATTAATTCGATCAAGTTCTTGGTACTCGTGGTCGTGTAGCATGGAGGGAAACTGTTGACAGTGTAGTTGTGTTTCATGTTAGGAGACCGTCAAACGCCAGTGGTCGACGTCGTCGGCGTTCTCCCATCAAGGCAGTGCGACAAGGAGTGCTTATTGTATCGGTCGTTCTATTTGCGTCTGGACTTTTAACCACGGTTACTTTTACTTCGGTGTCTTAGGTTTTTTTTCATATAATATCTACACGCTTTGTGGTTGATGCTATTAATTTATTGTGGTGAATAAAACATAGGTTAACTCGTTATAATTATGATAGGCTTTCTTATTATTTTTACCGCGCGTAAACGTAATCCCAGATATGAAATGCCGAAATACCTGCAGTAATAGCTCGGCTGGCATATTTGTCTGTCCTCCTGTCTGTAATTTCCTACCTATGTATTGTCGACGGGATTACAATAAACAGCACAAAATTACTATTAACGGACATCATCGGATTTTTTTCGGCGAAGTGTTACTCAAAAAAGTGTCCTGTTGGTCAGCCTGTTAAATGGGAATGGGATAAAACATACTGACAACTGACGATTTTAGTCATTACTTCGTGTCGCTGTATTTGCAAAGCCTTTCTTTTACTGCTAATAACTGACAGGAAATCGTAGGTACGGTCAATGCGAATTCATCACACATCTCATGTTCGTTTAACAACAGCTGACAAACTAAATAAGCAATTCGAAGTGTCGATCATTTGAGAACGTTTTAGCAATTTCTATGATGCTGCTGTTGTTTTTGCCTCTGGTTTGAATATGATTAATTAACTTCAGTGGTCAGCTTTAGTGAATAATTTTATTTTAACAGTATATATCGTAGGCCTGTGCGTTTCCTGTTTGGCAAGCAGCGTGTGTAACTGTTACAGGTGATTGGTTTCGTGAACTTTGACCTGACGCCGGCGCAGAGGCTGCCGCTGCAGGTGACCGGCCCAGCATGCCTTGCGGCGACGTGTGTGATCCTCGTGCTGGGCATGCTGTTCTCTCGACTGTGGCACAAGGAGATGCGGCGTCAGCGGCGGGAGATGGTGCTGAAAGCTCGCGCTCAGCTGCAGTCGCTGGCTGCAGCCGGTGAGTTCGTCGTCAAGGGGAGCAGCTCGGCGTCAGGACGTGGTGGCGCAGAGCGACGTCCAACTCTGACTGCCGCCGCCGCTCTGCAAGACCCGCAACTGAGACGCCAGCTGCTGAACAAACTGCGTCAGCATGACGTCAGCGGGTGCGTTACAACTGCGTGCAATCGTAACGCAGCAGCGTGCAAAAAGTTAACCACTGGTTTTACGTCATTTTTAGAGAAACGGGTAACCGCTCAAGAAACACTCGATCTGATTTCGGTAGTCATTGAAATTGATATCAAACTTTGTAAATTTTAAAATTTTAAACGATTTTTTTACATTTATAAAAAATATGTGGAATAGCAACACATCACTAATATTTGCTAGATGTTAGCACTAATGCTAACAAACCTGAATTCGTAGACGCGTCGCAGTTTAAATTAACAAAGTGAGCAGTAAAAAGAAACATATTGACGGAAGTTTATGCTCTTCTGTTGCATGAAGTTTTTCTAAATTTAGTTATAAGGTTGTTTAAATATTTTACACATCCTCAGCTTTTCCTTATTTTATTGTCTCTCTTTACTTCATAATCATTACTACTCTGTTTAGCAACAAAGGCATACAATTGTGGCATACACTATATGGAAAAAAAACTAGCATAACAATTTTCAAGCTGTAAGCAATTATTTTCTTGACGTGACGTGGCGTGGCTGGCAAGCTGCAGCCAGTCGTTAGTTCACTAATGATGAAGAGGCGAGTTGGCGTCAGCAATTAGCACCAACGATACGTGCCGTCACGTACTGCGCTCGTCAACTCGACGATATCTTATTTGTCACCTTGCCGCCTCACTGTCACCAATTTGCCGGTCGACAATGACGTCAAGCACGAACAATAACATCATTCCATCATTCTGTCTGTGTGGCAACAACACTCTCCAAACAGACGGCACTTTTCGCTTACCCACAGCAGCATCTATACATGCCGATCCATCCAGGCCTACTTGGAGCGCTCTTCCAAACATTCTTAGATGCAGCACACACTCTCTGTTTACTTTTGGGTTGGTGGCGTGGCGTAGCGATAACGCGTTTCTTCCGATCAACGAAGTTACTTTACGCCGGGCCGGGTTATTACTTCGATGGGTGTCTGTCTGCGGGCAGGAAACCGTCTCGGGATGTAATCAGCCGCCTAGATCAACTCAGCTTTCTATCCTCCCGGGGTAAGTAAATCGAGTACCGGCCTATCTGACTGGGGTTAAGGTTGGCGCATTCACCTGTGTCTGGTGGCAGGTAACTCTGTGTGATCCCATACGGCATGTGACGCTCCGTAGCTCTGAAATGGGCTTCCAATAAAAAGATATCGCCACTTTTAACCTTTTAACCTTTAACCTTTAGACGCCATCTAAAACATTTTTTCTTCCCGTTCTATAGCAGAGATTATGCTGGCGAGTTAATTCTGTAATATATAAAATCCCCTGACGTTTTCCTCTTCACACTGGCTCGCAAAAACTTTATACACCAAACTTTAACTATCTTTATAGAACACAGCAAATTTATAAACACTGACTTGACATTGACAGATACTGTTTGGACACAGAGAAAAACCGCGGAGAGTAACTCGAGTTGCATATCAATAGAGATAATAATGTGCGTCGCAGCGCTAAACGTTTCTACGTTAGACTTAACTCATCACGGCGCGGATGGCAGATTTTCAACAGCTGCTGCAGCAGCGAAAATGTCTTCTCAGTTTACACGTTTTGTTGTCACAAAAACGTTCTGTAGTATGTTGTCTGTCTCAGGCGAAAAAAACAACGTTGCACGTACATTAACAAGTTTGCGTATTAACGGGTATATTGTGACAGTGTCGATTTAATTTTGTTTTTTTTGTTTCAAATATTTTAATGTATTGTTTTTATCGCCGTTTTCAATACACGATAACACTGCATACGACAATGTAACACGCGACTGAAATTAGTAAATTAGTTAGGCTGTTTAGTCTTTTGCGCACAAGAACCAAACTGATTTCTGAAGGTTAATAAATGCTAAAAGTACAGAATGGAATAAGAAATCCGATAGTCAACTAACAACACCACGAATAGACGTCAAACTCGCATAGCAAGTGGGAAAACGCCGATAAAAGTAGGCCTAGTGCAATCAAATTTGTGTACATATAATAACGCTAATATTAGTAGGCTAATAGTCACCATAATAACACTGACAATAATAATAATGCTAACTTGTTATTACTTTACTGCTATCATTATTTTTATTATTTGAATAAGATTCTATCGTGTTCTTTTTCACTTCGAGTACGAAGAATTTAGCGAAACAGCGTCCAGAAAGTACAGCGATTGTAAGCAAAGCAACCTCAACTATCAGATAACACGGAGTCAAGAAAGGCGGTTGTCTTCTCGACAACAGACAACAGACCATTACGATAATAACGCTGCAGGCGCTGGTAACGTTATAGCACGGAGTTACCTGAGTAGCTAATAATCAGCGCATCGCACATCATTCAACTGGCTGCCTGATAGCGAGCTGAACTGACACCAGCTGACGGACTACAGTCCAGCTCTGTGAACGTAACAGACGATGAACGTTATCGTGTGAAGCGTAGGCTTACATAACAAACGCGATTCTGTAGTGACCACACACACACACACGTATGCATTGTGTGTTATAGGGAAGTCTCACGTGTGTTCTTGGGTCTGGCAGAATATAGGCCTACAATTGTCGGTACTGCAATTTTGAGCCCGTCATATTGTGGAATTTTCTAATCGCAGCGGATTACAGAAAAAGTGCACAGACATCAGTAGTGTGTGGTCGTAAAATGTCGTCATATCGAAAACAGCTTGAATTTGCAAAACCTGGAAATAAAATTTTAGAAACTGAAAGTATTTCGTCGTTTTTTGCCTTGTCAGTCGATTGTTTTTGTGTACTATTCAATTTCAATTTTTGTACGGTTTCTATTCCTTGAAATAAAATGACTGATCGATTGATATTAAAATATTTTAACACGTTTCAGTGGTTCAAAGTTCTGGTTATTTCTTGACTTGGTCAAATACTGACGGCGTTTTTGGATGTTTTCTCTGTCAATTTCATTCCGCTTTTTTAAAAAAGTATAACATGCGTTGTATTGGACGAAGGCCACTTGTATTCGAGTCATTAGTTACTGTATAGTACTGCGTTTGTTACTGTTCATGCTGCTGCTGTTGGTTCGGTTGTGAGAGTAGGAAGACGAGCGCAAGCGCATCTCGTCGTTCCTCACGTGCCGCTGCCGCCACACGCAGTCGCCACAGCAGCATCACCAGTGCATTGCTAAGACAACAGTGCCCCGGACCACGCAAGTCAACTGATACGACGGCGTCGTTTGGAGGCACTAGCCCCAGCATCCGTCCTGCCAGCAGACACCGCTACCTGTCAGGTTCGGGCAACTACGACGTTCCAGGCATAGAGATCAGTCGCATCGACACGCTGGACTTTGACGACGGCTCACTGCTAGCGACCTGCTCCGGCAAACATGGATACGGCTGCGGCTCCAAGCAGAGCTACGTACTACTCAACAGGTGCGTCTGTAAACTGCGTTAATAAGATTCGAGTTCGTCATTTCGAAGAGCCGCCATTCCGAGGGTCCGCCAAAAAGCTGGTTTTAAACGACGCCGAAACCGTACTTACTAAACGCTAAACTAACTCTAACTATCTCTAACGGTGGCGGCCTATCGGAATGGCAGTTCTTCGGAATGGCGGGCCGACACTCGATTACCATTAATAGTCTTACCGTTTACCCAACCTTCAGCTTGAAACTCTCTAGCAGACAGGCCGTTTTAACAATTATTGATCTTTGCATAAAACCTAATTCGTAAATGTATCGTGTCGCTTCTATTTACAAGAGCCGCAGTGCATGAAGTTTGCTCGGTTCACATTCAGTTGCACTGTGGGATGTGCTAGCGACGGTTCAAGCGGCGACTTCTCACGGATGTCTCTGCGTAACGGTTCGTCGGAGTATTCACTGACGGCGAGTCACAGCAGCCGCAGCCGCAGCAGCCATGACTCGAGCAGCTCGCGCGTCTGGGACTTCTCTCCGCGTGAGTCAGAGTGGGACGTCCAGCAGGGCGGCACTAGCTCGTCGTCGTCCGTCAGACAAGGAGGAGGACCTTCCACGGCCGCGGGGACTGCGGGTACGGGCGGCAGTCAGGTGGACGTCGGCACATCACTGCTCGCTCCGAGCATACCAAGACCAGGTGGACCTCAACTGAACTCTGTCGGTCAGAAACAATCAATATTTCTATCGCTGCGAACTTTTTGTATAGGCAGCGCATTATTACAGCTGCTAGTTAATGGGCTGCCGTCCGATATGCGATGCCTTGCTGGCGTAATAAACAATGATGAATAGACCGCACTATGGGTCTTGCTTGTCTGTCTGTCTGTTTGTTTGTCCGCCCGTCTAACTCTGCACTTGTTGCGAATAAAGTGTTATAATTGTCCGTCCGTCCCGCAAAATCAGTGTGGACGTTCTCCGGGCCAGGAGTATAACCGGTGTGCCAATTTTTACAGTTTACTTCAAAGGGCCAAAGTACAAAGTCAACGGGCGTCAAATAGCTCAAAAAATGACGCATATCTTGAGGGACTTACGGCCGGTGGATTGAGCGCGACCGGGCATCTCGGACCGCCGGCAGCTTGGCCCACTACACACTAGACGCAGTGCAATGGGAGCGCACGCATAGCATGCCGGACGGACGCATGACATGTCGCCACAAGGCCTGGCGACATCTTGCTTGTTTTAATAGTCTTCATGGACGTCGTGTTTTAGTAACTTATTTATCCGTGACTATATCTAACTTTCCGTAGACTAATTGTACAATGTGTTTTTGTCGCTTTGCTTAATTCTGGTCAAAAAAAGTAGACAGGTATGATGAAGACTTGAGAATGAATTTTATAAACAAATCTGGCTAACCTAAAACTGATCGTCGTTGCATCGCATCGTTGCAAACTTTAATCGCTGGATCAAAGTTTGCAACAATGAGAAACTTTATGAGCAATGATCGTGAAGAGTAGCGAAGATATCAGAATTCACAGTAGGCCTACGGATAAAACGGAGTCCACAGTTCAGATTTGAACATGAAATCCTACGAATGATGAACAACGGTCGACGGTAGTTCTACAGGCGAGATAGCACAATAGGGTCTGTCGTTGGGACGACGTCGTATGTTCGTTCGACATTCAGTGAATGGTGCAGGGTGCAAGGAAGGTAGTTCGACGGTGACGTTTGACACAACACAGCCACGCCGTCACTCAAGCCCTGCTTCTAGCGCTCGTCGTCGTAACAGCGTAGCAGCGCTGGCAGCGGGCAACGACAAGCAGTACACCCTCTGCTCGTCCGCCGACATTAAGAACTGCAGAGATCTGAGAGAAAACAGTGTCGTCGGCTTTCCCAACAGGTACCTTAGGTGAAGAATTAATTACAGAACTTCATAAATACTAACCGCTAGAAATATTATTGTAATGTCCTGTTTGTCACTGATCATTCATAACCAAAGCTCAGGCCTACTTGAGTACTGCTTACTTACTTACTTGTTGTGTTCTCAACCACTGTCTAGTATCTGGTCTAAATAAATATTTTTATAGACTGTGTTCTAAGCTTCATACGTGTATTTAATAACAGCGATGTATTTTAAACATTAATAAAACTGCTTTTTTGGGCTTTTCTAAACTGGTAGCTTGTCATTTTTTTCTCGAGGTGATTCAAAGTTACTACGTCTTAAATTTCAGACAAAGCTGACAGGTTTCTGTTGAATTGTAGCTACTTATTTTGGCAGTCGACTTGAGACACAGTGTACTAGTGTTTGCTAAGGCGACAAGTCTTTTAGACACGTCGTTTGACTCTCACGTCGTCCGTCCGTCTTGAATTGTCCGTTATTCAGTCCAAGCAGAAACCTGAAGCCAATAAAAGCTACTCTTTCATTTTACAAGCTTCGTGCCTGTTACTAGGCATTAGGCTACAGACATCTGTAGAAAGCTGATGCTACGTAGCCATGGTTTTTTTCATTTTCCAATGCACTTACAATGCGCTTAAACCTATACGTAACAATCGATGCTTCAAGCTTTTTCCCGCTCATTTGTCCAATGTGCATTACACTACAAAGGTAGTATTCCATTGCCCGACTATACTTGTGTGGTAAAAAGTGCGGGCAAGTAAGGCCTAGTGTTCTAATTTTAGCTCCAAAAACTCTGTAGGTAAGCAATACTACCGAGAATATGACTGTGGTAGGCCTACAAAAGCCACTGCAACGCTCAGACCAACGGCTACACACCTAAACCCAGACTATAGTTTACTTTTCCAGTGATAGAAGACCGACCGACGCTTTTTGATTGTTACTAAACTATCGCACTAATCTCTCTACATGTAGCAGGATTTCATTTCTGGGTATAAAGCTGTGTAGTCTTATACAGAAGCTTAATTTGCATACGAGTTCAATTCACAAAAAATCTGCACATTTTAAAAAATCAAAACACAAAGGAAATAAAACAAGAAATTTGGGGCAAAGCCCAACGTGAGTCCGCCCGGCGCCCTAAGTCCGATTGGGGGAAATTAGGGGGGAGTAAGGGGG
>Ga0209367_1012714_pt1 | contig 10946 bp, 8 predicted proteins | sample WorMetLIZISLAND2_FD_187412 | JGI IMG/M metagenome (GOLD analysis project Ga0209367, IMG submission 187412) | Marine gutless worms symbiont microbial communities from Max Planck institute for Marine Microbiology, Germany - Olavius geniculatus... ... | reverse complement strand
ACGACTGCGTGCGTGCTCATCTGTGATTGGCCGGTGGGTGTGGTCTCGCCGCTAGCCGCTAGCCAGTCAGCTAATAATGAATCCATTGACCGACATAGCACAAGATATAGCAGTTAAAATAAAACATTAAAATTCAAAACATTTAAAATTCAAGGTAATCTGGTAGTGCTAAAATAAAAACTCAATATCTGTAATATTGGCGGTTAATGGATTCATTATTAGCTGACTGGCTAGCGGGGAGACCGCAGTCCGTAAAAATTAGCCAATTCTGTAAACATTAATTGTAGACAACTTTATGCGCAAAGTAATGTACATCACAGCTAATACAATGATAAACAAATACAAAATAAACACAAAATATAGCAGTTAAAATCAAACATTAAAATTAAATTCAACATACGCTGCATAACATAAATTGAGTGTGAGATTAATACAATGACATCCGCATAGCGTAAAAATCCAATATAAAAACCATGAAACCTGCAGCCAAACCAGAGTTCCTCTGTTGTAATAATGCAGTCTGAACATCTAAGCCTAGGCCTAATGTGTCTAAGCAATAATTATGACAGAGTCCGGAAAAGTTATAGGTGCTCGTCACGGTGACGCACGCCACGTGCAATGAAGCTTGACGTCAACGCCGCCCACGACCACGCCCCGAACGCACCATGAACCGAAACGTCAAAAGTACACTTCAAAGGCTTGAACCGAATCGTCATATAATCCGCTATCTATGATGATGAATGACTCAAGCCTCTTTCGTTGACGTTGGAAATCGGTTCTATTAAACGCTCTGTGACGTCATAAATTACAATGACGTTATATCCGCAGCCGACTCATTAGAGTTCGTAAAGGATGTACGATGTATAGACGCTAGCACGTATTTCCATTTATGTTTCACCATTGTGATATAATACAGTTGGAGTGCTTTGATTCTATCGTATTATTTTTAATAACATTTTGACATACTCATTAGGTTTTGATATCAATATGTGCAGAACAAACTAGCAATTTATGTGGTGTGTCACTTTGTCCATATAAACAAATGCAATAGCATTTTAAACAGAATAATATAGGAGACGGTTTTATGGCTCACTCTGTAAATGCGATCTGATGGCAACAATTTTAATTGTGTTTTCCGAGTTTAGCCAATTTTTGACCACAAAATTGAGATTTTGGCTTTCGTGAATATTGTCTACGCCAATTAGTACAAATGTGACAAAATTATGTTTAAAACAAAAACGGCTTCAAATGTATTCTTATTCCCTGAAATTTGGAAACAGTTTCAACAATCATTCATACATTTACAATATATTATATAGACTTATATTACTCTGAAAAAACATTGAAAAGTTAGCAATCTCACACACGGGTTAAATTTTACATTGTCAAAACGTTTTCATTATTAAAAAATGTCAGTACAATGCCTGGATAACACTTACGAGTTACCAGGCAGTTGTAGTTAATCATATTCTTTTTCGTGACAAATGTGGGCCCTTGTTTTTGTTGGGCCATGGGCAAGCTGCCCATGTTGCCCATGCCTAAATCCGGCAGCCCTGCCGTTGTTATTTGTAATGTTATCAAACAACTGATGACAGCGCGTAAAGATCATTTTGTTTACTGGACACAAATTAATATAAATATTAACTGTAAAGTTAATAATTAATGTATGTTAACGATAATGGCAATACTCATATTGTCTTTTTGTCTTTGGTTACTTTCACTTATTTCGTGTACACGCTTGTTATAGACATACAAGACATGCAGTCAACTCGGACAACGTGAATGGTACAGACACTGCATCATTAGAACGAAAACTTAAAGCATTACCTTTTCAGTTAAACTGATTGTTTATTAGTCCGCTTCAAAACGGTAATTCGAAAAAAAACGGATTTCTGTTTTGCCGCAAACGTTTTATTTATTTTATTTTTTTAATTCCCCCCCCTGCTCTCTTTAAGCTCCGTCGGCCGATCGCCGCTATGTTGCAGCGTGATCAATAATAGGCTGAATGTTGGAAATAGGCCCAAAAACTAGAGGGTCTTCCCCAAAAACATCTGTGGGCCAAAAACATGCAAAATATAGCTCGATTTCGGACAACTCCAAATTTCGACAGCTAATATTTTCAAAACGAACTAGTACTTGATCGACCGCGATTTTTTCTGCGTTTGGCGAAAAAGGTCCGTAAATTTTGGTTTTTCAACTACAGAGATCTAAAGATCAAATCGTACTTACTCATATCGATTTTTTAAAAAGCAGTGGCGTCATTTCGGTAAATCATTGAGGTGGTCTCAGTAATTCTTGGGGGTCTCGGTCTATGTAATGCATTGTTTTTGCAGCAGTAACAGTGTTTCAAAAGTACAATTTAAAGGAAAAAAAATTAAAATCACAAATCCTTGAGGGTCTGTAGACCTTTCCAGCCCCATCCCTAAATGGCGCTTCTGTTTGAAAAATTATCATTTGGGTTTGTAGGGCTGCTGCGCCCTTATATTTTTACACGTGCTAAAAAATAACAAAAGTTGCAAGCGCACAATCCACCAGGGACGAAGTCTTCCCTGAACATTTTTTACAAAAGGAGATTAAAAAGTTGGCACGATTTATGACAACTTATAACTATGATCTTGAATATATCTAAAACGGATGGAGATATCGACAAGCGTAAACGGCGTTATTAACTACCATTCCTCCCACGTTGAAAAATCAACAAACTTTGGTTCATTAAAAGCAGAGATTATGCGGCTAATGTTGACCCACCATAAGTCGACACTGCGCGTTCTGCGTATGCCAATGCATTTGAGTTCAGGCCACGTGACTTTGCTACGAGAAAAATTTTAATTAAAAATTTTTTTTTAATCGGGCATATGGGGCCGGACAAACTCATATTAAGATCTGCCACAAATTTTTAGTTTAAAAAATTTATGCAGTTAGTTACAATTTTTGATTTAAGTTAAGATATGACATAACCTGTAAATTACTGGCCATTTGAGTATAAACCTACATGTTGTTATCTTTAAATAACTGGTTGACTGTTCAGTCAATTAATATAAAAAACAATCAGTCAATTAAGGACAATATTTTGTGGGTTAAACGTTATGTTTTAAAACATAATTTTCATTGGAGTTTTTGCTAATGTTAGTAGTTGTCGATTAGGAATACGCTGCACATTTTAGCTAATGTTTTATAATTTTCAAAGAAGTAAAAACGTTAACTTTAAAAAACGCAATATAGAAAACCGTATGTAATCACAAATTTTTTTGACTTGTATTTCTAAGAAATATGCAATGGGTAGTCCATATAAAACACGACGCCTCATGCTATACCACATGAGCCCTGATTCTTTCTGAGACTTTGGCGCTTTATAAATCATTTACTTACATACTTACTTACTCGCAAAGTCAGGTGTATAGCCTCTGGTTAAGACAACGCCCAAGATAATAATTGTGCTGCTAGATAACTGAACAACAAGATGCTTCGCCTGTTTCGTTGACGGTGAAGAATACATCGTGTGTTGTGCAGCAAACAATCCTGGCAGACTATTAGGATAATAAAAGATAATTGCAGCAGTGCACCTAAGAAGGCGTAAGAGATTTGTGTATGTGCTGCTTTGCAGCCTGCAGTATCTCAATTTAAACTGCTGTTATTATAAGACCAGGTGCTGACTGAACGGAAAACGCATGTAGTTTCAGTCGTCTTTTTTGGCTGTGGAGCGTCATGTTGACATTGATAATTTGTTGCGCAAAGAGAATAGCTATATACATGTGATTGTCTGTCAGTGACACCGATGTGCTTTTTACTTTAACCTTGTCCAAAATAATGCAAACTGTAATGCAACTAAATAATGTGCAAACTAGAAAAACACTAGGAGAGCGCAGATCTCCGTCAAGCATATTGTTAACGAAAATTTCAAAGTGATCCAAAATCCAGGATTCCTTCCGGATCATTCCCAAAAATTGAACTACTTGTAGTTTTTGCCATTCTCGACATTTCTTAAAAATTTCAGAAAGATTTTCCCGTAACTTTTTGAGTTATCTTGCTAACACACAGACAAACAAACTATGGCAAAAACATAACCTTCTTGGCGGAGGTAATTACTTATTAATTTTTACCGCTTTACTGTCACAATATTTACGAACACTGCGCACGTTAACTAATAGAGTGCTTACACGATCCAGCAAACGTCCAGCATTAACAAGTGTATTTTGAATACATTTGCTGGAAGTTTGCTAGACGTTTGCTGGATCGTGTAAACACCCAATAAGACAACGACGGTGACGTTTGACGCTAAGTACGTGCGGTAAACGCATGCCAATACCACTAGCGTTCGCGTCTTTGACAGCATACGTTGCACACTTTTAGTTTCTTTACCCGGTTTTTACTCATTGCGACTTTTTAATATTTATATCTTTTCTGCTTCGACACGCCAGACCTTAATTACAGCTTTAGAAAATCTGCTTTAAAAGTATTTTTGATGCACGAAACGGCAATAAATAAAGTATTTTTATTCCATATACACAAAACACTGTATCTCACGGTAAGAATGGTAACGCAAGATAAAAGACAAATTTGACCGTTTTACTACAGTAAAGTGCTATAATTTTTGTAGCGACAGAAGAATTTTAAATCTGAAGTCGATTTTGTTAACTCTTTTTATTATGAAGGTACATGTGCAATTCTTCGTACTTAGTTACGGGAAAAGTGAACGGCCGCAAGAGCAGAATGCGTCATCGTCAGCGCAATCGTCAACGCGTCAGTCAAATGACGGCTGTTGCAATTATTACAAACATTTCTCACGACCAGATGATATCTACCTTATTTGTGGTATAATTGGCGATGTCGTGCGTGCATATTTTACTAATGCAGTCATTCCAATTGATCGAAAACGACAAACTACAATTACAACAATTACAACAAAAATTATTATAGACACACGAAACAAACGATAGTTTCATGTGCTATAGCGTCGAAGACTAATTGACAGATAAATAAAATAATTATCGGGCGTCAATGTGTGCATGTTACGACATAAGACCAAACTGGTTGCTAAATCGATCTGAGTCCGAGAAAGGATGATTTTAGATTTTGCGTTCGTTGCGTGTGTTGCGTTAAATGAAAACTACGCCTCAAGATTCCTCGACTATTGTGGCTAAGACTGGCCGCTTCTTCCAGTGTATGTGGCACTGGCATCATGCAGCGGCTGAATCTGATGTGGCTTGTTGGTGATGCAGGCCGCCAGACGTCTGACGCCCTTCTGGAACGCACGGTACTTGGCGGCGTAGATGAAAGGGTTGATACAGCTGCTGGTTAACACCAGAACCACGGTGAAGTGATAGAACCACGCTATGAAAGCACTGATGAAATACGAAAAAAAATACAAATGAAGCCAAAAATTACGCTGCAAACAGATAAAATTATATATGAACAAACTAACTGAACAGCTTAACACCGACAACTAAATGACTGAAATACCCTACAGCAACAGCATGTAGAGTGATAAAATTACTTCTTAATTAGTTGAAAAAGCGTCAACAAGACAAAAAACGAACATCTTAGAAACTAAAACATGTAATAACATTTACGTAGGAAAGCAGGCTTATGTTAAAAAGGACAATATAACGGCTTAATACCGACAACTTAAAAACAAAAATGTACAGTTGGTAAAGTGATAGAACCAACCTCCAAAGTCGACGCTGTAGCCCGCAAAACTGAGAAAGAAAAGAATCTCGTTGGGCGACCAGCAGATGACGAATCCACAGCAGACCATCAGTGACGTCACGACAGCGTTGCGTCCGGCTTTGCTCACCGCCGAGTTTTCCGTGGAATTTGTCTAAAAAAGATAACATATCAGTCACTAGTGGTTTTGATCGTTGTGCATGTTGTATTCTAAAAAATAGCATGTTAGAAAGCTGTTTTTGCCAAAGTTCTTGCAGGATCTACCTAAACAACAAAAAACATGAAAAGTCTTAACTAGGCTTATTTTCAAAATTTGCGTGCAGTTTTTTTTTGCTAAGAACGTGTGCAGATTTTCGTTGTAGTTCATCCCAGAACTATTAAGCGTCGCCTGTCTGTGTTACCTGCCCCATGACGAAGGTAAGACATACGCTTCTCTTGACTCAAACCAGGCAGGTACAGTTTAATATTTGACGGACATACTCGAAAAATATTTTTTAAAACTTTAGTTTGATTGTTAATAATGTACGAAATGGTCGATTTGTTCCCGTTAAATTACTAACCAGCCCGCCGTAAAACTTATTACGTTGATCGAGACTACACAAACGGCTACTGCCAGTGCTAATATCTAGACAAAAGACTACTATTCAGTGCTTTGTCAATGTTAGGTATGCGACGGAAAACACCCAGTCTTTAAAAACTTGCTGCCACAATTTTAACAGTTTGTTTTTTAAAATGTAATGTAAACGAAGAAAAGGTTAGTAGTTTGACAGAAAACGAAAAGTAATAGTTGTAGTAGTAGTAGTAGTAGTAGTAGTAGTAGTAGTAGTAGTAGTAGTACACCATGTCTTAAAAAACTAAGTAAACTTGTTTTTGATATTTTGCGGCACAAACATAACCAAGGCGATAAAATTATATTTATGAGATAGACTTATTTTTCATCTTATCTATTTTTGTCAATGCACTATCGCGTTAAATGTCTCAAATTGTTATATAACGTTAAGTTGTTGGTTAAAATTAAACGTTCTAGCGATTTACTTAGCACACAACAAACTTATATGTGGCTTAGTTAGCAAAATTATAAGTTTGAATAACAATATATTGTTCGTCACTGTGCTCGCGTACACGGACACAAGCGGTTAAACGACGACGCCGCCGGCTGATAGCAACATCAACGATCGACTGGTCAAGCCCACTCATCGATTTGACGTGTTTTTTGTTTATCAACGCCATTTTGCTGTGTGCTACAGTATATTCAACGTAAATATTTAGTACTCCAAAATTATTAAATCACGTGCGCTTTTTGTCAAGTTGATGATGCAAATAATATAAGCAATCGGATTCTAATATTTACCGCGTAATGTAACAATTTGGAATTGGAGCATCTGCGCTTAACACAGTAATGCATTGTAACTATTTTTAAAAGGTGGAAAATAACTGCACTTTACATAATTCTATCGTCTTGGCCGTACTGAGCCAAAAAGTATTAACGTTAATGAAAATCTCACGAAGTTTTGACAAAATCGATTTTGCTTATTTTTTAGACACCGTGTAGTTGCACTAGTCTATACACAACACGCCTGTCTCTGCGTATTAAAGATGCTGCTACCTTATGTTTCAGAGCGTAGACAATTCTTGAGTAGAAGAAAGTCATCAGCAACAGCGGCAGAAGATAAGCGACGACAAACACCAGTGACGAGATTGTCTGCATCATGGCTTGGCTGCTGTAACTGCCCCAAGGTACACAAGTCGACTGGACGATGTCCGTCGATATATTGCCAACGGTTGTTTCAAAACCAAGCATCGCCACCCAGATTAACACAATTGCACCAAAAACTGGGGCAGCATGTTTCTGAACTTTCATCTGTAACCACACACGGTCACTTTTAACAGGTGCTTCTGACATTACGATACATCGTCACTGTTTCATATATTTGGGAATTTTTTTGTTTTGTAGATGTTTGCATCCAATTTTAACTATTGTTGTCGTTCTAAGCAAATGTCGAAAGCTGCAAAATTTGGTAAAGACATAAACGAAAGTATGACCTGTTTCTTTTTTACTCACAACGCGAAAACGCATGTTTACCAACAAATATTAATACAAATCAAAACAATAAGCAAACAACGAAGAAACTTGCACCGCTAACTTGCACGATTGAAGGTACCGCACAGTGGCAAATAGTAAAGTGACAGAATGAGCTAATTTGAACAAAACATTCTTAAAACTGTCATAATTCCATTGTGTCAGTTTTTGTCATGCAACTAAACTGTCGCACTGCTGATCATAAAACTTTACATGGACGCAATTTAGACCCATTAGTTATAGATACCTTTAACACTATTCACTAGGCTCAACATTTACCTTGTACCAGATTGGATAGATGACGGCTAGATAGCGTTCCAGTGCGGTGAGCAGTATTCCGTAAGTCGAGATAAGCAGAAGATCCCAAAGCGGGATTCTCGTAAGCCAGATGCGACAGACGAACTGATCATAGGAGCTCTCACGTGACATACGAGTACCGTCCACTTCGACAATGGCCGTCAGTAGCGCCAAGAATGATGCACACATGTCGACGATGCTCTGATTGACGATCAGCACGTTTATTTTCTACACAGTGTCAAGTAAATTAGAAGACAACAAGCACTTATAAATTTTAATTCAAAATAGCAATAGTTTTTGAAGGCAGTAACGACGAGTACTTGTGTGCAATACAACACAATATTCGTTTATTAAATCACTGTTAAAATGCAACTGACAGACTTTGTAGCCAACCTAGACTTATTCTGCTACGACACGGGATTAAACTATCAGCCGAATCGTCCAACTCCAAACATTAGTCTTGTCTGGTTGTCTATTTTATGTAATGCGCAGCGTTGGACAAATTATACAAAAAACTTATCTATTGCTAAGCAAACAGCATGCATGCATTTCGTTTCATTATAATGCTACATTTTAAAATTTGTTTCTTTATTTTAATGCTTTTATACGTTACGTTTGCAGTTTTTCAGAAATTTTACTTAACAACGGATGCACAACGTTGTACACACAAATACAACTACGGCTGTTTGACGTGCCGTTTTTAAAGAATTTCGCAACCATCCGCATAAAAAGGATACCGACACAAACTGGAGTCCATGCTAAATGTTTCTGTGACCAGCTTATGTGGCAACGGTTGGCCTGATTTGTAACGGTCTTAAACATATCGCATTAAAATTGGCCTTCTTCAACTACCCCACTGTGAATTGACCGTTCCTAGCGAATAGGTTTATCTCCGTAGTTGTTCTACGGACAGAATCTGAAGTCAGTGACAATAACGCATGATAACAACTTTAAGTATAAATATTCTAAAGATATTTGCAGCAAAACTGCTGTTTTTACTACCCCACATTAAGCCTAGTTTGACGCACACTGTTCAGAAAGCTCACTCGAATGTCTACACTAACCTTATATTGCAGATACCGTACATTCACTGAGTTACATTTTTGTCGATGTCCATATGGGTCCATTTTTTAAAGTTTTTGGCGGTGAACTGTTAACGACGTAAAATTTGTGTAGCAGAATTCGATATGTTTGTTCGTAGTCAAGGTAGTTTATTTTAAACCGAATTAAAAGTGCGTGTACGACTGCCAAGTATCTGCAACATAATTTATTAAGGTGTTCCCGATCATATTATTGTAGCTACATGTGCGTTTTTTGTACTTATTAGTTGAGCCTTTTTTGTACGTGTATTGTGTACGATGGGTTTTTGGCTCAGTTCAATAAACCTGCTTGACTGATTGATTAGTAGCAGCTAAAGCTGCATTGAAAGTTTAAGTAATGTTTGTCTACACTACAAAACTCAACATGTTGAGATGTGTTTTAAACACATACAAAACAAATCAAATACCTTTTCAGTAATCTTGATAAACAAGAAAAAGACGACGAGAACGAATGCGTTGTCAAGAACACCGAGAATACCAATGATGATGTAGATGACCTTGAGGACAAGGTCACGGATGCGAATTAGATATTTTGTCATGTCATCTTCAGATTGCGACAATATTGTGGTGACCTCCCAAATGACACTCGAGGAGAGCGATGTGTTCTCCATCCTTGCAGCGACGTCACTCGTCTATTGGCTATGTGTCATCATCATCATCATTAGCAGCAGCAGCAGCAGCAACAACAACAACAACAGCAGCAATTATAACGGCAACAGGTACAGTGTATGCGTGATGAGCACTCGCCTCGTGGACGAAGATAAATGAATGTAGGTTTACAAGCTGGGCCATAAAGCGGAGACACTTTCACGGCTTGTAACTTGAACCCAAATTTGGCACAAATCAGTTGCGTTTATTCTTAGCGTTAAATCGTAATTTATTTGAATCAACTTTGAAACATAAAATAGAGCCATATGGCAAATGACAAAACGAAAACGAGGCTCCGCGAGGCTGCTGACAGTGCCGAGTCATGGATTCAATTACTAATCAAATAAATTTGCTAGGCGACAACATGAGTAGTCGTTACTGTTACGCGCAGCCCCAATAATTATGGTTAATATTTTGCGTTAGGTCTAAGGGTTTGAGGTTTAATCTTAAGATTGGGGGTTACAGTTAGGGTTAAGGTTACCGTATTTCAGCGATATATGTGACGATAATGCACACGTCAACTAAGCAGGTAACATTGCTGATAAATTCGAGGCTGCTGGATGCAAGCACTGAACTTTCCGACTGGCGATACCCGTGATTCCACAATAGTTCTTAAGGTTGAGGTTGTCAGTTGGCCGGCTGCCGTTGTACCGCCGCAAAGGCACGGCCTTAGCCTAGCCGATACCGTTTAAGACGGCTACGGGATAAATAGCCGGCCCAGGTGAAACTGGATATTTATCCGATCACTGTATGAATAGCCGTTAGGTTATTGATACGGCTGCCGGATAAATTATCTGCGCCTTCTACTTTCACTGGTATACAATACAATACAATATTCGTTTAATTCAAGCGTAGACAGACCGCTTCGTAGGTTACAATAAATTAGGCTACGCTAGTGTTAGCAGTGTGTAGGTGACAGGATAAAAGTAAAGCGCAGTAGAACATAATATGCAATTTAAAAATCTGAAAATAATAAAATAAAATAAACAAAGAATAATAAAAATAAGTGTCGTAGGTGATAATTCTAATAAATGTCTTTAAAAAGCATCCTGGATAAAAAGTTTGTATCATCTGTTTTAACATGTAACGTTAGATCATGCCGTCTTTGCCTAAGGTTGTAATCATGAGCAGTTCTTTCTGGTAAGGGTTTGTGTAGT
>Ga0209367_1012713_pt1 | contig 10947 bp, 7 predicted proteins | sample WorMetLIZISLAND2_FD_187412 | JGI IMG/M metagenome (GOLD analysis project Ga0209367, IMG submission 187412) | Marine gutless worms symbiont microbial communities from Max Planck institute for Marine Microbiology, Germany - Olavius geniculatus... ... | reverse complement strand
GCACAGACATGCTGCTTATCATAACAAGCACTGGTGACAGGCTTTTTAAATTTATCAACATCGATGACCTTGAACCCTAAAAATATTGATTTAACGTGATTTTTTGGCGATTTTTGGCTGCAAAAGAGTGAATTACGACGAAATGGATGGAAACAGACTACGATTACCTGCGAACAGGAACTGCTATAGGCTTTCGCGCGTCTCGTGAGCTTTGCTCAAATTACTTGTTCAAACTTTCTATATTCTACAGACGGGTCCCATAAACGTCTTGGGCCTGGGGTAATTTACCTCCTACTCTCCATCTCGACGGGACTGGGTGCGTTAATTTACACATTAATTAATGTATTAAAAAAGTTAACGCACTGCGTTAATGCGTTAAAAAAATTAACGCCTTGACAGCTCTACTTTTTAAACAAATTTCGCTACTGACATTTCACCATTGACATTAACAATGTCTTTTCTTATGAAATATGTACAATAGTTTTATTTTTAAACAGCAGCAGAATACCACTAACCTCCACAGCCACATATTAATGCACAAATACAGGCACAAAACAGAAAGCACAGAAAGCATTGACTAAAATCATAATGGTGGTAAATAAAAACAGGAACTGTAATGACAAAACGTCACAGACAAGCAAAAGCAACAATTTCATCACAGTACTCATGGTTAAGCAAACAAAACTCAAAAAATTGGCTGGTGTTATTTGACTGCAAATACACTGCAAGTCAACAAAAACATATGCAAAACCAACCAGGAGACAGTGACAAACAAGATATAAAGTAGAACTGGCTTGGATGCAGAATGACAAAACAGTATCACAAAGAAATTGCCTAGTCACCCAATTGGCTCAACTTGACACCAAACAAAAATTGAAAAAACCTCTGCATGTCAAAAATTAAAAGAAACCTCTGCAGTCCTTTGCCATAGCACTACTGGAAAGCAAAATTACTGATCAATGCGATATCCACAAAAAAAAACAAAAAGAAATCAGTCAAAGCAGAACAAATCATCAACCTGCACAAGACACAGATGCTGTACAGTATCAGACTGTGAGTCAAGTCCAACAAGCAGCTCCGTGTGAAAGTTGCTGAGAATTGCACTGGAATCAACAGCATCAAGCAACTTCCTCAACACACTGCAGCACTGCTCCACCTCACTGTCACTGCACACATGCAAGTACAGCACGCTATCATCTACGGTTCAGTCTATAACCACATATATACCACACTTCTCAAACTACGAAACACAATTAATAACATGATAAGTTTCTAAGATGCCAGGGCACTGCTTCGTGGCTTAAGGGTGTCATCTAGTGATACCCGGTATCGTGAGTTTGTTGAAAACATTCTGTGAATATTAACATCAAAATAATCACAAACAAAAGCTGCCACTGACAACAATCTCTCATTTATACATTTGTCAGCGTAACTGACTGGCCGTGAGAATAACACCTGCCCTACACCATCAAAATTCACTCCAAAACACATTTGTTCTTGGAAGTCCGCCAAGAAATCACATAAACATTCAGCTAACACCCACTTAGGTTGACATCAGGGTGTTAGATTATGCCCATGTAGTAATGCATAATTTCGTCAATGTAATACAAAGGATTCATGGAACTTTCGTTCCCGAAAACAAAAGTTCCATAAATGGAACTTTCGTCATTGGAAACTTTCATCCTTGGAACTTTTATTCCTGGAACCTTCGTTCCCGAAAACTTTCGTCCCCTGGAACTTTCATTCCCAAAAGTAAAATTAGCATGGAACTTTCGTTCCCTGACACTGATAATTACTGAACCCCTTATTCTTACATAGTTCTTTATTCTTTATAGTTCGGCGAAAAAAGCTCCAATTTTGTGTCACTCGCTAGATGTATACAGCTAGAGTTTCAACAGGGCATTATAAAAACAAGAAAGCCCAGCTGTTGCTAGAGAAGACGCATTACAGCTTATACAGTTCCTGTTGTAGTACTGACCTTCAAGGATATCCAAGTTCGATGACTTTTATCTCATCTGAAAGGGCTAGATATGGCTAGTTTTCTGTTGAAACAAAACACACATTTTCCTACCCCCGTCTATTCAACCCCAAATTTGAAAATGTTTCCCTTGCACTGCATCCCCAAAACTTTGTACGCAGAGAGCATTGGCACAGAACTAATTATCGGTGCAAAAAGTTTTCCTCTATGACCCAACGCTTATCCACAATACATCCGTTACGGACAGAGAGACGGACGGACGAACGAGCGACAGACGAAAATGGTGCCATCGACGCCTACAGCATAGCTGCAATTAAAAAAGCACGTCAAAAATTGTGTACAGTATAGGCCTAATAATCAACGTTAGGGAAGAAAAGTTCCATGCTAATTTTGATGTTAAGAACGAAAGTTCCAGGGAACGAAAGTTCCACCTCTCGGGTACGAAAGTTCCAGTTACCATACAAAGGACATCTCATTTTGCCAAGCACGATGACTCGACGAATTGCACGCACCTGCTGCATGTAGCTAAGCAATCGAAGACGGTGTTGAATGACAGGTTAGGAACGATGCTGCGCAGTGATGCTGGCGTCACGGCAGACAATACTACGCCGATGTCTTCGATCGTTCTTGCTTTGTCTACAGACTGCGGCAAAAAATCCAGCAGACTGGTAAGTTTCGATCTCGCATCTTCTTCCATTTTCGCTCGCCGGTAAACATTGAATATTAAACACTAAAATAAATATCGCATCCATCCATTACAATAAATAAGTAAATCACATGAGAATCCGGTAAGCTCGCGCGATGCATTTTTCCAGATCGTGTTTGATTTCAGTGTCTGTTTGTTTTGACGCAGTTCTTCCCAAAAATAACGTACCAGACGTACAAAGGTCGTTCAAGATAGTTTATTTTTACGCGGTGCCTATTCGTCCGGCAGACGTGAAAATAGACTGTAGGCTATTTTTCCGGCACTGACCGAAAACGAAAACCTCAATCGCACTTTCTAGACGGCGGCACCAATGTCGCTCGGCGTAATAACGTTACAGCTAGTGACAAAAATTAGCGTTAATTTTATGGTGCAGGGTTCAGGGTACAAGCTATAGGTTAGGGTTAGGTTTAGTTGAGAGAGTAATCGTAGCGTATTTCAGACATCTGTGTGCACCAAAACTAACATTGGTGATAAATTCGACGCTGCTGCAGGCAATTTGCCTATGAAACTTTTGCCGACTGATGATCCGTGATTCCCTAATTGCTAGAGTTGAATTCGTCAGTTTCCCGGCTGCCATATCTGCGACGGTACGACGAGCACATGGCCTTAGCCGGTACTTAAGAGCACCGTTAGCCTAGGTGCTCGTACGTACCGACCTTAGCCGGTACGTACGAGTGCTCGTAGGGCCTAAGACCATCTAAATCGGTAGCCGGATAAATAGCCGGCCCGTGTATGACCGCATATTTATCTGATTGTCGTATTTCCGCTATCAGAAATGCAGCCGATAGATGCTTCTTCGTAAAGCCTTGTCCACAAAATGTTTGTAGGTTGTGGATCCGGCGTGAGCCGATCGGTTCCCTTGCGACAACAGTACGTACGGCTTTCTTGTATACAACCCGGCCGGCGTCAGTTAATGAATTCCGGTGGGAAAACGACTTTCCGAATCTCGGAGGAGAGACAAAAAGCGCTGGACACTGGCGAGAATTAATTTAAGTTAAGAGTTTGCGTAGAATTGCCGCGCGGGAGCCATCCAGCGTTAATGATCCTAAATGAACGGCGTCCGTGCGGTATAGCAGGTCGTTTAAGCGGCACGTCACGTAATTTTCCGGCACGCGGATTTTTCTCTGGCGCAACGCTCAACTCGTCGCGATATATACATCTTTTAGTTGATGTCTGCGCATATAAACAGATGGATAAGCTTATCTAAAGGATTGTGTCATCAGACACTGCAGGACAGTGGTCATGCAGTGTTGAAGCTTTGTGACAGCGTCAGCGAGTCGTTATGATTTGAAGATACATTCACATAACTTTGACGTATAATAAAATAATTTAAAAATGACAAAAATGCGACAAAGAAAACTTAACTAATAGGCCTAATAAAAACAACAGTTGAGTCAAGTTGGTGTGTTATTTACATTTACACGACGAAGATGGCTCAACGAGCGCACGACGAGCGCTGCAGCTACACTGTTATACCCGTTTACATGATGAAGCAAACATGAAGCAAACTTGGAGCACTCGTCGTGCACGTGTATTATTGAATGCGTTTGCGTCATGTTTGTTTCATCGTGTAAACCAGGTATTAGAGTCATCTTCGTCGACGTGTCCACGGGGTATTAGTAAACTGCAGCCAGCAAGAGCGTGGTCAGAAAAAAGTTTTAAGAGAGTAGCTAGGCCTATGCCAATTTCGCCAGAAGGGCTGCAGATCAAGGCCAAATAGAGGCGTGCAAAGATGGTGCTCTCGGACATCGAGTGGCAGCGAACCCTCTCCCAACTCGAGGTTGAAGACCGTTGTGAGCTCATGTAGCTTAAGCCGTATAGGTCTATAACGAAAACTAAAATATAGTTTTGCTCCAATGCACAGAATTTATACGCGTTTGAAACGCGTTTTATACTGCATTTAATACATTTAATAATTTTATACTGTTTAATCCCAGAATTTCACATGTAACCTAAGAAAGTGCGGCAGATTAGCCGGCTCTGCAGCTGGTTTTTAGGTGCACTACAAGATGTTTGCGTACTTACTTACTTATAGTTCGTTCAGTTCGCTTTTGTGCGTGCCACGTGAACAAACAGTCTATACGGACTTTAAATTTAAACTTGTCAAATAATCAGCCAGAGGTCGATTAAAACTGACTTGAAAAATCCATGTAGTCTGATGCTCATTTAGCGTGTCGGTTTTTTCAACACCGTTTTACGTTTTTCCCTGGAGACCTTTTGTGCACCAGAACATGCTCACGTTGTTGAAGAAATACACATTTATAGTGCCAAAACTAAGATTTTCGATTAGGGACTGACTAGAAGCGTGTTGTTTCTTTTTATTCTGAAGCATCGCTCATACAACGTAAATAACCATTCTGCACGCGAAGACTGGCGTTTTCAACATGTCGGACTGAAAATGAAGACAACCTACTCCGATGTTAAACGTTAATTATTGACAATTATTGCTTTCAATTAGATTTTTTCTTCCAGAGAATTAAACGGCTTTTGCGATTACACTGCGGCTAATTACACTGTGTCTCAATAAAAAATGTGTCACTTTTATTTTTCGAATAACTCCGTGCAGCATTGGCCGATTTTGATAATTTTTGGCACACAGCATCGCGAAGAAACTTCACGTAAACGACTATAGTTTAGCCCGCCTCACCCTAATACTGTTGCTACACTACCTTGTAAAATGTAGAAGTCGTGGTTTGACCGTTTACAACAATGAATTCATACTGAGAAGCGGATGCGTCTGCTCAAAAAAATCACCGAGACCAAAAAATCATTAAAAATCTGTTACATATTTAACATTAATTATATTTATTTCAAAGTCGTATGTCAACGAACTGAAATGATGCATCAACAGCGAGTGAGTCCCTCTGGGTCGCACGTTATTGAACGTGCTTTTTGCGAGTCGCGCCAACGTCCACTGCTTGCGTTCGTGCTGTAGGAGGATCATTTGAGTACATGCTGTGATAACGATAATGCGACGTAACACGTAAGACTTTCTGAGAAATAATATAAATTATATAACCGTTATTTGTGTTTGTCGCTATTCAGTTAATCATTTTGAGACACGGTGTAATCCTACACACAACATAAATAGGCCCCTACATGTAACTATGTTATTTGCAATGGGTGGACATGACGCTGCTGTAGGCTTAAAAGAACGCAGTAATTGCGACGTATGAAAATGCTCCGTTGTCGCCTTAGTTTATTCGAAATGGAAATTCGGTTGCAGGTTTATTAGCAGGCTCTGATGCAAAGCATTCCGTGTGGCCTGTTTGTGACAGTGGCAGATAGGAATCCAGCAGCCTGCCAGTGCCACGTCATATAAAATCGTTACAAATTTGACTGTCTCTCGCTCGTCAGTTCATCCACACGGCATATTCCGTATTGCGTATCTGTGTTGAGTACATTGTACGTATGCTACAAAACTGCAAATGTTTGTTGATTTTTACAAGGGGTCAGCTTGCTATATGCAAATGTCCTGTTTAACTATCAAGACAAAGATGTGGGGCTATTCGTCCAGGGGTGTCATTTAGGAAAGGGATACAGACCCCCACCCCCATAGATTTATGATGTCATTTTTTCCCTGTATATTGTACGTTTAAAACAGCGTTACTGTTGTAAAAACAATACCTTACACTGTACGTAGACTGAGACCCTCTAAAATTACTAAACTTTCCTAATGACAAAAATGACGCCACTACATTCGTCCGTCTGTGTGTCAGACCCAGCTACCTTGTCAAAGCGATGCAAGTTATAGGATTACGGAATATTTAGTTTTAGCTCCGGCAAGGACTCTTCTCTCACGATCTACAAAGTTTTTCCAGAAATGTGAAAGGGGTCATGCTGATCGAGGGCGATCAATGTAAGAGGGGTAAACAAAATGCGGTCTGACTGCAAGATACGGCCAAGACTATGCCTACTACACTGTATCCCAAAAACGTTCTCGACTTTTCGACAGTAACGTGAAAACCAATTATCAGATTTTGCCATTTTTAGCACAAATATTCCTGACACAATTTGCCATCAAATGACCATCCAGTTTCCCATCTCACACCAACGTTTGTTTCTGCACTACTTGGGCAAAGCACAACCAGCGAAATATCACTTTTTATGCAATGCGATATGATTGCTTAATTAACATGACGCGTAAAAACACATTTTGTTCACATTTCTGACACTGTGGCTAACAGTTTATCCAGTTGCCCATTTTTTAACCGCCTGCAGTAAAACTGCTTAAGAGCGTTGGCCCACTATGCGAAAACAGGCAAGAAGACGTTTTCTCCATTTGTTGACAGCAGTATGGCTATACCAGTTTCTTCTTGAGTTCACAAACATTCTTAAACTTCATCTGATAGACACACTGCTGCATGACAGTCAAACCTTGTAATGGACCTGCTGTTAGGCCCACAGATTAGCATCTAGATGAAATTTATTGACATTTTTTTCGTTCATTTTAACACGTATTATGCTTGGTCTGATTTCCCCAGGTAGTGCAAAAGCAGACGTTGGGTGAGGTAGAAACTAAAACGCTTATCTGAGAGCCAGTTGTGTCCAAAATAGTTTTGCCAAATATTATTAAAGTCTGCTAATCTTTGTTCAAGTTACGATCGATAATGTCGGGGATGTTTTTTTCAGGTTTTATGTTTACTTCGACACATATTTCGCTTGATCTGATTTCTCTAGGTAGTGCAAAAGCATACATTAGGTGAGGTGGGAAACTAAACAGTCATTTGTCCAAAATATTTGTACCAAAAATTATCAAAATCTGATAATTATTTTTAAAGTTACAGTCGAAAATATCAGGGATGTTTTTTGGGACACAGTGTATATTGATCACTGATTATAGAAAGTCACGCAACGGTTACGGTCAACGGTCATTACGCACTTTACTGCTCAAGTTATGCGTCTTTTGCAAGTTCAGCAGTCCTGGCCCAAATTTTGAAAAAGAGATAGACCAACAGGCTTACTATTAACGGCAAAACGTAGCGCAGGAGTTTTTTTATTAGGCAATAGATAATGTTTGTGCGGATGCATAATTAACCTATTTGCCGGGTTCTCCCGGGAGAGAAAAAGTCAAGTTTTAACGTTGAAACGCAGCGGCCGTATTCTTCTATATAGCGGCTCACTAGGGCGTATCAACTGTCGGCAACCGTAGAATAAGTTTGTTAAACACTGTTTCAAGTGTATTGTTTGACATTCACAATACCACTCTAGACCGTGGTTTAAATAGCACACACTTAAACATTAGCAAGCGTAAGCGTAATTACGTGTGCTGACAAAGTACGCCTCTTAAAAGTCTGGAACTTTGTCGAGGTTGACAATCGGGCGGAACTGAGAGCTGTGAATAGTTTTGTCAGCTTCAGCAGCAGCTGTAGGCAGGCGGTTGCACTGCAGTAGTCATTAATACTAATGAATTCGTGAATGAATTGCGACGCTGCAAGTTTTCACGCGACGTGACGACGTAGAAATGAGTCGTTGTAACAGAGTTGTACTCGACGACGAGTGTTGTATAATGGTCCGTCTTTAAGTTGTCAGAAATCACGCTGTGCTGCCCGACGTTCAATTCTTTTTCAGTCGCTACAGGCGCCGTTGATGGTTTTTCTCCGAGTGCCAGTTGCTAACTGCAATGTCACTCACCGCCCACTCCATCTTCCGTCCACAACAGTAGCAACTAGGCCTACCGGTAGCTTCAGCAGCCGTTCAATGAAACGGACGATTTGTTCAAAGGCGAGTCGAACTATGCGGCCGCATTACGGGTTCAGCATAATCCGTCCGTCCGTCCGTCGGACTCGAATACCGTATAGGCCTAGGCCTAAGCAAGGAGATCTTCCTTCCTAGTTATTATGAAGATCTTCTTGGCCTAAGCGTAGAAAAATCAAAATCGGCGTTAAAGTATTGCCAGAGCAAGAGTAACCGGAATGCCAGTTTTCAATGTAAAAGGTCAAAGGTCAAGGACATTTAACGTCAATCATCCTCAGAAAATGATGCATATTACGTACACTTACGCACTTGATAGCGGCTCACGCTCCGAAGGCTTCGCCCACTGCACACATGGGCGCGGAGCGGCCACATACATTTCAGCACAAGTCGTGGCGACGTATTTGCCTCTCTCGGACGCCACGGTTATAGCCTTTTATGTTCATTTTTTGCACAGCTTAAAGGACACTTTTTGCCTTCCGTCTAGCCTACATTTGCATTTTACGTATAAACGTGCATGAGGTAGGTTTAAGAGAATAGATTTTGGCGGCGATCCGGATTGTTTTGTAGATTCTGGATCATCAAAGATGCTTTACCATTTAGTAAAACTAGATATGGCGTAAATTGAGCATTTTTGTGCTGGCCAGATGGCAGCACCATTCTCGACGAAGGTTTAAGAGCTGTGGTCGTTTCTATAGCTAAACCTATAGGCTCCTATTTTGCTGTTGCTGATTTTTTTTCTGTGTTTCAGAATCCCACAAAGTCTCGATCCATTCGGCAAAACTCCGCCAATGCCGCAATATTATAAATCTCTCGTCGCCTTCATCGGCTGTTTTTATGGCGGAGGCGTTTTGCTTTAGTCTATAGGGTGCAAAAAATGTAAATTTGTTATCTGGCGCCAAGTCGTGGATATCGCACTATACGCTCCAGTATATACGGAAACGACAATTACGATGATGGTGCATTTTAATTTTTTTAATGTGACACCTCACACGCTGCAGACGTACCCAAAAACTGACCACGCAACAGCGCTGTCACAAAAAAGACAATCATCGACAAAGATGCACAGATCCACCTACAGATACAGAGACAGACAGCATCACGAGGCAGCGTAACTGGAAACGGCAAGCCGCGGACAGCCAGGGACAGTGTAGTGCTAAATAAGAAGTGGGGTCCGACGCCTGGGATTCAGTGGCGTAAGGAAAACAAGAAGCCCAGCTGTCGCTAGCGAAGGCCAACCGAATTCTGCGTATTTAACATCGAGATAGTGACCTCAATTAATCACATGCTTCCTGCAGTTATAGCAAATAAGTAACTCTGTTCGCAAACATATAGCCTATATGCAGGCGGTAAATTTCGTTGCGAATTGCGGCCAAAGCGACCGCTGCAGATATCGACATGCTAAGGTACCACAGGGCAGCGGTCGGGCAACTCTATTTACCAAAATGGAGGGTTTTATCCCAAAGTTTGCAGTTTTGGACGAAATTTTCCGACAAAAAAATTTCCAACAGTTCGAAAAAATAAAATTTAGGGAGGGGGATTTCCCCTGCCACGACGCCAGTGCTAAAAAGTGGGAGAACCGTGTATACCCCTTCGCCTTGGCCGCACTGCAGCTGCTCTGCTGACAGCATTAGTCTGTCAGCAAGCGACACGATCACGCGTCTCAGTTTTTGCTCGACCGTGAGACGTAGTCTACCGCTTGGATTGATCAGCTGTTTACACAGAAGGTAATGTATCAGCCTACGAAAGTTATGGTCATTTTTCTTTTTAGCTATAGGCCTATTTTTATCTTTATGGGTACTCAACATTTTAATATTGCCCTTAATTTTTTAACAAAACAGAATTTTTAGCTCCAAATTTGGCTTCTTTGTACAAACATTTTTCGACAACAAAGTTTTTCTGACAATTTGCCAACGGCCGAAAATTTAACGGAAAGGCAGCTGCTTTTTCTGTCGCTTGTCCTCTACGATGCCATTGGCACGTATGGTACAAGACAAACTAGACCGACCTGGCACCGTCCGATTTGATATCGGTCTCCAATTTTTGACTCAACTGCTGACTGTTTAGCCGACCGTACTTAAATAGCCTAACGTCGAGCTGTTGTCATGGTTGTCGTCCACCTGTCCGTCTGTCTGTAACAGATGCAGGCCTACTGTGGCTAACAGGCAGGGCCTAGGGGAAAACTGTTTACACGAATACTTAGCCATACGCCCTGTCAAATTAGATGAAAATCAGAGGTATTGCTATTTGTCCTATCATGTCTAAAGTATTTGAGCGCTGTTTGTTAAAACAACTTCAGTTATGTGTTGCTTCAACTGATAACCAGTTTGGTTTAAAAAAGGCCTTAGTTGTTTTCATGCTATATATTCGGTGCGCAATATTGTTAATCGTTTTGTGTCCAGAGAAAGTACTGTTAACCTCTGTGCAATCGATCTGAGCAAAGCATTTGACAAGGTCAACCATCATGGTCTATATATAAAGTTAATGAAAAGACATATACCCGTTCTGTTTTTGGAATTAGTAGAAAATTTGTTTTCTAGTTGTTATACTCGTATAAAATGGGATGAAC
>Ga0209367_1012711_pt1 | contig 10948 bp, 2 predicted proteins | sample WorMetLIZISLAND2_FD_187412 | JGI IMG/M metagenome (GOLD analysis project Ga0209367, IMG submission 187412) | Marine gutless worms symbiont microbial communities from Max Planck institute for Marine Microbiology, Germany - Olavius geniculatus... ... | reverse complement strand
GTTTTTCAACAGAATCATATTTCACTTAGCAGTTAAATGTAGAACGTTTCTGTAAATGAATCTGTAAAATTCCATGTTAAAATTCCAAGCAGTTGCTGAGAAAACGGCAAAAAACTTTAGGGGGCTACTTTTTTGCCGCACCCTGTATGTGTACTGCGTGCATGATATTATAATAAAATACATAAATAGATGTCCATCCCTACTGCTCGTTACGCCACGTATAGGCTGCTCTCTGTCTTTCTGAACAAATAAAATGGAGATGTGGTGACAGTGTACGGATAACATTAGGCAGTAACAAGGGGGAAACTGCCTATAATTGAAGCGAATGTGCTGCCGGTGTTCGACATCGCGAGAAGCTGAAGCAGCTTAGGGTCTCATTAGGGCCTAGATATTGAAGACGTGACAGACAGTCATAGGCTACTGCAGCGTGACCTGTTAGCTATGGTCACTTCATTGTCACGTAAAGCGGATATCGTTCATTAGTACTGTCATTATTATCATTATTGTCTGTCCAATGCAATGCATAGCATTGGTCAGAGTATAAAATCACCTGAGTGTTCGTGTTCGTGCGTCCGTGCGTCCAACTTTCTTAAGCTTTCTTTCTTCCACCTTCCCCTTTCCTTTCCCTTCCCCTTCCCTTTCTCCTCTCCTTTTTCTTTTTTTACTTCCCTTTCTCCTTCCCCTTTTCCTTCCCTTTCCCCCTTCCTTTTCCATTTCCCTTTCCTTTTTCCCATTTTCCTTCCCCTTTTCCTTCCATTTTTTCTTCCTCTTCCCTTTCTCCTTCTCTTTCTCCTTCTCCTTCCCCTTTCTCTTTTCCTTCCTTTTTCCCGTTTCCCATTTTCCCCCTTCCACTTTCCCTTCCACTTTTCAATCCCCTTCTCTTCCCTTTTTCTTTCCCTTTTCCTTCTCTTTTTCCTTTTCCTTCCCCTTCCCCTTTAACTTTTCTTTTTCCTTTCCTTTTCCTTTTCCCTTCTCCTCTTTCTTTCCCCTTTCCCTTTTTTCTTTCTCTTTTCCTCTTCCCTTTTTTCTTTCTTTTCCCCTTTCCCTTTTTTTTCCTTTACCTTTTCTTCTCACTTCCCTTACCCTTCCCTTTCCCTTTCTTTTTCCCTTCCACTTTCCCTTCCACTTTCCTTCCCCCTTCGTCTTTCTCTTTCCTTTTTTTCTTTCTTTTCGAGTCCACGTCCGTGGTTCCAACATTTGAGATGCTATATCTCCATAACGGTGCAAGATAGACGCATGGTCACAATGGACCACCCATATGAAGTCGACACCGCGAGTCGAATGGTCACGTGATCGATGACGTCACGTGACCCCAGAAGGTCAAGGTCGTGACCCCATTATCTTTGAGGCGCCATATCTCCATAACGGTGCCAGATAGACGCATGGTGACGATGGACCATTTATAGTAAAGCGCTCGTGACGAATTGAATGGTCCCATGCATGACTGACAACGTTAATTGTTCAGTTATAATAATAGCGAATGATAACTGTAATATTGCTGCTGAACAATTTAAAAGTAAACTTCTTGATTTTTTCTACCAATCTAAACAGCTCACTAATTATATTTATACGGACATACACTGTAAACTATCGTAATGCATTGGACAGTCTCCGTGTTCGTATGAACATTGTCTTGTTACGAATTATATTACTATCAAGCGGCATCACTACAAGCGATTCCGCCTATTGCGACACATTTCTCTGTCTATTATTCGTGCATCTTGCTTATATTGTTAAAAGGATTTAGATGTCATTTGGCAGGTACACGTATGAAGTTTAATGACACATTGTGTTAGTAGACCCAGGGAATATTTGGAGGTTAAACTTCCAGCCAAAACAAGTAATTGCTTTCTACTTACGATCAAAGTTCATGATTTATGATTAAGATTTGCCAAGCGGTAGCATCTACTAGCGATGCCACCTTTTGCCAAATTACTTTGGTTCTTTTAATTGCTATTATATAAATTATATAATAGCCATATACTGTTAAATGACAGAGAATAAAAATTGTTAATAACACGACGTGGAGACGCAGCTGTCAAAATGGTCGTGTAATGAAATTACGAATGAGACGTATATAAGTAGTAATGTTCCTAGCAGTGAACAGTGAACACTAATTGCGTTATAAGACGTAATGACGTTCCATCAATCGCTATCAATCAATGCAAACAACGTTTTCCTCACTATGTACCGATAGTTGGCTCTTTGTCAAGCTATCACACTGGACAGTACGCTGCACACCGTTTACAAGTCGAATTTTTTGACCCACCATTGAGAATAACCACCATTTATATGGCAAGAAAATAAAATTGGTCGTAAGGAAGTAGTGAATGAAGCACAGATTCATATAAAAACGGTCTCAAATCATCCGAGTACTTGATAATCATTAATTTTGATCGCTGTGCTATCCTATCGACTGCAACTGCGATTAGAAGCGAAAAATTATCCGTAAATGTTTAACAAATATATTAACTACGTCAACTAGAGTGCACTATTTACAAATATAATCACCGTAAATTAGGCCTATTTAATTAATTTATTTTTGAGCCACCGGGATATAAACAAGATCTTTGTTGAATGTTTGAAGACACGTCTTCCCGCAGTCCGCATGCTAGGACAATGCTAACCAGTACTCGATCGCAAAGTCGAGCTGTTAGCCAATGCAACCCGCACATTATCCGTATCAACTTCCACTTGAAAAGCTATGCTGTAGCTTACTCGCTATCAACGCTTGAACTGCGACGATAATTTTTATGGACCGGTATGGCATACTGGCACTTCTTTTCTGACAAAAGAAATACCGGTATGCTTTTCGGAAAAATAACGATATTGTTGGGACCGTTGGCAAATTTGTTGCAACTGGATACTTGGGCACAAAATATCACACAAATGCGTTTGTGGCCGGGACTCCGCCGCAGACCCCGCTACTGCAGCTTTTAGTTGGATTTAAGAAAACATAAATAAAGGGCAAAAAGAAAGAAAGCAAAAAAGAAGAAAAAAGGGAAGAAAAGAATGGGGGAAAAATAACAGAACGGTGGCAAGGAAAAAAAAGGAAAAGGAAATGACGGAAAAAAGAAAAAAGGAAAGTAAAAAAAAAGAAATTAGAACGATAGAAAAGCGGAGAGGAGAAAAATAGCCTAATGAAGAAAAAACAAAACAATTTAGCGTTTGAACATGTTTGTTATTACCTTTTCAATTATTTACAATTATATCAATAAAATTGCATCACAAGGTGTACACAATATAATATTAGAAGCAGTTAAATATCTTTCCGAAGAAAAACAAGACAAGATATGACAACAACAATTCGTGGAAAACTGCATCAGAATGAACCAAGTACGAATGGGAGATAACAGACAAATAAGTCAATGTTATTAATAATGATAAAGATAGAAATTTTGCGCCAAAATAGGCTAAATTGTAAGATTTTGGCTCGGCAGAGCTAGACTCGAGTGAGCTGGAACGTTAAAAGTCAGAGTATCTACCAAGTCCGGGCAAAATAACAGATTTTTCGCTGCGAAAAAATCCACGCAGTTTTGCTTCACTGGCAAAGCTGTGTTCTTGTAACATCGGTTCCGTGTTATTGTCGATAAACAACGATTATTAATTCTTTCTGCTGAGAACATAAACAGCCTGTGGACAAGAAGCACTGGAAGAAGACACTCGCTAATAGGCCTAATAATGTGAAAGCGGTTGTTAGATCAAAAGCCTAAGTGAAAAAATTGCTGAACAAACACGCGCGTGATCTTCGATGACTTACTGTTTAGTTTCAGTCGTAATAAATGAGCAATTTATCGCCAATTTTTTTAAAGCTCGCAATTAATTTTTAGTCGTAACCAGCCCTGGTATTGACTGAGAAAAAACTAATGTGTTATGCATAAATTTCGTATATCTGTTTTACAAAAAAAAATGCGCAGAGTAGACGTATATTAATGTTAACTTTGTAAAGTTTTTTGAAATTGTAATAAAGCAAAAATGTCTAAAATTCGAAAATTTTTGCACTAACAAGTTAAATGCTAGGCAGCTAAAGACGCGTAAAAAGTCGATAAAGTGCTGCAGCATGGATCAACTAAAGTTGATTGCGCGTGTCCATTAACGCATAAAGATAATCGTTTTTGTTGCTTCGGCCAACCGCAGAAACAAAGAACACCACTAAAAACAACAAAGCAAGTTGTGAAGAACGTTGGCAAAATTTACATAAAACTTCTTTTAATATGACATTTTGTATACTATTAAATCGGATCAGCCCAGCCGTTAATTTCACAATCAAAATTAACTATGGTGCAGCTAATCTGAATTCTGAAAAACACACAATGGCATATCGACCACAATGCCTTAATTTTATCGGCAATTCTGTTTTCTCAATCAGAATTCGACATTTTTCCAGATGCATGATTCTTAAAGGTTACCGCACATATACTCTTTGCAGGCGCACATACTGTGTGATGCATAGAAAGTGAGTTTATAATTTTCATGCATCCATAATCTTATCAACACTAATTTTCACATATTTTCATTAACGACATTTGTGGTAAACTTTTAAACGCGTATAGCGCTTGATGAAATAAGCTTACAACAGTCAGTTTTTAGTTTGGCACAGGATATTTATCCGGCAGCCGTCTTCGGACAACAACGAGTTGTGTACACCCGTGTATTCATAAAGCCTGAAGATAGCGATAAGCTGAAAGTGATCGGTCCGGTTATAATAATTACTGGCTTGCGAACTGCTAAATATAGCTTACGTATAGCGACCCTTAAATCCAGGCAGCGTGTCTGCGGCTGTCTGAGTCTCTGCGTCTATCTGCTACGTGTCTGTCTGTCGTTCGTTGCGATTTCGACTATTCCTACACATTTCTTTGTAACTCGGTCTGTCTGTCTCTCTTTTACATTCGTACACCCTGTTTAGACTGCTTGAAGTATTTAGATGCCATGTAGCAAGTACATTTGTGGAGACCGATTACACATTTTGTTACAGGGGATCGCTGACTCTAAGAGGAAAAGATTTGGGTGTCACACAAACTCAAACTTCAGCTAAAATGCTTTCAATTGCAAAAAATGATTTGCGATTTATTAGGTGACAGCATCGATCAGCGATTTCGCCTTTCTTCAAATTACTTTGGTGTTTGTTATTATTATTACAAACCTCGACAAAAGTTCAAAGTATTTAAAGAACTATAAAAAAACATTTGCATCTTAATGGCCATTGTTCCTAGCGGTTCTCCCAATAGGGCCTAAAGCCTGCTCTCACTATTGCCGATAAAAAAGACTGAAATCTTTCGTTCCAGTTCGACTAACAAGAAATACTTCGCTGTGTACATGGGCCATAAAAATTTGACAACAAGATTATTGTTGCTTATACAAATGAAACTAACGGTGTCATAATTCATCGTGACCGCTAATGAGTCGATTTACAAAACTTCCGATATTTTAAGCGTTTATATTCCGGATGATAATACAGGTTATTAAGCAGTTTAGCGAACTGTACCTGTTAATCGGCAGCAGCGTTTCACGCGGCGAGCTGTAGAGAACTGGACACTGTCAGCTAGTGGGTGACGTTGACGAGCAGTGCTGATGCAAAGCTGCTCAGCTTCAATGATAGCAGCTAGCAGCAACAGCAGCAGCAGCAACGGACGGTGGGGCACCTGTTGCTGTGACGTCATACTAGCCGTCGGCGACGCACGTGGCCAGTGATGTCACCAGCTTGCCCGGCCGGACTGCTGGTGCGCACATGTTTAGAAATGTGAATAGGACGGGTGGCAGGTTTGTTCGCAGCAGAAATATCTTTAGTTTTAGCCTAGTAAGCTGCCTTCCTCTCACGAGTATTTCCGCTTTTTTACTGAAAATTGTCTCACTTTGAGAGACCCCCTAAATACACTCTAAATACACTCCCGGATCCAGTCATTGATGGAGTAACTGGGATTTGCCACAATCAGCTGACTGCCAGCGCATTAAAGCTATCATACGCAGAGATGTTGGATGTAGTTTCTGTCGCAGTGACAATAAAACAGCTAACTCTAATCTGTCGTTATTTATACGCGATTTGAACGTTCTCGCAAGTTTGCTGCCAGATGAGAGACACAAATTACATTGACATGTATCATTTGGGAGCTCAGAATCGCATACAATTATACATCCAATTTCTCGCTTGAGGGACTTTGACTTTTAGTGCGTTTAGTTTTTAAACACTCACATACTGTTTTTTTGTATTGTACTTTACTGCTGCCTTTATTTCGTAAAATGCATCTGTCTTAGTCGGTGCCAGCTGACATTTACTGAAAATCCATTCACCACATAGTAACAGCAACTTAAGTAATAGAAAAAAGTTACGAATAACGCGTAGGTATTTATTAAAACATTTGACCTATGGAGATTTTTGTGGCATAGACGTTTTGTCTAAGTACATCTACTTCGAATTGCACTTGCGAATTGGACGTTATAGATCTAGACCTACTGTCGACGCAACTCGAGAAGTGACGCAAAGCGGCGACCATGTTTAAAATAAAGGTTAGCTCATTCGGACCGCCACTGAACAAGTGTGATCCTATTTCGTCTTCTTACACTGCGTGACCAGAGACTAGTGGAAGAATAGAATAATCTTGTTTTCAGCCGCACCCGCTATTCAACGCGCTCTTAACAATTCACCTGTACCACTATAAAGCGTAGGCCGATGTCATGCCAAGCCTCTTGTCTAATTCATTCTTAAGCCATTCTGCGTTATGTTTTACTCTATAAGTCAGCGATTTTGGTTCAGTTATTAAGTACTGTGTATGCCCACGCATTGTAATTAGAATTAAAATGTAAATTGTGTTAGAATGTAAGTTAACAAACCAGATTTCTAATGCGGTAAATCGTTTAAGCTACAAAACAAAATCCATAAAGCATCTTTCTTAGATTTTGCAGCTGTTTTTCTAATACACTAATACACTAACTCTGGCTGCATCCATCGATGCAGATAAATAAAGAAAACATAAACAACAGTGGCTAAGACACTTTTACACACACTATCGGCCAGTCAGAACAACCAATGTACGCTTTAACCGTTTTCGGAATGTCTGTGTAATTATGTTTCTTGTTGTAATAGGTACAATATATAGATTGTACCTATGACTGAAGGTACTGCTAGCCTACACCTGTGCTGACGCTGATGATGTATGCCCTTCAAGACCCTTTGCATGCCTGTCACACTAACTCACGTGCACGCTTAGTTGATATGTGACAGCCCTTGTCTACTTTTCACGTGAGCAGGATATCAACGTTCTGAACGCACAAGGTATAGACGAATAAATAAAAAGTGATTGATTGATTGAATGACAGACGTACGACATTACTCGCAAGAGAATCTGTACATTACTAGAAAAAAAGAAAGAAGGCATACGACTGTGACAACTACGAGACACAGATATGGGCAACTGACAACAGAGATTCGAATCTCAACGTTTGAATTTCAAATACTAATCACGTCCACGTGTTATCAGAGTTTCGTTACCACGTAGTCCTCGCGTCAAATTATATTGTCCACACTAAAATCGCGATTTATATCGATTCAGATTTTTCCTGTTGTCATCACTGCATATTTTTGTCATGGTTGTATATTACGGCGCTCTATGCGATGGATGAAGAGCGCCCTATGATTTTATGATATCATATGAATATGATATGGATTGATTTTGCCCACCACTGCATCCCTCAGCAGCCGTTGGCGGTTGGTCGGACAACAGAACAAGATCGCGGACAACATCGACAGGCTCGAGCTAAATGACACTCTTGTCGATCGTATAAGGCAAGCCTATTGTCCGCGGTGATAGAACGTCACAGAGCTCGTAGCTAAGACTTATATAGCCTACGTCTTGCCTGAGCTAAAGTCGTACTGCTATGCACCAGTCAGTCGGTCACTGATGACAACTGGCGCTGCACGGCGACTCAGTCTTACAGCGGCCGCCAGTCGTGAGACTGTCACAGCTGCATCGCTCGCTCTAATTCCGTCCTCTCAGACTCATTGCACGCACTGACTTACCGCATCAAAGACGCCGAGTCGAGCAGCCGCGGTGTTACGATACGACACGGCGCACCAGCGGTCTCAATCTAATCTGATTCCGCCCGATTATGCTCTTGTTTACGCCAACCTACGTCCGCCTAGCAGCGACGCAGACAAATTAGTTGCTGAAACGAAGAATGCACGAGCCAGGAATTGCAGAACGCGCCGCGGCCGGGTCTCGTCGCTGAAGTGTTCGACGAGTAGCCTAAAAATCGGCACCGAATCCAACTCGCAACTCAGATAGGCCTATGCATTTATTTGCCAAGCAAAGCAGTCACAAAAATTGCATAAGGGTAGAGATAATTGCCTTGTTTGCATGTCTGTCTGTCTGTCTGTCAATGTATTCTTAATGCTGGGCATCTGTTAGTGTCCGTGCCTTGATGTCCAACTGTGACGATATGTGTACTGCAGTGTACTCTGTTCATCAAATAAACAAATAATGGGAATAGAAAATCATGTGCGATAGATTCATCTTTGCACAGAGGAAAAATTTTCGATCACGCGTGAGCTATAATTTTGACCGTTACTGTAAACTACAAAAATATTATTTTAAAGTAATTTATAAATTTTGTTTTAGCAAGTTTAATTGAATTTTTTGAGATTAGAGACAAATGCAATCAAAAATGTAAGACAAACAGTAAGCTTATACACTTCAGAACACTGTAGCCGAGTTAAGAGCTGTCGCAGTACAGTTTTGATGTCTTTGATACGTAGGCTGTCAGCTTTCTCGCTATACTAGAGATTTCACAACACATGGCCTGCTGAAATTGCTGCATACAAACAGATAATGCTTGCATGTACATTGGACCCAGAAGCATTCACAAACCGGCAATAACTGATGAGAATATTTCCCGGACCGACCGACATATTTACTGGCAATATCGACACTGCAGCCGTACCAGGTCGGTCGCCGATAAATTCCATCTGTGGATAATGATAGCAATATAATATAGTTTATAGGAAATATTAAGACCGTTTATAGACACGGGAAATACAGTTTACTAATATAATAAAATAGAACTTTCAACTACACCAGTACATTCCGCCTGTTCAATCAGCAGATCTAGGCAGACTCAAATTCAGGCCGAGTGTTTCCATACCGTTTCCGCGAAATGTTCAATATTTATTTCTACCTAAGTTAGCAGCGGCTGAGCATAAAACTGCGTTTCTGGGAACTCGAATAAAAATGGCCGCCTTAATGAAGCATTTGATGTTTAATGTCGGACCACCCACAAAGTACATTCGTCGACTGCAAGTCGCGCTTCACATTTCGTGTTAATCAATTAAACTTGCACTTTTCAAGAAATTACAAACGTCGTACGCGTCAAAATCGCTCCCAGCTTTTAACTGATGACAGAACATAATATGAAAAAAATATATAACGGCGCATTGTGACTGTAATTCTCCAACTTTTATCAAAAATGCTTATCGGTAATAGCTGACACAATAGTTTGTTGATAGGGCATGCACAATCGGCAATTAGGCATGGAAGTTGTCGAGGAAGCGCTGAAAATGACGGACATGAAAATGGCGGACCATCAAAATGTCTAGGCATGAATTTGACAGACGTGAAATTGACGGACCAAGTGTCCAGGCATGAAAATGACGGATATGAAAATGGAGGACATATTTAGACAAATTGGCAGGGCATTAAGTAGTTTGACATAAAATTGACAGACATAAAATTAACGAACATGCAAATGCAAGACATGTTTTAACTTTCAAGTGGTTGAATATATAGGCCTATGTTTATTAGACTTTGTTTTATCATTGCTCACGTGTAGCTAATTTTAGATTGATGTTTTCGTAATATTTTATGCATTTCAACATATTATACATATGCATATTATACAACTTACTTTGCTGTTGTGACTTGCGTTCTACCGTTGTTTTAAAAAGAATTGCACACTGCATTGTAATGTAATTTATTTTCAAGCGATATAATATCTTGTCCTCCAATTTCATGTCCGTCAATTTCATGGCTGGACACTTGGTCCTACAATTTCACGTCCGTCAAATACATGTCCGTCATTTTCAGTCAACCCGTTTTCTACTGATAAGGACCTACGTTTTACTACTCACGACGGGCCTTCGAAACGGCTCCTGTGTCGTGGGGTAAAGGGATACGTGAACATGATTTTAGTATTTAGCGTGTCATCGTTTTCGCTTTATGTCCACTGTTCCGGCTGCTCAATCGACGCATAAAAAACTTAGAACCGAGCTTCGTTTTATGACTACTTTTTGCTGAGGGCAGTATTTGCTGAGGAGCAAAAAGAAATAACCGACGATGGACTGCAGTCATTCAGAAGCTAATAGATTCACGGAATTGCATTCGAATAAAAAGGTTTACTGTATTAAACTATTATATATAAAAGAACTGCAAACAATTTATTTAATGTTGTATAAGCAATGATGTAAAACAGCAAAAATCCAAAGTATAAGCACGAAGTAATGTATTAGTTTAGACATTTAATCTGTCCTCAGTAGCCAGATAAGAATGTCTAAGCTAATACATAATGTTCGTGCTTATACTTTGGATTTTTGCGTGCAAAAACGTTAAAGCTTTTTTCTAGTTTAAATTTATATAAAAAGTTTCGTTTTGCTTGATAGTATATATCATCATCATCATCAGCAGTTTTATTGCATGAATGATATCAGTAACAACAATAACTCAGCAGAAATGCAAGACAGCAGCAAAAACAAAACAAAAGCTAACTAGAAATTTGGGGCAAAGCCCAACGTGAATCCGCCCGGCGCCCTAAGTCCGATTGGAGGAAATTGAGGGGAGGGGGTAAAGAGGGAAGGGGAGAATTTCCCCGGCATCAAAGTCACGTGGCCCGAACTCAAATGCATTGGTATACGCCGAACGCGCTTTGTCGACTTAGGGTAGGTCAACATTAGCGCTTATAACTT
>Ga0209367_1012710_pt1 | contig 10949 bp, 5 predicted proteins | sample WorMetLIZISLAND2_FD_187412 | JGI IMG/M metagenome (GOLD analysis project Ga0209367, IMG submission 187412) | Marine gutless worms symbiont microbial communities from Max Planck institute for Marine Microbiology, Germany - Olavius geniculatus... ... | reverse complement strand
TATGCCTGGGGTATCCCACCCCTTGTCGATAGGGATCTGGGGAGCTTCGTGAGCTTTCAGCGGGGTCCGAGGCGGAGCCCTGGCCGCAAACGCATTTTTAGTATATTAGGGTCACAGAGCGGCTCTAGCAAAAAGAAAAATGCTATAGGTATATTGCTATTATATTACTGACTTGTTCACTGCTTAGGTGTTAATGCTGAGTGCGGTCGTCCTTATGCAGTGGGGGGTTAAACCCCCTCTCCAATTCCCCGGCAAATCGAACATTGATTTTATGTTTGTTGAGTTTGTAGCCTAATAATCTAACTTTGTTAACATGAATCCAGTGGTGATTCGGGGCGACTGAAAATGCGAGAAATGAAATTTCGGCACCATCAAAAATGCAAGTCGTGAAAATACGAGACATGAAAATGCGGCACCATACTGCGTGGCATGAAAATACAGGTAAGGAAAAAGCGAGACATGAAAATACGAGACATGAAAATGGGGGAAATTAAAATTTGTACTGAATGTGACAGCCCATCTATAATTTTTGTAACACTATGTAGATCTAGACATGAGTCTCATGACCAATTGTTGCAGTTGCAATATCGTCTTAACTTTGTACTGACATTCAGTGAACTGTACTGAACTGAACTGTAGAACTGTAGACAAGTTTTGATGATAACTATTTTTGCTTTTTTGAACGTTAATTTGAATTTCGTTAATTTCATTTACTGACATTCAGAGTACTGTACTGAACTGAACTGTAGTGTAAACATTACTTTTAGCATACGTCTGACCCGCATATTCATTTTCCCGTATATTCATGTCTCGTATTTTCATGTCTCGCATTTTCATGTCTCGTATTTTCATGTCTCGCATTTTCATTTACTGCATTTTCATGTCTCACTTTTTCCATTTTCACTCCTTATTTTTGGTGCCGCATTTACATGTCTCGTATTTTCATGCCACGCAGTATGGTGCCGCATTTTCATGTCTCGTATTTTCATTTCTCGCATTTTCAGCGTCCCCAATGTCAGCTGTCACACCAATCTTTTCACACTTTTGAGATCACAGAAAAGAACTAATTGGTCATAGTGATGTAGTTTACTTAGTCCAAATATACTAAATAAAATGTTTTTAAACTAGCATATTTGGTTAATTTAATGCTATGGTCACACAGTTGAATTAAAATTAAATGAAGTTCTCTTTCTCTAAACTATGATTTCAGGCATACTGCACTTACAGCATCGATGCTCATATAGCACACTGTATTTTGTGTTTGGTATTAATGTGTATTTTTTCTTTTCATTTTTTTCATTTCATTAGCTTTTTCTTTTGTGTTCTTATGTACTATGTGTACGATTATGATATTAAATAAATAAATTAGGCAAAAGGTTAAACAAATTATGGCTAACGTTTTTATTCAACGTTTTTAAACGTCCTTTATTCTTGACACGTTTTTTTTATTTTGACTGCAACGATTTTTTTTATATCTATGGTTTATTGACGCGGATTGTAATCGATAGGCCTATAGACCCCAGCGCCGTCGAATTTCGACCAACATTCCACGTCGAATTTTTATTTGGCGTCGAAATCGTCGACTGACCATTCAGCACTTGACTACATATAATATGGCCGTGGGACGATGCAACTAAATTAATTCAAACACAGCGAAGAGACAGTCAGCCTGTCGGTGTGTGCAAGATTATGTCAACTTCCCTTTTTCCGGGAGAGCCAACCAGGTCGGAGTTTTAAGATATAGCCCCCGCAATTTCTTTTTTGAAATCAACCGCGTCGCAATCGCCGTCGAGAAACTGCCGCTTCGCCGGCGTCGAAAAAAATGCTACGCGTCGACGAGTCAATCGAATAATTTTAGCGTCAGTTATAGGTCTAGACGCTTCAAACCGTCGACGCCGCGCGGGGTCTAATAGGGTGCTTACACGATCCAGCAAACCTCAAACATTTTCATTTTCTCAAATATTTTCTAGTATTATACGAGTAGCGCAGCTTGAGCTTCACGTAAGTTCTCGTGAACGGTCGACGTTAGGCCGAACTCCAATGATAAGTAAGTTAGTCACTGTTTGCACAGCAGCAAAATTGCAAATAGCCGATATGAAATGCAAAAGCACAGCAGTGTCGTGGGTTGAAAAAGTCACGGACAGGAATTTGCAATCTTTCGACACACAATTTTCAACAGCAAAATTAGTGCTAAAAGTATCCAGCACATTTACTTGAAAGTCTTATGTTTCATGTGCGAAAGTAATGTGCCATTTACTCATACATTGACCTACATCTGTCTGTATGACGTAAAATAATTGCACTTAAAATGCATGACCATAGTGAAGCAATGTAAAATAAAAAGGTAATACATTTTCTAACCAAAAAACTGACAGGGTAAAATCTAGGGAGAGGGCAGTTGAGGACCAAAACACTGCTGCCCATTTTCCTTCACGACGCTGCTGTAAAAGCTCTGTGAATACTCTATGCGGCTAAATGTTTTTCAGCCAATTTTCTGCAGTTTTCTGTCGTTAATCTTGTAGGTCCGGCGCGCGCGGAACGCTAGCAGGCTAAAAGCCATCAGACGGAATGCCAGCAGCAGCACCACCAGCATCAGGAAATCAAACGTCGTGTTCGACTGTCAATCATACAACAAAAATACAACACGATCTGATTAATGACAAATGTTTCACGATTTTCTTATTTTGTCTCACTTGCGAAAAATCTTCGTTTACTACAAAGTGGTAGAAAATAACAATAACAACGCAAATACGGGCGATGCATAACGACCATTGCGGCAACCGAACTGGTCATTAATAATGAAGCGATACTATGAAAACAGGGCATGCGCAGTTAGACCTAAACTCCATAACTTGGATCTGTTGCAGACACTTTGGAGAAAAAGTCGTACACCAAGCTGTATGACAGCTTGGCATATCAAAAATACAATACGATCTGATTAATGACAAATGTTTCACGATTTTCTTATTTTGTCTCACTTGCGAAAAATCTTCGTTTACTACAAAGTGGTAGAAAAATTAGTGCTAAAAGTGTTGCGGATCTGTGGTGGGCTTTTGACTTTATTATAGATGGTTGTACAACTTGTAGATTTGCTGTTGACTTTTCACTTGTTGACTTGTTCGGTAGCTTTTGTACAGCATGTTATGCAACAAATCCATAACAATCAGAACAAGTGGGGTTAGAGCATTATGGGCGTAGTTTTCTCGTAGTGAGTTTTTCACGAAGCAGAATTTGCTGGTTTATACCATACATATAAGCATGTACTCTCCAGTTTCCACGCTAATCATAACCAGGCATAAACCCATGTCTAGTGATAACAGTCTTATAAGTACAAGTAATAACTGGAAGTACGTACAGGTGTATATGAGTACATATTGATGATGTCCATGCCAGACGTGAAACAGCGCTGACCGCCGTCATCGCTGGCGTGTGGCATGCTTGTTGTCTGCTGCAAAGTCGGCCAACTCGCATTTCCCGCCACGGCCATATCAGATACCGCAGGACACGCTACAAACAGCATACCGCAGTCTATCAATCAATCAGTCGTTTATTTTAGACAATAAAATCCATATTATAAAGAGTAGAATAAAAGACAGACGGTCCATGCGAATATCCGTGGGTTTTGGGCGTTTCAAAAATCGGTTAATATTTAGTAAAGTTATGACAAAAAAGAGAATATACAGTATAAAAGTTATAGGATTACTTTTTCGCGGTAAAAGGTATAGTTGTTAAAGTAGCTAACTACTTCAATCGTAGTTGAGAAAGCAGTCATAACGTAGCCATGAATATTTTTATATTATGTTTACTGTACTCACTGTTTATCTAAAATAATTTAAAATACGCAAAATTCACAGATCGAAACAATCTAGGCCATAGTAGGCTATCGTTTGAAGAAAAAAGGTTCAAAACTTCACGTACTCGTAGCCGATGACCAAATATGTCAGAAAAACAGGTCATACTCTGCTCTTGCAATCAGCAAATTTTTTTCGTATCGTTGAATGTTATTTTTTGACATATAAACCTAAGTAAACGCTAATTTAGAACAACTCAGCATAACGTACATATGTTGATGATGTGTTGCCACTGATTGACAACGAGAATTTCATTTCCATACGAGAACCACGAGATGTACTTGAGCCATATCAAGTAAACTGGAATTGAGCTGCAACAGCGATCATTCGCAGTTCGCACCGTAACAGATTGTTGTAAAGTATCGAAATATGTCGGCCCAGTGCAGACATAATGTGCAGCCGTGCGTCCGCCGAAAGCGCAAATCCATAAACTACGCGGATAAAGAGACCTTTACACAAACGATCGTGTTAATCTCAGGCTCCCGAACCCTAATTATAACTGTATCACTGAAGTTTGACCTTCTGCGCTAAAAGTATGCACGGCGATTAAGCCCAATGCTCCTTACGAAGAATGGTCGCATTAATTTCTGTTTTGCCGCGATTTTTTTGTGTTCGAGTTAGAAACCATACGGGTAAGACGGACAGAGAGACAGACAGATGTGCAAGATCAGTAGCCTAATGCGACCCATTAAGACGACAGCACATTCAAAAATAATTATGATATCTTCATCAGCATCAGCAGCACCGAACTAGACAGGCGAACATTTATTACAGCAAAACTGATATTTGAAAATAATTTTTGCTTACTCGGGATTGATGAAAAATCCAGCGATGGCTGAGAATGGGACGACGAACAATGGACCGATCGCCAGCGCTTGCGCGACATTAATGGTAGCACACGACAACAAGTAACCTACGACGACATCAATAGGACTCAAAGTTTAGCGCAATGCTGCGGCCACAACTGGGCAAACTTTCACCCTGCTATCTATTAAAAATGAAGCTACTCAGAACTTGTTTCGAATTAACTCTAACACATGTAATGTAGACAACTCTTACGAGTGCAGTGTGTGTTATGTGGCAATAATTTCCAAGCTATGTTGACTGCGACGATAATATCGTATTAGTCTCACTCTGTCATCAATATTTAATTAGTAGTACCGTTCTAAATGAACAAAAACTAAAATATTTCATCTTACCGAATGAGACTGCAATGTTGCAGACGAGCAGATTGACGGCAAGACAAATGAAAAATGCTTCAGCGGTTAGATACAACCCTGTCAAGTATAAATTTCAGCCGCATTCACTAAACGACTTGCGTAACCTTTATTTCCCAGTTGCGTTAAATTTGGTAAGTAATTAATACTGAGTGTATTACAACCGTATTTGCAACTATAAGTGATCATAAAATCTAAACCTTCGTCGAGAACAGTTTTGTCACCTGGCGAATACAACGATGTATCTGTTCATGATCATGATCTATCTATCTCCTAACGGAATCCACAAAAAATCCAGATCGCCACCAAACTTTAATCTCTTCCTGGCACCAACTCGGCTCACACGCAGCCCTCCAAAAATTGTCACCAAAATCCGCTTGTGAGTTACCTTAGATAACGCGCAGAAAAAGCACAGACCAAAAAACATAACCTTATCTTTTTTCAGCAAAAATAACAACCAAAACAAAAATCCATCAAAGATTTTAATAGCTTTGTCGCAATGTACGAAAATTTTACCCAGAAATTCCTTTAAAATTTCTCAAATTAAATCCGGACTAAAAGCAGTGGACTTGGATCCTAAACCGGATCGCCATGAAAATGAGCGGATGTTAGTCTTTGTGCCACTTTCCACCTCTATGTAAAATTTCATCAAAATTAACTACATTTATTTTTTATGTAAGATTTCCTAATGGGGTTAAGCTTGCACTCTCCTTGTATTTCTTTCCGTTTTCTTCGTTTTCTCCACTTCCCTTTTTCATCCGTATACGTCTTCCTTTAATTTTGTTACAAGTGGCCGTAGACGAATTTTGTTGCATTCCGATAATAAAAATAAGACAATTTATGATGCAAAATGCACAAAGTTTTTAAATGACATAATAAAAAAATAGACACAAATTTGCACGTCTTAGTTAAACTACGACGGTGAAAAAAAAACAAAAAAATACTGACCAACGCAGAAGTACATGATGATCGTAAAGACGACTGGCAGAATAAAAAACGGAGGAAACTGCAATACATTTAAACAAATAACAAGTGAATAACGACAACGAATATTAAAATAATCTTCAGAAATAGGACCTATTATGACGAAATTGTGCATAAGCCTACACGAAAATCATTTAGAAATTGGAAAAGCACATGCGTAGACGATGCGAATGCAAAAGTCCGACTCAAAGTTATTACAGTATTGAGCTATTATTTTTGTCCCGGATTTTTGTCACTAAAGATCAGACAGAAAAAAGTCGTTGTAGCGTGATGCTTGCAACGCATGCGTGCCACAAGCGAAGATAGCACTTCTGAAGAACGTTGAAATTATACGTAGGACCGCCTAAAAGTATTTATTTACGGCGAATCCAAACACTTGGATAACTGAAACATAGCTCTCACTTCTGACAAAATTGTAGCGGCTTACTGTCAACGTATCCTGCTGCCGTAAAACTGTTAACAACTAGACAACTATGTCGACCCGGAGCCGACATCACGCGGCCGTCCACCTAGCGATTAGACAGCATTTTGGCCTAATTACTTTGAACGTTAGAACTGAAAGTATATCTCACACTGCCTAGCTAGCGTTGCGCCTGGTGTGTCTGGACTAGCTCGTACACATTTTCGGAAAGTTTTTGACAACCAGTGGCCTAGATCTTTAACCTGTAAAGCTAAAAATGGCACGGCGGTTACTCTTGGCCTAAGAAAAGTTCACACCAACTTGGTGTTTTTACGCCTTTTCGTTTTCGAGTTGGGAGCCCGTAAAGGACAAACAAACAGAAGAACAAAACAACTCGTAATGTGGCCTATTATGAGGCCTCACTGTTACTGTTTAATTCAATTGCTTTGCGACGAAAGGTAGAGACCGAAAATATGAAAAGCGCTCACATCAGCGACAGTCTTGCAGATGAAGTAGACATCAGAGCGATACATGCCGTCCCAGTGCTCACGAATAAACACAGGAAACTCGGAAGGAAACGTCTGCAACGCAACAGAAGTTTATAAAGCACTAGGCCTATCTCCTATCGACAACGTGCTAGCCTACAAAAACTCTGCGGCGAAATTTTAGACTCGTTGACTGCATAAAGGCTGACAAAATTAAGACGCATATGCCATACAGTAAGTGCAGTACATTAAACGTTTGGTACATGAGCCGCTGCACTTAGCTTGACGAAATTCTGACACGAACCTATATTTTGACAACCGGCAGAAGCCTATAAATTTCAAGGTATGGGTTATAGGTCTAGGTCACGTATATGTTCATTTTGTTTTATTTTTTACTAGTGCAAGACAAAACAAACGTTTGTTGGCAGAATTACAGAAAAAGTTACGGACAAATTTGCCTGAAATTTTCAGGGACGGTTAGATCTGGCAAAATCCCTCTAGACGTAATCCTCCAATCATAATACTCCGGAAAAATGCCCCGAACCAAAACTTCTCTGGATAAGTGTGAAACGGAACAACCCGCGAACAGAATCCCCTTACTAAAGGCTAAAATCACGTGCGTTTTTGTGAACAGTACTTAGCTCAAAGCAAGGCATGACAGTAGGCCCTATAGTAGTCTTTAGTTTTAGTAGTGTTTCACATTCTGAAGACAAGTTTTGAGTTGGAACTGCGGTTGTGGTGAGACTACCGACGAAGCGAACCTGGCAGACGTTGAAGCAAAAGCCGAACGTCATCTGCGTCAGCATCAAGTACAACGCTCCGTTGATGTTGTTGATGCTCAGCTGATTCAGAGGCTGGCGCCAGTACACCAGCCCGAACATCAACGCTATAAACTGCAACATACACTGTGTCTCAGAAACATCTCCGACATTTTCGATTGTAACTTGAACAAAAATTATCAAATTTTAATAATTTTTGGTGTGACTATTTCTGACACAACTTGCCGTCAAATGACCACTTAGTTTCCCACCTAACCCAATGTCTGTTTCTGCACTGCCTACCAGGGGGAAGCTGACCAAACAAAAATGTGTCAAAGTAAATGAAAAACGTCGATCTGTGGCCCCCAACGGCCAGTTGATTAAAAGGTTTGACTGTCTTGCAGCAATGTGTCTACCAGACAACTTTCAGGAATGTTTATAAATTTAAAAAGCGACTGACAAAGTCTGGATTGATCCGGAGCAGAACATTATCGATACTGCTGTCAGTGAATGAAGAAAGCGTCTCTGTGTCTGTGTTTGCACAATGGGCTAACATTTCGAGCAATTTTACTGCAAGCAGTTGACAAACAAAACAATTTAATAAAATGCCAGCCAATGTGTCACAAAATGTAAACAAAGTGTGTTTTTGTGCGTTATATAGATAAAATAATAATACCACATTGAGCAAAAATGTAATATTTCGTTCGTTCTCATTTCCCCAGGAAGTGCAAAAACAGACAATGAATGATATGAAAAGTTAAAGAGTCATTTTTGATAACCAGTTGCTTTATAAATATTTGTACAAAAAATTATCACAATCTGATAATCCTTGTTCAAGTTACAGTCGAAAACGTTCTGGATGTTTTTGAGACAGTGTATATATTGCAAATGTATGCCGAAAGACTAGTTTTTAGCAATAATTATAAAAGTCATGGAGATATTCGCCGGCTTCAGTGTGTAGACGGCGACAAAGGCGCGTGTACCTATGTATCTACTGCTAGGCTATAGCTAGACTGATGGTGAGTAATCTGATTCTGACACTGGAAGAATTTGGTAAATCGGTTAATATTCTTAATAATCTTATAAAGCGTACAAAAATGGTGACCTTGTAAGTACAGTTATAATGTAAAAAAATAATGATAACTAAAAGTAGAAAAAAACTAAAAATGAAAAAGCCGTAATACTTGATCTTCATTGAGCTTATCTGCTTCGGCTTTTCGCAAAGCTCGATCAAGATTTTCTGTTTCCGCAACTAATGTGCTTAACTACGGTCCTGAAGGCGACCGTTCTGGTCTACTGAATTAATAAAAAATATTGACAAAATTCGGCTTTGTTAATTACCGTAAAATGGAGTAGGCCTACAAAGATGCAGTATAGGCCTACTGTTATAGTGCACCACTACAACCTTGCTACAACGCGTTGTAGAAGGCCGAAAAATAAGCCTAGGCCTATGTTTCGACTGGTCTGTCGGCTACTGGCACACTAAACGCGACGATTCGGTGACTGATAGCCCGCCGGCAGCCCAAGAATAACTTTGCTACCTTGGCTTACTGCTCGCTGCAGTAGGCCGAAGGTTTTTTTTATTATGCAATAATGTCTTGTGCTATGCACCGTGCAGGCACCGGCTGCCTCTCTGCCAGTCTGTACCTAACGCGCAACTGAACAGGTAAGATTCGCGGACAGCATACGTTTTGCTGTATTTTTAGGCGAAATCGCTCTAGCGCAAGCGATTTCGCCTATGGCCTAGACAGCTATGCCCATGTCTTCGCATCGTAGACTGTCGTCTTTTGTCATGTCTGTTGTCTGTCATTCGCAAAATCGCACCCCATGCCTAAACCGTTCGACGGGTTGAGATGCTATTTGGCAGGTATGGAAACCCATAGGCCTACATGTACTTGTGGGGTCCAACGACACATCGTGTTTGATGGAGGTCCCCGATTGTAAAAGCAAACCAATACAAGACTCCAACAATTATTGTCTTTTCTTGCATTGGCGAATTTTTTTTTCAATAGGCGCAATTTCGGACGTTAAAATGCACAAAAATGCCTTGGAAGGAAGGGGGCGGAAAGAATAATGCAACAACCAGAGAGGCGAAAAGAAGAACGGGATAGAAAAGAGGAATGCAGAAGGAATGAAAAAGACAAAAGGATGGGCAAGATAAGAGGGTGGGGAATCAAATCGATCTCATGCATTGTGGTTTCCGAACCTTAGCTGCTACGTCCGTGAGCAGTAGGCCCTATACCTTGAATAATTTACAGTAAGCTACGTGCTAAATAATCTGCACATCAGATCACTCAGATTACAGTTTCGTTTTTGAAAGTTTTTAGGCATCTGCTTGAGAGATTTATTTTACTGTTATGTTGATTTATCTGCTATATATATTTACTATAAATGAACGAATTTCCAATTTTGCATCACTCTTGAAGTAAAAAAAAACAAGAAATTTGAGCTAATGCTCACGAGACGCGCGAAAGGCTATAGCAGTTCCTCTTCGCAAACTGTCAGTCTGTCTCCAGCCTTTTCGTCGCAGTTCATTCTTGGATTTTGTGCTGCAGTAGAAGATCGCAAAAATTAATAATAAACAGCATGTCTGTACCTATTTGCAATCGTTTTCACGCTACACCAGATAACTGCGGTAAAATAACCACTTTTTAGGAAGGGTAGCCGTCTTTGACGCCCGCCTGCGCCGGGCTCCATGAACCTAGGGGATCGGGACTTAGCCTAGACTGCTGAAATCTACGTTTAATGCTGCAAATTTCATACGCAGGTTGTCTTGGTCTAACTCCAGCCATTTCGTCGCAATTCAGTATTGAAATGTGCGTAGCATCCAAATATTGCGAAAAATTCACTAAAAACCTCTTTTTGAGGGGTTGAAGGTCGTTCAAGGTCATCGATGTTGATAAATCCAAAAAGCCTGTCACCAGTGCTTGTTATGATAAGCAGCATGTCTGTGCCTATTTGCAACCGTGTTCCCGCTACACGAGATAATTGCGGTAAAATAACCACTTTTTAGGGGGTAGCTGTCTTTGACGCCCGCCTGCCCCGGCCTCCTTGAACCTAGGGGGTCGGGACTTGAAGTGCTAAAATCTACGTTGAATTCTGAAAATTTCATACGCAGGTTGTTTTGGTCTATCTCCAGCCATTTCGTCGCAATTCAGTGTTGAAATGTGCGCTGCATCCAAAAATTGCGAAAAATTCACTAAAAACCTTTTTTGAGGGGTTCAAGGTCGTTCAAGGTCATCGATGTTGATAAA
>Ga0209367_1012707_pt1 | contig 10951 bp, 8 predicted proteins | sample WorMetLIZISLAND2_FD_187412 | JGI IMG/M metagenome (GOLD analysis project Ga0209367, IMG submission 187412) | Marine gutless worms symbiont microbial communities from Max Planck institute for Marine Microbiology, Germany - Olavius geniculatus... ... | reverse complement strand
GTCGTAAACCTTCCGCATGTCGTAACATTGTCGTATATTTGTCGTACGATATTTTGTAAATTAGGCCCCTCAAAACCCATGTTATTTCAACGGGTCGTAGCCGCCGCAGAGCAGTTAATAGCAATTTAACGATGAACCGATGCTAATGGACGCTTTAACTGTCGTCAGTTCATGCCGGGAAGCCCGCAAGCGTGACTAATTAACAGACCAGCAGACGACACGTCGGATACTTGCTAAAACAGCTAAATGCATACACGTCGATCGTATAAGAACAATCGTTTCCCAATATGATTAGACTGTTACGGCTATTAAAACGTCCAAAACAGGGCTCGTGGAAAGCCACAGCGGGGCCTGGGGAAATATTCTCGTGGGGCCCCTCTGGAGAGAAAATTTTTGAATTTTCCGGGTTAAAATGGCGCATTCTGGTGTACTTTATATTTCTGAGCGACGGCGAAGCGCCCCAAACTTCGCGGGGCCCGGGGTAACTTACTAATCTCCCTCTCTCGACGGGCCCGCCAGTGAATAAGCGAAACGTCCAAATGCGGGGCAAAACGTCCAAAGGCTGAGAGTGCCTAGCGAATTCGTTTGCGCACGAGTTCACGACTGTGACATAACGGCGGGTACTGACCTGGTTCATGCGAAGTTTTGATAACAAGCCTACTTTTTAAAAACATTTCTATCCATTTCTACCTCTACCATCATGACCCGAATCAAAAACTGATCGCAGTCTGTTTGTTTGAGTGTATGAACTATTAGGCAAAATAACTTGGTAATATGAAACATGTACAGTCTATAATTGTCATTGTCATTGTTGCCGTTTTTACCGATGTCGTTATTTTGTGTTGCCGTTTGTACCGGTTGCCGTTTTTACCTGTTGCCGTTTTTACCGTTTACCCCTACATGATATGCAAAGTGATTAAAAATATAACAGTGCTATTTCACATATTGCAAGAAAAACATAAAATAGTGCCCGACTCTCCTAAAGATTAAGTGTCTGTTCTTTGTTGCGAAACATTTTGTGAAAAAAATTTCGTAAAAAATTTACGTAAGTTGTTCACTGACACACTCTACAGGAAATCTAGCATAGCTCAAATGTGTCGCCACACTACCTTGCAATCGCAAATATTGATACAGCAATTCAACAGCTAGGAACATGTGGCAAAAGCAGTATAATAACGCATTCAAAGAGTCCTGAAACTTTAACAATTTTTCTGTGTGGAAAATTTATTACTCGCGCTACCCATGTGAGAATCTCGCAAACAAGCCAATAGCTTGCTGATAATGCCGTACAAAAACTGAGCAGCCAGCAGCATTGCATGCATTAAAAACGTAGGCAGGACAAGAATTTGCAATCTTTTGGACAGACACTGTGAATTTCCAACAGAATTCAGATAGACAGTTGCAATTTTCCCACAAAGAATGTTACGAGTGCTCAAAATTGCCCCTAAATTTTTAGGCCCAAATTTTGCTTTTTTGACAAAAACTGTCTGACAAGAAGATTTTTCGACAAATTTTCGACGGCCCAAAATTTACGGGGCCCCCTACCCCTGTCATAACGCCACTGTAAGTGGCTCACTTTCATCACCTTGCAATGTCACTTTAGTGCAGAACACAAAATTTAGTCTAACACTAAAACAAATGTCAAAGTTCACAATGATTATGACGATTTACACTGGCTCGCTTAAAGTCCACATAATTAACAGCAACACGAGTTATTGATGCAAACACAAAAATCAACAAAGTCTACGACAAATTTAGTGTATATTAAGTCTATGTATAATTGTATATTCTCTGTACACTACTCAATGACTATACAATAAATACTGCAGCAAATATCGCCATTAAATACTTCAGATACCTAACAGAATGCATTATGCAAAAATCTTAATAGATCAATCTCTCCAGTAAAAATCAAACAGCAGATAAATGCAAGAGAATAATTAACAATGCATAGTAAATACCCATCACTTTGGCATAGTAATACAAAAATACTTTAAATGGTAAAATAAAGATGAAAATACTGATAAAATGGAAGACAAAGCATCAGATATAACACATCATTTCTGCAGTATAGCTATAATACAGGACATCAACACAGCTGCCAAAACATCACTGAGTGAAAACAGAGAAAGGCAACTTGCTGTAACGTACACCAAAGCAGGCATGTAGCCAGACTTTTTCAAAAAGAGTTCAACTCCACCCTTCTGCACTGGCGTAGCCGCAGGGGGCACTGGGGCACGTGCCCCCTAGGACCCTACTCACTTACTCAAAATAGTGCCAAAAATGTACCGGAACACTTCATTTTCACACAAATAACTGAAAAATATCTCCCCAAACCACTTCCCCAATGGGGAGGAGACACCCCTCCCATATTCCATCCTCAAATCAGTCAAGTGTCCCCCTTACGTCCAGGCTATGCCCCTGTATCTCTGCGGCATACCACCAATTCAGGGGGTCAGCAGGTACCCCAGTGAATTCTGGCCCAATACCACAGCTGCAAATATATTTTTTCTCTGCATTTTGAGCTCAAAAATTGCATTTGGTCGTGACGTTTTTAGCCGAGCGTTCAATCTTAAACCCAGGCATACAAAATTACAGCAAGCTAGTGCAAGAGCAACATTTTCAAATGGGGTTTAATGGAAAGGGGGTAGAAAAATGTATGTTTTCAATGGAAAAATGGCCATATCCCGCAAATGGTGAGAGATATGGCTAAGGTTGCTATTAATCACTACTATGAAGTGGCATACGCCCTTTCAGACGAAATGAAAAAAAATCGACCTTGGATGACCTTGAAGGACAATGACAACCAGTACGGTTGGCTATCATAGTGACAGCTGGGCTTCTTGTTGTTTATTTCATGCAATGCTTCCTGATTCTAGCTGACGGAAGAAGAGATTTGATGGCTTCGATCAAAAGATTCATACAGAATGGCAGAAATAAAGTGAAATAAAATAAACTTAAATGAAATGCAAGACAGAGCACGCAGCTCTCATTTCATCCCAGTTCAATTCAATTCATTGTACTTTGTTTCATTTCTGACGTTGTGTATGCACCATAACTCATCAAACCACTAGTCTTTCTTGGCTATGGTCGGACCTGCAGAGGCAGCATCTGCTGCCCAGGTTCCCCCAGGTTCTGACTCTGACTGATTAAAAAAACAAGAAGTGGATGAAGGGAGGGAACAGAAGGGTTGGAAGGGGAGGGAGAAAAACGAGAAAGGACAAAGTTTAAACCCTGCTGTGAAATTCTGTGTATGCCACTGTCTGCTGCACTGTTGTGGGTTTACTCAAAGGAAAACTGATTGGGTGACTAACTCAAGTCTAACTGTAATACACTGTTGGTTGACGAGAGCTCACACTCTTTAGCAAAACAGAGAATGATATTCCACAATCTCTCAATAGCTGCGACCAGGGACTGATGATCTTTTTAAGTCATCATAAGTTCTTCTTAAGCCAGCAACTTCAGATTTCAGAAGTCTCATTTCTTCTAAGAATTTTCTCAAGTTTAACTCGGGAAGTTTTCAGAATCAGGCCGCTGGTTTAGTGCTACTGTCTGTCACTGGGGCGTTGTGAGTCGTCATTGGCTGGGAGCACAGCAGTGGTAGATGAGGTCTGGAGGTCTGGGCTGAGAGCAGTGGGCAGCGAGGTAATGGTCCGAAGACCAGTGGTTGTATGACCAGCGATATGTCGTATCAAACTGCTCCGAGATGCCGTGACGTGGCTGCTTCTTCTCCATGCACCAGTTCTGCTTCAGAGTGTCATGCAGTCCATAGTTGGTCGGCGCACCTGTGCATCATCATCACCATCACTACCACCACCATTTTCATACACAGCACACAATGGCAGTGGGACAACAAGGCAGCAGATGTACCAGCAGATAATGCAGTTTCCATAAAATAACAATAAAACATAACAGAACTCCATGACTTGACAAATTAATCTGCTCAATCAAGAACTGAAATATAGCTAATTTAGTCCACCACATTGACTGTAGACACCAGAGCTTGTTTCTACTCAACTTCTATGTAAATGTAGTATTTGATAGGGGTTGTGTAGAAGTCTGGACGTGTCAAGTAACCAGCTTATATTGGCTGAGTTCACGGCCGTGATCAACAGTGTGTTCTGCCTAGATGCAAGCGTGATAAACAAACACGAGACACTATCAGTTGTCACATTTGAGTGCACTGAGATTATGGGCACAAACAACACTCCAGACATTATAATGAGAGACACAAAGACTTAAGTTGGTTGGTCATGAAAGAAAAATATGATATAAATACTGCTAGACAGACAGTCAGACAGTGCAACCTTGAAGTGGATAGTCGGACCTCTCTGGCACCCAGCTCATGGTGTTACTGTTCCATCGTCTCAATGCTGGCAGCTTGTTGCCACCTTCACGTGGCCTCCGGTTGTAATCCTCGTCATACCTTCAGTTCACATTATGCAGACACAGATGACTGGAGTTCAGTCAGTTAGTCACACTGCATGCTGTTGCTGCTGTGTTGCTATTACTACAATATACTTGGGTTAGTACTGTAAGTAGCAATGTTCCATTAAAACCGTTCTTAACAGAAACAAAGAGTTGACAGCAAGTCCCAAGGAAGATCAAGACTAAAATGCCAGTTCTGACTGCTGTCTGTTCTAACTAAATTAATCACAACAAGCATGTCTGTAAATAAGCCCAAATGATATGCATGTCATGGACTGAACCTCTGATTAATGGATTTCAACATTGTGTGCAACAGAAGAAAACGTCTACAGCATATATACACTGTGTCCGTTAAAAAAAATAAACCCCTAGACATTGTACAATAGAAATGTCAAATCTAAACAAATCTAAATATAATTTTGTACATTTAGGTTAATCAGCAATAAATTGCTGAATCGATCATCAAATTTCATTGAAAAATACTGTTTCTTAGCGGAGTTATAATTGTTGAGTATTGATAACAAAATATCTCTGTTACCAATATGGCATTATATAAGTAATTGCCTATAAATTTGCATAACTAAAATAAACACAATCAATTTTGGCAAAATTCGGTGCCAACAATGCATCATCTATTGGCAATTAAACTGCCAAATTTCCATTAAATTTACCAACTCAAACAATGATTACAGTGAATTTTGTGAGGTCACCCCAAAACGTGGTGTCCAGTATTAAGCAACCATTTGATTAATCCTCACAGTGTCCACAGACTGCTGAGAAATTCTGCGATAAACTTTTTAGCACCATACATTTTTTGCTGTCTCAACAGTTTAACTAAAACACGATCGTCAACAAAAAATACCACTTTGTTTTTGTTTACGTTGATTGCATCGATTGAGCGACTGCAGCAGGCTATGTAACACCATTTTGGTAACAGAAATATTTTGTCACTGATATTCAATTATTAATAACTCCACTATGAAATAAAATTTTTTAACGAAAGTCGCTGACCGATCCAGCAATTTATTGGAAATTAAGTGTGTGAAGTTTTATTTAAATTCGTTTAGATTTCACATTTCTATTGTGCAATGTTTAGGGGCTTACTTTTTGTTACCGGACACAGTGTATGAATTGGCACAACAATAACTGCATTATTACCATGTTATCAAATCTTCATTTTTGCACTGCATGTGACCAAAAATACCAGAAGTTGGCACAGCAGTGGAGTGATGGTCACTGTTGCCACTTAACTCTTGGACTGAGTCCACTTTGTGTGTTGCCATAGGTCGAAAATATTTCTTTTCATTCTGCAAAATACACAACACAAAAGTTTTCACCATTCGTGTTCCTGAGAAAAAAATATGATTGCTGTTTGGGACACTTCCTTGCAGTGTCTTTTCACCTTGATAATTTATGATTTTTAAAAAAGCCTGGTTAATTCAGTTATCTTAAGATCAATAAATAACAGCCCCGATACTTTAGTTGCACGTTGTTTTTATATTTCCCTACATCAAGCAGTTCATCGATAACAGCCGATCACTACACATCAGATTCAATGACATGATAATGAATTCGATCATGATTGCTCAAGGCTACAAAATGGAGAAACGATGAGGCTTTGCTCACGATGAGGCTTTGCTCCATGACATACGACCTTAAAATCTCACGGTAGTATGTGGTGCTGTTTCACAGGTCACAGCCTGGGTCTTACACTGTTGTGTCACGCATGTGACTGAACTGACAGTGCTTCGACACACGCAACAACTGGCCTACAGTTCCCGCTGAGGCTCAGCTAAATCAAGAGAAAGTTGACTGTATCCTGGATCAGTTGGCAAATTAATACGGCCAGGCCACTGTAATTCCTGCATTAATAATAGACAACAGCTTAAGACATAACCACAAACTTCACTTCACAAACTTCTGACTTTGCTATCAGTAGTTTCCAGCCATGTAATTCTATCAAGTCAATAGTGTACGCTAGCACATAACACAGTAACAGTAACAAAGATTGCTGTGAACCTTCTTCAGTTAATTTACTTACAAGCATGCGTTCTTCTTGCCAGTTTCCAATTAGAACTCCAGGACTGTACTTAGTTACCACGTTCCAACGTGCGCCAGACCCTCCTCCTACAGGCATTTTATCTGATCGCTCAGTTTATCATGACCATATGGCTTACACAAATAACTACCAACCCAAGCGCACTGTTTACGTTGCCATGGTGACCGATCTTTGCAACTTCTCCCATCTGGAAATCCCCAGTGGTTTTCACTTTTCGCCGCCAGACGACGCAGGATCACGTGCATTATCACGTGACCGCAAGAAAGTAAATATTTTAGTATAATTTTTTTACTGATATTTTGTCAAAATGTGTGATACCGGTATACAAGTGCAGTGAAAGTGCGAAATACTGCATGTTATGTATGTTTTACGTAGTTTTTTGCAATAATAGGAAAATTAGCGCATGCCGTATTAGGCTACACAACATGGACCTACACTGTAATTGGTGTGTGCGCTCTATTTTCTGTGCGTATTCACTGAACCAAATTCTATTGTCAGTGCAGTACCGTATTGATCCGCATCCTGTTTTTAGTGCAGCAGTGCCATGCACACACACGAACCCTAACCTTAACCCTGTCATTGTAACTATAATTCCTGTCCCAAACCCAAACCCCCTAACTCTAACCTTACTGGTGCCATAGTTACGACTCACCGGGACGAGTGGAGTTTACTGGGCGCCATAGGAATACACCTAACCCTAACTCTAAACTCTAACCCTACACCTAACCCTGACCGTACACCTAACCCTAAACCCTAACCCTTATCCTAATCCTAACGCTATTGGTAGTTATACGGTATATATGTGAAATAATAGGCGCAATGTATTCCTATGGCGCCCAGTAAACTCCACTTTACCCGACTCACCTGTTTCGAGATCACAGCATGTGTGCCGTTGGGTACTGGCTCGCTATTTCGAAGGTCTATTTCGAAAGTTCACCGTGCAGATATGCACCACATCAGTGCTAGTATTAGGGTTAGGGTCAGGGTTAGGGTTGTGGACTTTCGGAATAGCGGACCCAAATCTGCCATTGTGCCACAGTGTCTATAAAGCCGACACAGTTATCGTAAATGATACATTTACAAATAATTTAGAAATAAGGTTTGGGAATGGCTATAATTTATGAACTTTGGCGGCAATTATTCTAAGGTGGGTACAGAGCGACAACTTAACTGAACTGAACTAAACTGAACTGACAAGTGGGTGATCACTGAGCAGTAATGGATTACTCCTTGCTGATTGGTCAGTTCATTTCAATTATGTTGCTTTGTATGCACCTTTAGAAGCAGCTGTTGCACACATCTGTTAGTAGTGTGTGTGTTAAAATAATTTATGCTGGTGAAAATTTTATTGCTGTGACACAGAATTAATGTGTGATAGATTATGCTGCTACACTAGTGTTTGCATGGATCTATGCTCAGACCCACTGTTGAAACTTGCAGTGCTCTCTCAAAGCCATCGGAAAAATAACAGAAGAACAGGGACCAAATTAAAGTAATTCGGCAAAAGGTGGATGAAGAAGATTTTGCATAGACAGCTAGGTCTGTTGCGTGGGAGCTCATTTCCTTGGCGGCACTTTGAGCCGGCGAGGGCGAAACCCAATTAAGCTAGCATACAGCCCAAGTCGGCCGGATGGCTGGCTCAAATTAACAGCCAGCGCCTTTAACCGACTGGGTCAGTATACTTGCAGTCCTGGCCTCAGGGCCTGTTTGGATTTGGATTTGGATATTTAGTCGGCAGGGCCCCCAAACTGGGGCATCGCACCTGTAAGTTTCAGTAAATGGATTCATTTGGGGTATATTTACTGTGTTGTATTCATGTTATTTCTCTTTTCTTTATTCTAAAAGAGAAGGGTTTTTCGGGGACTTAAGCTATATTAATTTTCTCTTTATTCTGAGTTCTATTCGACTCATCTTCTGTCTTCTCAGCTAGCACTATTGTTCTGATCTCACTCCTTCTAAATAGCCTCACTGCTCTGATTCTTCTTCTTATTATTATTATACTTGAGTCTAACTTATTCTTATTATTTTGTATTTGTTTGTATCTTCTACTCGCTTGGCAGGGTAACGGGATCTTTCTACTTACATGGGGTATCAACGCGAGTAATGTTAATATCTTTTCATTCTTTTATTGACAACAGCAATTTCTACACTTTAACGACTGGGGCCCCATTGCTCGTAGACGGCTACCGCCGTCGACAATAACAATCGTCACATCTTTTCTGTATACTTGTGACTCACTCGACTCTACCGATACTGAAACTCTCTCGACGACTAACTGTCAACTAATGCAGACTGAAGACTGACTGCCAGCACTGCTGCCGCGACGCTGCATGCGTCGCTGTAGTGCCGCCCCCCTAATCTCATTGGCTGGCTACCAGCCACCCACTACACACCGACTGGCTGTGGTGTGTGAACAACTTGCCCAAAGTTGTTACTTGAGAGTGCAGTGGCTGGGGATCGAACCCACGACCTCGCGGTCATTGGGTCCGACACGCCAACCACTAGACTACCAAGCCAGAACTTGCCGTTTCTTCCCTAGCGATGGCCATGATCACCGCCAGTACTCATTTTACCATCCCACAGAGGGTAGAAGGCTGAGTCGACCTAAAGGTGGATGCACTCCTCATAATTACCGTGTGACTGCATATGGTCTGGTGGTTTGGCTGCGATTTGCAATTGCATGCTTTGGCTGGAGGTTCAACTCCAAAATCTTTCCTTCTCTTTGGAGGCCAGGACCTCTCTAGCACTATGTGTCGTAGGACCACACAAGTGTACAGGTCTGCTGCATTACATCTCAACACATGGAATGGTTTAAGCATTTTAATGCAAAAGAGAGATGACAGACAGACAGACTGCGGTCTGGAGAAATGTGTAGGAATAGGCGGAATGGCTTGGCTTGTGCAGCAAGAATGATTCTTCCAAAAATTCGTTGGTACATATAGATAGCAGATAGATGCCTCAAAATTCATCTTTTAAACTACAGCATTATGACTTACTGGTGGATATGTTGGGCAGTTGCACACAAACATGTGTTAACAAATCTCGGTCTACAGTGAATAATTAGGATAAAAAAAAGTCTGTGCTCATTTGCCACATCTTTCTAATACTGTTTTGTTTTTGTCACTATCGGTAATACTACACAGCACAAGTTTGCAATATGATTGGACCTTCAGTGGTGTATTTAGGGGGAGGGCCACGGTGCAATGACCCCCCCCTTTGGCCCGACCATGAAAATTTTTTACAGGCGACTTTATATGAAAAGGGGCATTGTTTGCCATTTTCCAGCAAGAATTGCAAAATTCAACAATGTTTTATGGTCTTTTTTTCATACCGATACAATATGCGATTAAAATCGCCACGTGAGAGTGCATCTGATATGACGCTGTGATTTTCTGCATTTTCAAATTTTAGAAAAAAAATGGGCGAATTGAACGTTCAAAAGCAAAAAGTGTTTCAGCTTCAGGGGGGCTTCGTCCCCCTTACCCCCCGATCAGGGGCTCTGCCCCTGGACCCCGCTGGGGGCTCCGCCCCCAGACCCCCGTTATAGACTCGCACTCTACGCGCTTGCTATGGCCCTCCCTTTGCCAAATCCTAAATACGCCACTGATTCCCTTGTTGGATCTGGTTGTGGATAGCCCCATATCATTCTGATACTGATGCATAATGTTTGATCCTATCGCCCTGAAATATACTTACCAGTGTCAGACTGACAGATTGCAGGACACAAAGCAAAGGCTGTATAGTTTTATGCAGTAAAGTTATATCAGTGATGGTTAATATTGCAAGTGCACTCTTGTGTCATTATTGCTCTTTTAATCTACTTCTAGATGCTTTAATTGTAATATCACAGGCTGAACGGTAGTTCAAGCCCTGTGTTAACAGCGACTTCTCTTTCTTATGGGAAAGCCAAAAATTCGACCCCCCACAGAATCAAAACCCCTGATCTGGTTGAGATAAAATTTGGCACGGTTGATTACGTCGGCGAGATGACCCCTCATGCAAAATTTCATGTAAATCCCTCCAAGGGGGGCTTCCTGGCAAATGGGTGAAATATACGCAAAAATTTTTGTAGCCATATACTTTTTTTTCAGAAACTCACCTACAGGTCAGACCCTTCGGCGGTTTTTTGCGTGCAATGGCTCAAACGACGCGGTCTCGCGCAAGGATGTGCCTTTCGGGGGTTAAAAAATTTGAAATTAATATTTAACGTATTTATTCGCAAAAATCGAAAAAAATTACAATGGCGCTTATGGGGAAAATTAAGCAATTCTTTCAACGGTCATAACTTTGGCTGTGTATAAGATAGAGTTGTAATTTTTGGTTCTAGGTATGGTTTTCAGGGATGGCGAATCTAACGGTGTCATTTAATTTTACCCCGGACCCTCCCTGGTTGCCATGGCAACGAAATTTGGGACAAAATGGGCTATAACTCAGCTTGCGTAGGAGATTTTTGCACCTATAGGG
>Ga0209367_1012705_pt1 | contig 10952 bp, 6 predicted proteins | sample WorMetLIZISLAND2_FD_187412 | JGI IMG/M metagenome (GOLD analysis project Ga0209367, IMG submission 187412) | Marine gutless worms symbiont microbial communities from Max Planck institute for Marine Microbiology, Germany - Olavius geniculatus... ... | reverse complement strand
AACTTTCAGGAACAGTTTTAGTAACTATATGCAGTTATACACACAGCAGTGCTACAGTACAGTAACTGTTGAGTCCATAGTCTTTAGTACACAAATATGAAGCAAGATGCCTAGCTTCAATGTTTAACAATCAAATTTTACGGATTTTGACACAAAAGTGCAGCCCGTGCAAAAATTCACGGCAAGCGCCAAAATTCACGGCTTCCGTGAATTACGTGAATTCGTGATTTTCGTCTAGCCCTAAAACCAAAGCAAACGTCAAATGCATACACACAACGTAGGACGAAGGGAAGCCACATAAATGTATATTTACCAATTTCATCACTGCCTCACTGGAAATTGAACCCGGTCTCTCACATTTTATAGTCGGACACTCTTAAACCAGATCTTTCATATCCATCCTTACCAGCACAGGCAAACCAAAACGAAAAAGTGGGAAAAACATCAAACATCAGTGCAACCAAACTGCAACAAACAGTGTGAAAAACTAGAAACGTATGTCGGCCCAGTTCTGCCATATTAAGCGGCCGTCGTAACCTAAGTAAACACTGGCAACTGGTTATTCCTCCCCTAAGTGACGTCATATGACACTAATTTTGGTTTGTGTTTTCTTTATCGAGTTAGAAGCCCGTGGACGGACAGGCGAACAAGTCATGTAATGCAGCTTATTAGTTGGCCTACGACGCATAAAACAAAATACTGTAACTAGAAAGCAGTCACAGCCCGCACACCCCCGCCAAGGCCATGTTGTTCTCCAGGTGGCAGCACCATATTCGGTTTAGCAGCGGTTTCCCTTATGCCCCATTGAAAGCAATGGTAACGAAAATTTCAAAGTGATCCAGAATCCAGGATTCTTTCCGGATCACCCCCAAAATTGAATCACTGGTAGTTTTTGCCACTCCCGACATTAACTGAAAATTTTAGAAAAATTTGTCCATAACTTTTTGAGTTATCTTGCTAACACACAGACAAACAAAGAAACAAAGAAACAAACAAAGTCTGGCAAAAACATAACCTCCTTGGCGGAGGTAATTAGTAACGCATGAACAGTATGAATGTAATAAACGCCAGACAGGTATCGCAACGGAAGCGTGGAGCTGACGACACCTGTTGCTGATTATCAGCGTCATCACTCGGGTCAGGGTCAGCGTCGTCGTGAATCGACGTGCAATATTTGTCGTAGTCGGTTTCACGAAATATCATCAGCGTGGCGTTGCGCTGCCAGGCAGCCGTCTCAACCCCACACTGTTCCTTCACGACGCCCTCCACGCACTCCAGGTACGCCAGCATGCTGCTGCACGCCGCGGCCACGCGTATGTTCAGCGCCGTCGTGTTGCCGTAGTTGTAGATACGCTGCCAAGCTACCGTCACGTTCCGCGAACAGTTCACCAGCTTCGGCGTGCTGCCAGCCTCACGTAGACACAGCTTGTGCCTGACGAATTCTTCCTTGTATTTACCGCAGATGAGCTCATGGATTGGAATGAGTGAGCCGACGACGAACGCGTCAATGCGCGAGCACTCCAGGATGACCATACTGGCGCATATATGATCGTACTCGTACGGTGACATCTGACAGATGCGCTGATGGTCTTCGTCGGAGACGGCAATGACGCCGTACTGCGTGCTGGCTGACAGCGCATCTAACACCGGAGTACACATCCGGATATCATCAGCCACCTCCCTCAGCCAAGTACCCAGTCTAGCTTTCTGAGCGGCGTCCAGGTACAGTATCGCATCGGTGTCACGATGATAGGCCACTTCCAAGATCCTTGGCACGGTTATGGACAGCAGGCTGGAGAACTTGAACTGCCATTCCGCGGCGGCCCAGCCGCATTCCCGCAGGATCATCCGACGCCGACATTCATGCTGTCTGGAGTTCGTCAGGTGCTTGGAAAGGCTGTAGAAGAGCGTGTGGACTTGGTTGATGACGAAATAAACTTCGTGCAGCCACTGGGCCGGCATACTCATGAGGAACGTCCAGTACAAGGCCAGCGGAATCATCTGTGGATAGACTCCGAAGCAGTCGAGCTGCTTGTTGACTCGGTCCAGACACTTTGCGTGGTTCGGGTACGGCTGATATTCTTTGGTGCAGAAGAACAGGCGCGCTGGCAGAAGACCGCGAAGTCTATTCGGCACGACGCAGTTCATGTCTTTGATGCACCGACGCACTTCATCGATGGTACGGCTGCATTCGGTCTGGTACCATTCGGCACTGGCGTTGATGACGAACGTCTGCATGTTGACGTGGTAGTAGAACAGCCTAAAGCAGCGTTCCATCAGTTCGTCCGCATTGCACGCTTTCTTCACTTCACAGCGCGGCCCGGCACGGCTTTCGATACACACACAGTCGAAACGGTTCAGCTCGTCGATGCACGTGCCGTTGTACCGGCAAGGATTGCTGGCACATTCGTCAATCTCGGTACAGTGACGATATCCGTCGCCGGTGAATCCGGGCCGACAACTGCATGTGAAGTCACCGATTGTGTTGAGACAGAACGCGTTGGCAGCGCACGCCTTTGATCCTTCCACTTTACACTCGTTTATGTCCAGGCAGATCAAGCCGTTGCCCGTGTATCCGGCCTTACACTTGCAGTAGAAGCTGCCTTCGCTGTTGTGGCAGTGTGCGTTCGGGTGACATAAAGCATAAGTCGACGAGGTACACTCATCAATGTCAGCGCAGTTGAATCCGGTATAAATGTAGCCTTCCGGACACTCGCAGAAGAACCCGCCGTCGTAATTTCTACAGCGCGAATCAGCGCTGCAGTTGTTGAGAGTTGGATCACTGCACTCGTTCACGTCGAAGCAAGAAACGCCATCACCCTCGAAGCCGTCGAGACAGGTGCAGTTATAATCTCCTTGCGTGTTTATACAGCTTGAGTGCGCAGAACAGCCGCCGTAGTCAATCAAACATTCGTCGATATCGGTACAGTTAAATCCGTCGCCGGTATACCCTTTACGGCATTTGCAGGTGAACCCACCGACGAAGTTCTCGCAATCGGCCTGCACGTGACACGTGTCATTCAGATCACATTCATTCACGTCCGCGCAATTATAGCCGTCCCCGGTGAAAAACGGTTGTCGACATTCACAATTGTACCAGCCGGGTAAATTGGTGCAAACGGCAAAATTGTGGCAGCTAACTATCCCAATCGCACATTCGTCGATGTCCTCACAGACCATGGCTTGCTGCACATGCTTCTCCTCGTATCCGAACCAGCATTCGCAGCGATATCCACCCAGAAAGTTATGGCAGTCGGCAAACTGCGGACACGTATTCAGTTGCGGATCGTCGCATTCGTCTATATCTTCGCAGTGAAAGCCGTCGCCCGTCGTTCCATGTCTACAAGTGCACTCGTAACTACCAGGAGTGTTTTTACAATGCGCCAGCTCGCTGCATCCGCCTTTGTCCAGGGTCTCCCGACATTCGTCCACCTCTCTGCATCCGCCCGCGACGTGTCGGTAGCCACGTGCACAGACACATTTATAGCTGCCGTAGGTGTTAACGCAGGTCGCCAAAGTCGGGTCACAGCCGTGTGCTGTGCCTGCGCACTCGTCGTAATCGTTGCAGAACACGCCGTCGCCAGTGAAACCGACTTTACAGCGACACTCGTAGGTACCGTTACCGTTGACGCAGTCGGCGTTTTTATCGCAAAGTCCTGCGTTCTGGTATTTCTTGTCACACTCGTTGATGTCGACACAGCCAGAGCCGGACGGCATATAGCCACACTTACACTCAGGTGGCGAGGATGGGACTTCGGCGGCTTTGGATTTCTTGCAGACAGTTCCGTCGCCCTTGACGTCAGTGTATCCGGCTTTGCAGGTGCAGCGAAAACTTCCACGGGTATTAATGCAGTCGGCATACTTAGAGCAGCGCAGCGCGTACAGCCACAAGTCACACTCGTAGATGTCGTCGCACGTGCCGGTTGCGAAATTCGTCCGGAAGCCGAGTTTGCACTCACACCTGTAGGAACCGACCGTGTTGAAGCACTCGGTGTCAGTTGGGCAGCTCGGAGGATTTCCACTTTGGCATTCGTCGATGTCCCTGCACGTAAAGCCGTCTCCGCTGAAGCCGGTCTGACACTTGCAGTAGTAACTGCCCGGCAGATTGTGGCAGTACGCGTAGATGTGGCACTGGCCGAAGTTGTCGGCGCATTCGTTCACATCCGATCCGCAGTCGGCGCCCTCATAGCCGGGAGCACAGTGACATCTGTAAGCAAACACTCCGCTGATACACGTGGCACCGTTCTTGCACGGATTCGACAAACACGGATACGGATTGCCGATCTCGCAGTTGCGTCCGCTGAAATGGCCGCGACAAATACACTTATACGTGTTCCTTGCATAGTCGTTTACGCACCGTCCGAGGTAGTGACAGCGAACTCCGTAGCAGAAGTCGCGTTCGCGTTCGTATTCGCAGTAGATTCCTTTGTAGCGTGGCGAGCACGTGCAGCTAAAGCCAAAGTTAGGTCGAGGTTGGCAGGTCCCACCGTTGAGACACGGCGACGGGTCGCAAGGGTTAAACCTATACTCGCAGACGGGGATGTGTTTCTCGGACTTCGGTCGGGCGAACCACTTTTTTCCTTTGTACGTATTCATGTCATACTCGATCGTGGCGCTGAGATTGACCGATTTGTCGAATGCAACAGATGGATCGAAGTTCTCAAACACGACAGATTTATTCAGCGACTTCCAAAACCACACCTTTTTTTTGTAGCTCCAGTCGATATCAAGCCAGACCGCCTTGTTCGTTATCAATCTTCGTGCATTTTGCAGGAACTGATCAAACAGCTGTAGTTTGTGTTCATCTGAAGGGGTCGCCAGATGCCCATCGCTGAAAAACGGCAAATTGCGACAGAAATGTCTGGCCGCTTCCTGGTCCATCGAGATCCGATCACCGTACGTCACCCAACAGATGCCTTCGTTCTTGAAACAGCGCTTGTACATTGGCTCTGACACAAATTTAGCGAGCTCGATTGAACAGTTAACACCGGCAAAGGCTTTATTCGTACATGTGCATGTGTACGACTGCGTCTCAGGGGCAGGGTAGCAGATCCCATTGTTCAGACACGGCGACGTTTTGCAAGGTTCAAAAACATACTCATACTCGCAGACGGGGATGTGTCTCTCGTAAGCCGATCGGGCGATCCACTTGCTGCCTTTGTCCGTATTCACGTCATACTTGACTGTAGCGCCGAGCATGTAAGTTAGGTTTGATTCATAAGTCAGCAAGTTGTGAAACCTGACTTTTTCAGACAGCGGAAACGCCCACATCCACTCTTCGATCGGATCATCATACAAACCAAGCCAGACCGTCTTGTTCGCTATCAAGCTTCGTGCATTTCGCAGAAACTCATCGAACAGCAGTAGTCTGGATTCATTTACAAGAAATGGCAAATGTGATTCTAGCAACACATCACAGAATATTGAGGCCGCTGTCCAATCCATCGACGTCCGATCACCGTACGTCACGAAACAGATGCGCTCTTTTATGAAACAGCGTTCGTACATTGGCTGTGACGAAAAGCTAGTGAACTCGATTTCACAGCCAAAACCGCCAAACTCGGAACCTCCACAGTCGCAATAGTACGACTGCACTTCAGAGACGTAGTAGCACAATCCTCCGTTCCGACACGGATTAGGCTGGCACACTGTAACAGTTTACACCAATAAACTTGCGACGTCGTAGAAATGTTTTTTGCATCTGAAAAAAGTTTCGGATAAAGAGCTTTAGGTCTGTTTTGGACGGAGCTCATTCGATTTTGCAACACTAAGCTAACGAGAGTTAAACCCAATTAAAGGTGTGCAACCAAAGTTGTAACGTCGGTTTCGTTAATGGCCGACACATTTAAGTTAAAACTCTACTTGCTTCAATTTGTTGTGGATTTGTTGTACAACAAACTATACAACGAGTTAGAGCTTAAAATATTTGATAATTCTTATTTCACAGTTTCTCTTTTGCTCTCTCATTTTCTTTTTTTCTCTTTTCTTTTTCCTCCATGTTTCTTTCTTTTAAAACCGGGATTCTCCTTTCCTATTTTCCCTTTTCCTTCGCTTTTTTCCTTTTCCTCCCTTTCTTTTCCGTCCCTCCCGTTAGAAGTAGGCCCCTTCAAATCCAGCTAGGGGGTCTGGAGAAGCGTTGTAAGCTCCTCCAGCGGAGTCTAGGGCGGACCCCCAGACGAAATCAAATTTGGTGCATTTTAGCCTCAAAAGATTACATATAGTGGTAACAGTTTTCAGCCAACCGTACATATATTAACGGTCAAGCTATTGGCATCGTTGTCGTCGTCTGTCCGTCTGCCACGGATGTATTTACATGAATAATTAGCCATGTGTGTTAAACTAAGGCATGCAAAATTTCAGCCATCTAGTGCAAGAGAAACATTTTCAAATTGAGGCCTGAATGAAGGGAGTAGGAAATTCGATGAAAAACTTGCAATAACTTGGAAACGGTGAGAGATACGTCCAAGGTTACTATCAATCACTAATAGAAAGTGGCATACGCCGTTTCAGATGTAATGAAAATCATCGACCTTGAATGACCTTGAAGGTCACTGACAACCAGTACGGTCAGCTAACCTAGCGACAGCTGGGCTTCTTGTAAACACTTTTTTCAGTATTTGACTCACTACTAATAATGCTAATGCACATAAGGTAAATTCCAATACACACTTGCCATTTTTACTGCACATCTTGTGCCGGAAAACACATTATTTTAGGCCTTAACAAGTTCACAACGAATCGAAGTAGTTGAGTTTGGCCTTTAGTAGTTCAGCATGTATGCCAACAGTCTGGTAATAGCAGTGTTGGATAGTAACGAAGTAGTTCTACTTTGTTACTCTACTTAAGTAGTTTTTACTTTCTACTTCTATTTAAGTAGATTTTGGAGCTACTTTCTACTTTTCATTACAAAAAGTAGATTTTTTCTCACAACGTAGGCCTAGTTATCTCATCAGCTACTGCAATACAACTAAAAACACATTAAGGTATTTAAAAGAATATTTTATGTTTAACTGATAGTAGTAGTAACCAAGCTCTTTAAGATGTCATTGCATCACAACATCTTGTCCTTCTGACATTTAAGACTGATTGTTTCATATAGACTAAGCATTACGCACCACCATATAAATTTTACACAGAAGTTCTTAACTATTGACTAAAAAGTTTGATCTCATTTTCCTACTGCAGATAAGTGGAAGTAAAATGACTGGTAAATGGCCAGTATCAGTATGACTCTAGACGTAGTGACGTACCGTAACTAACCCTGACCATAATCCGTTAACCACGAAATTCACTCAAACCTTCTGGCATTTCAGCCTGTGAGAATTGCACTGTTAATGTATATAGTGGCTGCATAAATTCTGTAGAGTAAAGTTGAAGTTTCTAAATTGAAAATTTGTAGTTATTTCATTTTTAAGTTGAGTATTTTCCGTCCTTTTAAATACAAAAATTGTATTTTATGTCACTCAAGGTGTAATTGTGTTCTAGGCAAAAATGAGCATAAACTTGTCACAAATGTAAAAACGTTCCAAAAATTTTAAAAAAACGCTTTACAACGTAAATCAAAAAAAAGTTAGCATCAATTTCTCCAATTTTTACCTAATGTTTAATGCTGTAAGTACAGAATGGCTAAAACTAAAAAAAGAAAACTTATTTAATTTCAATTCAACCGTGTTGTCATAAGACCAAGTATAACCAGACTAATTAAGTAAACTACTACCACTATGGCCTACTAATTTATTTTTGTAGTTTTTAAATGTGCCTCTCGAAGTTTATGATGAATTTTTTTTCAATTTTTTTACAAATATTTTTAAAACTTTGAAACAAAATAAAAAAAGATGCTAAACATAAAAAGTACCAAGAACAAAGTAAAAACATTTATTACATCTATGACATTTGGTACTTACACAAATGCGACTAGAAAGAGAACATTTTAAAGGCAGATGACTACAGACCCGGCGCCACAGAGAGGCTTTGGGAGGCTAAGCCTCCCCTAGTTCAGTCACCAAGCCTCCCTAAAAGCTAGAGCATCCAGCGAAAAATTTGCTGAAAGCTAATGCACGGAAAACCGGCTACAACATTACTGCAAATTTTGTTTTCTGTTACTCTTACAGGAAGGACCAAAAAACGTGCCGCTTTACTTTTGTCCATATCTTCGCCAATTATTGACCGATTTTCAAAATTCTTCCCCTGGCACACTCTGCAGACAATTTGCGATAATGTGATTATTACAGATCCCTCCACACCATAAATGCGTCTCTACACCACCTTGTGAAATATCAACGAAATATGCATAGGCCTACATAACAATAATAACAAACAAACACTTTGGTAAAATTGAAAAAAACCACTTCAGACAAACATTGCAGTGAATCATCTGTATGACACTAGACTGTGTTGGAATAACACAGTCTAGTGTCATACGAATCACTCATCGCAATATTGGTCTAAAGCGTTTTTTTATTTATCTAAATTTTTTGTTATTATCGTTAGTTTTTGCTTACATTGATATTTCACAGGGTAGTGTAGAAACACATTTACCATGTGGTGAGATATAATCACATTATCGCAAATTGTCTGCAGAGTGTGCCAGTGAAAGAATTTTGAAAATCGATCAATCATTGGCGAAGATATGGACAAAAGTAAAATGGCACATTTTTTATGGCCCACGGTGTAGAAACGTCCATTCAAAGTTCGCTATATACATTGAAGTTAACGTTCTACTTACTTACTATCTGGTGCCCCCCTCCCCCATTTCTCCCCCTAAACTCAACAACTTGACAAACAAGAAATTTGAGCTAATGCTCACGAGATGCGCGAAAGCCTATAACAGTTTCGGTTCAGTAGTTTAGCTGAAAATTGGGGTGTTCACGCTAAGTTAATATACAAATACCAAATTCTCTATCTGGATCGCATAACGATAGTTTGTTGGCACCACCTAGTGAATGATATAGACTTGTGTTGCATCCCGAAAGCACCAAAAAAATCCATAAAACCCACTATTTTGGCGTTCAAGGTCTTTCAAGGTCATTGAATTCGGCGCCAATCGAAAACCAGTGTACGACTTCCTATTGATGATTAATAGTAACCTAAACCCTATCTCACACCGTTACTGAGATACAGCGACTCACAAAATCACAAATTTTGCCCACCCCCTCTCATTTAGCGCCCTCGTTCGGGGTGACCTCCTTCGAATTCATGGAAAAGCGTTACGGTTCCTGAAACGAGAGTCTTCCAAGCAGCCGACGGTAAAGATTTGGTAGTCCTAGCTTGCACCGTTTTTGACTGATCCACCCGTGTGACAGACGGACAGATGGACAGACAGAATTGCGATGGCCAAGACCCGCTGAAAGCAGTAGCTGTTTTTGCGCATAAAAATAAAAGGTACAAAAAAATTTCCCCTTGCTTTCCTCGCAAATTATTTGTACTCCCCACTTTTAAATTTGTGGCGCCGTCCTTTTTTGCCTTCATTGTTTGAACTGCACTAAATTTAGTCAGTTAATGATTCTCAGAAAAATAATTACAATTGTTGCCACAAATGTTGAAGTTTAAAGCTGCGCCCCAGATCCCGCTGCGGTAGCTTACAGCGCTGTCCCAGAATCACTAGCTAGATTCTAGCGTCATACTTCTGACAGAAACGAAGAGATGGAAAGAAGGGAAAAAGGGGAAAAGGAAGGCGAGTCCCCACCCTTCCCAATTTACATTTTTCGACTCGCCACTATCATCTTTTAACGCTATGGTGCACCAGAATCGATTTCGGCTAGGGCTCTGCTCTAGACCCCGCTAGTGGAGCCGACAGCGCTCCCCCGGATTACCTACCTGAAATTTAAAGGTTTTAATTCGAAAGGGAAAAAAGGTAGAAAAAGTGAGAGAAAAGAGAAGGAAAATGAAAGGAAGCAATAAAGGAAGAGGGAAAAAAGGAAGAGGAATGAAGGATAAGGGAAAAAAGAAAAAGGGAAAAGAAGGAAATAAAATGGGGAAGACCAGGAGCATCTACGTCCATTGAGGACTACGCTCAAAGCGTATCACTTTTCTCAAGGGGCGGGGCAACTTTTAAGACTTCAGGGAGGGGGCAGTCATCGTTCCACCAGAACTTGACAAGAAGTGTTTTGTGAGGCTAAAAATACACCAAATCTAATTTTGGCACTCGGAGATCTTACGAATTACGATGTTCCCCTGGCACTCCGCACGAGTAAGGGCAAACCCGCAAACACAGGTATATATATATCACGGCCAGACAAAATGCTGTCAACATTCGTTTAACTGTATGGCTTTAAGCCTGAGGTCAGTTAAGTGTCAGTATTTTTTGATTTTAGCTGCAGAGAATAACTGGCTAATATACGTTTAGTTTTGTTTTTATTTTGTATACAGGATATACATGTTAGGGTGACTTGAATAGACAAGAAGCATGCAAATTAATGACTTTTAGTGTTATTAAAAATAGACTACATTTTACTTGAGTAGAAAAAGAATTTTTGAACTTGTCTGTTAATTCACTCGCACCTAAATTAACTGCTAAAGTGAGGCCTAAGGGTAAAGCTAAGGTTAGGGATAAGGTTAGGGTTGAGGTTAGGGTTAGTGTTAGTGTTAGCCTTAACAAGAATAATTCGGGTGCGAGTGAATGAAAGGCATTGTTGGATAGTAACGAAGTGGTTCTACATCATTACTCTACTTAAGTATAAGCTTTTACTTTCTACATCTACTTAAGTAGATTTTTAGCTACTTTCTACTTTTCGTTACAAAAAGTAATTTTTTTCTCACAATGTACTGTAGTTATCTCATAAACTACTGCAATACAACTAAAAACACGTTAAGGTATTTTTGTCTGTCCAATGCAATGCTATGCATAGCATTGGACAGAATATAAAATCACCTCTGTGTTTGTGCGTCCTACATTTCTCAACCTATCTTCCTTCCACCTTCCCTTTCCCGTTTCCTCCCCCTTTCCCTTCTCA
>Ga0209367_1012703_pt1 | contig 10954 bp, 11 predicted proteins | sample WorMetLIZISLAND2_FD_187412 | JGI IMG/M metagenome (GOLD analysis project Ga0209367, IMG submission 187412) | Marine gutless worms symbiont microbial communities from Max Planck institute for Marine Microbiology, Germany - Olavius geniculatus... ... | reverse complement strand
AAGTGGGCCAGTGTACAAGTGTCACAGTGGGCCAACACTTCAAGCAGTTTTACTGTAGGCAGTTGAAAAATGGATAACTGAATGAAATGTCAGCCACAGTGTCAGAAATGTGAACAAAATGTGTTTGTACGCGTTATGTTAATTAAGCAATCATGTCGCATTGAATAAAAAAGTGATATTCTGTTTGTTCTATTTTCCCCAGGTAGTGTAGAAACAGATGTTGAGCGAGATGGGAAATTAAATTGTCACTTGACGACAAGTTGTCTCAGGAATACTCGTACCAAAAATTATTAAAATCCGATAATTCTTTTTTACGTTACAGTCGAAAATGTCGGGGATGTGTTGTTTTTGGGACACAGTGTAGAATGTCAATAGTAACTAATGCCATGTCTCCACTTACAGCGGTTTGGCCGCAATTTTTAGTGGACAATTTCAAGCAACAAGTGGCTATATCTCGGAAACGGTAAAAGATAGAGTCAAGGCTACTATTAATCACTAATATCAAGTGATATATGCCCTTCAGAAAAATGGAAGTCATCGATCTTAGATGACCTTGAAAATCAGTACGGGCTATTCTGGCTGAACGTTGCGAGATAGGACCAAGGTTGCTATTGATCACTAACAGGTAATCGCATACGTCCTTTCAGGTGAGATAAAAATCATCGACCTTGGATGACCTTAAGGTCACTGACAACCAGTACGGTCGGCTATCATAGCGACAGCTGGACTTCTTGTTTCTTTAGTAATAGCATCTGCAAATCAACTGATGACCAACGAAACACAGAAACATAATGTTAACGCAATAAGTGAAGATACTTAAATCGCAGCAAAAGAAATGAGACCAAAATATTTACCCTCTGCATTTTCATGGTCGATGCCGCTGAAACAAGCATCACGAGACATGAAATACATTAACTAGCAAACACAATTGCAGTTTAACAAAAAGAACAAAAATTAGTTTCGACAATACAATCAATTACGAGATATAATTCGGCAACAGTGCTGAAACACTGAAATCTTTAGGTTAGTCATATTTCTAATCGTAACTCGCACTGAAGCTAAAATAGAATAAGCACAAAGATAAACACAGAGAATGATGTACAATGTTTTATCAGTCATGTTATTTAGCTGAAATCATTTTTGTTTCGGCTGTTATAAATTGCATGCAGTTAATAGAAGTTTGTTTTATAATATATTAACTAGAGTTTTCGAGGCGTCATTAACGATTTAATGTTTAACGATTCAACGCCGATCAGTAAGCTACAGTATTGAGAGTTAGTACTTTTGACTTGTACATACTTGCAGTGTTCCGGCACGTGGCTTGGACCGAAGTATTTCACGGTACCTGATGAATAAATTCAAATAAATGCAGTCGTATTATTAAACGAAATATTCAAGATATCGCTAGCTGCTATCCTATTTGACTTTTGTCATCTAACCTATTCCAAATATTTGCTTAAACTGTTCTTGATTCATATTTAAGTTAAATTCGTTTGAGTTAGACTATATTCCACGGTTCTACCTGAATATTTTCAAAAATCTTACTGGTGATGAATTTACGTTTTCACAAGCGTCCTTACAACCTATAAAATACGCACTAACCCACATTCTGCAACAAAGAGGTTTCTAACTTCTCGAAGGGTCGGACCTTACTATGTAAGTTTCTAGCACCTTTCCCATTTTCAACTTTAGTGTGTTCAGTTTGCTTTTCTTTGGCGCCTTCCCTTCCAGTAATATTATTGCTTACCAAAATTATGACTATAATGTGATTTTAAATTTAGATATGTCCGACGTCAGCAATGTAATGTAAAATGTCACTAGCACATTCTTTTTCATAGTTCTTCACTCTTCTACGCCGTGTGTCAAAAAAGCAAGACACTTTTATGTTTCGAATAGCTCAATGAAACATTGACTAATTATAATATTTTTGCGTGCAACATCGTGACGTAAATGAGTATAGTTTTGCCCACCTCACCTTAATACTGCTGCTATACTACCTTGTGAAATTCCGAAGTCGTAATTTGGTCGTTTGCAACAAAGACTTCATATTGGCTCAGAAAATCACTAAGATTACAACATACAACATCATGAAAAATCGGTTACTTATATAACAGTAATTGTATTCATTTTATGATCTTACGTTGACGAACTGAAACGACGCATCAACAGCGAGTGGGCCGCTTTGGGTCACGCGGTTATTAAACGTGCTGTTGGCGAGTCACGTCAACGTCTATGCGCGTGCGTTCGTGCTGGAGGACATTTTAAACACATGTTGCAATAAAGATAATGTGAATTGATTGTTGTAATCGGCTAAAGTATGACTTTTCCATTTCGCAAAGTAGTGTAGCGACAGTATGAAAGTGAGGTTAACAAAACTACAGCAATTTACATCAAGTCATTTGCGTCGAGTTTGTTCTTGATGTTGCATGGCAAAAATTGTTCAAATTGATCGGTGTTTCACGGAGCTATTCAAAAAATACCATCGGCTTGCTTTTTTGAGGCACGCTGTAGTTACGGGACCGCTGGCGTACCGTATCGGACGTACTTGTCGGCGGTGCATCGTTTCCTGTGGACGACGAATCGTGCGAGTAGAACTGAGCCGGTGACAACGAGACATAACAAGGTGACTATCGCGACTCCGACACCGACCATTGTACTGCTCAGCAACAGCCGGCTGCTTCGCCGATCTGCGCCAAAAAGAAATCGATCGACGTTGTTTTAATTCACAACCAAGAGAAGGCACTATTTAACTTTTCTCTGTGTTACTTACAGCGCAAATTTACTAGGAATGCGCATGGCGTACACGCATGTCATCTAGCTGTTAGAAGCCAAGATTACAAGAAATGAGAAATTCCAGGACTATGGCTTGGATGTTGAGTTTCAAGCCTTCTACAGACTAATACTGTGAACTTTGAAAATGCTCTAGACCGCTGGGGACAATGGCTCTTAAAATTTCACTGATTTTTTACAATGTAATATTAAAACTAGAGTGTAGTCTAATATCACAGTGAATCGCTGAATTGCCTTTTGCCGCTGCCTCGAGATTCGGCACGGTACCTGCCATAACTGAGACCAAGTGCGTTAAACTCTAGGTGGCGACTGAAAATGCGAAACCTGCCATCGCGTAACTTAACAACTCGGCAGTGAATTGAAGAGATGGGCATCGCAAGATTTGTTTCGATGTTCAAGCAAATGATAACAAGAAGGTTCTACTACACTCGAACAGTTTTCTATATTTTTCAGGTCTCGCCATTTCAGCGCCCTGGTGTATGTTACGTCAGCGCACCTGTGGTCCGGATGCTGACGGTCGCTGACGGCTCGCTGTAAAGATCTGCGTGGGTGACGCTGAAGAGCCGGAACTGATAGGTAGCACCGCGTGATGCGGTCGTCCAGTCATAGGACGTCCGGTTGATGGGGACGCTCGCTAGAGGGACCCAGTGACCGACGGTCTTGTACTCGATGTCGACGCGACGCACGGACGAGCGTGCCGCGGTGACTGACGGGTAACGCCAGGTGATGTGAACGACAGCTTGCTGCCACCTGACTCCTACGCCCACCGGCGCCAGCGGCCTCACTGCGTCTGAACACATCCGGCCGACTTCATAGAGCGCGTACAGAGCGACGTAAATGAACTGAACTGGCACGGTTTAGTTTTTGACGAACTGACGATTGGACAAACAGGGCGAGCCCACTGGTCATTGGTTGACGCGTACGTGAACATAGTCACTGTGAGGTTGAGCAAATCCCCCCTTTTTCTAGGGTTGGGTGTCATTGGATCCCGCAAGTGTATCTGCCAAATGACACCTAAATCCGTTGTACGGTTTAAGCAAGATGCACGAATGTGACACACGACAAACAGACGGACAGACTACGCTAGGAAGAATTGTGTAGAAATAGTCGAAATCGCTGCTTGGTCTAAATCGCTTGCAACGGCAGCGATTCCGTTTAATTATAACAGTGATAATGATAATATAATTATTTTATTATCGAATAATATTTTTTTTCGGAAGCATATTGCCTTATTAGTCCAAATGACGTAAGTACCGCATATTTTATGACGGTGATGTGATGACAAAACGAAATGTGAACATAATTTTATTGTCGCTTAATCAACGAACGGTGTTGATCAACATAATCCCAAATTCCATTAGACTACGTCTAGGCTACATAAACGGATATGTCGCGATCTTATCGCGGATTTTGTCGCAACCATCTCGACATGTCGAAATGATTTGAAAGCCGAAAGTAAACTTTCCCGTGACACCCTGCTTTATGGTTTTCGTCCGCGACTTTCACCAAAACTTCCCGCCGATAAAATTTCGGTGAAATCCGGCGTACTGGAATATGGACTTAATCAAGCAAGTGATTGACTGACTTGTGACGGGAACGTCGAGTTGACGGATGCTTGGATCGTCAGACTTGTTGTCAGCATCTTCCTGCTCCTGCTCCTGCTCCTGCTGTTGCTGCGCTGCTGCACAGCGTAAAGACACGCTGATAATAACGAAATATATCAGCCGAGTTTTGACACAATATGCGGCCTAAAATTATATTTACTCGCTTACTGCAGTGCGCAACTGGGCAACCCTTTTAAACTAAAAAAAGATTCACCGCTTATTACCGCTTAAAAACGTTTACAATCACACTAATTTTAATTTTTTACGCCTATCTGTTTTCGAGTTAGGATCCTGTACAGGACAGAGAGAAGGGGTCGGACAGAACCTGTAATGCGGTCTGTTGAAACGGTTGCGCAATAATAATAACACGTGCAGCTACCACGTCGTCGTCAGAATAAGTAACTCCGAAAATGATACAAGGTTGGCTGCCACGTTGTTTCGTTTACAGTTGATTGTCCAAAATAACACTTCGTTCTTAACATTTTCTGATCAGATTTGCGCTTAAGCAAACTGTGTTTTTCGCAATTATGGCACGTGCAACACTGCAACTGCGACGACAACTTTCTTGATTTACAATTTACAGACACTTGGAGAAAAACGGAAAAAGTATACTGAAAATAACATAGGCGAAGCTACAATTCAGAGTGCTGCAGATTTTCTTTTTATTTTTCGTCCTATCGATTACCAACGTTCTGCGATACTGAGTGACGAGCGAAAAAAGACAAAGATAACGTAGCTGAGTATACGTTTGGTGGTGGCGTTGACGTGTGAACTGAACTGAACGGCGTCGGAGTGTAAACTGCGGGCTGCTACCATGAACTCGTATCGTGTGGCGGGCTTCAAGCGATGAACACGCAACGAGATCAGGTCCGGTGAATTATTCACACTGATCGTCCGCCAGTCCTTCGTTCTGGCGTCAACCGCCCGATACCTACATGCATCGTAAATGTGCCGTGCCAAGGCCCGTCGAGAGGGTGGGGTAGAGGGGGGAGGTAAGCTACCTCGGGCCCCGCGACGTCTGGGGGCCCCGCCGTCGCTCAGAAATACAAAAATACACCACAACGCACCATTTGGAAAAGAAAAATTCAATTTTTCCCCGGAAGGGTCCCGCGAAAATGTTTCCCCTTTCGAAGGGCCTGGCCGTGCCTTTGCCAACGTAGTTGCAGGAAACATTATGTTTCCAGAGTCTTCGTGCGTGCGTGTGTGAGTCCCAAACAAACACTTTTAGCAAGTATCTTGCGTATTTGTCCATGGAATTTGACCAAACCTTCACCACTAACGGCGCGGACTTTGGGGCAAGGATGAACCGTGAACGCATCAAATTTCGGGGTCTAAAGGTCAAGGGTCAAGGTTACGGTGGGGTCAAGTACGTCCAAAATGTTCTTTTTGCCTTGTATATAGCTGTCACATGTTGGCGGAGGCATAATAGTCGACGCAGTCGTAACCACCATCTACTTAACCTATGATTGTTATGACATAACAGCGTTCACTGAACGCCACACTGAAATTGCCGAATATTTAAAATGCTAAGTTTATTTTACTTCATATGGTTTTCTTACGCGTGCTCCTTGTTTACGCGCTTCAACTTCGAAATTCAAATACCTTGCAAATAGCATTAAGCAACCTGCAATGAATAACAATACTGATTTCAAATGTATTTTAAAACGGGCAAAATATGCACAAAATGCATGAAATTAAAGACGGAGTTTAGATGGTAAGAACCGGTGACATACATGGAATTCTTAGAAAAAAGGGCCGTGGACCCAAGAAAATTTTGTAGTTAAAGAGCAAGCTGCTTTCGTCACCCTAGGGGGCCATTATGGGTCTGCAATCAAAGGGTCTATGCCCTAATACCTAGCACGAACCCCCCCCCCACCTGCCAAGAGTCAGTGCGTGTCAAAGATGCGAGTCGACTTTGCTAAAACAAACGGCTACAAGAGGACCTCAGCCCACAGTCAAAACGAATTTGTGTCATGACGAAATCATAACTCCAGCCTAATTCCGTAAAGAGGAAAAATGGCTGTGCATCAGAAGGCAGATGATAGAAATTCGTTCTGACCGGCCACTCCGCAGTATAGCAAAGACCGCCGCGCTGCCACTGATAAATCAAAGACAGAAGACGCTTTACTATTAGCGTCCAAATAAAGAAAAAGAGGAAGAAAAAGAAAAAGCAACTGCCCCCCCCCCTTAAATTTTTGCCTGTCGAAAAATGTTTGTGCAAAAATACAAAATTTAAGGCTGAAAGTCCCCCAAGTTTAAAGAAATTTAGGGACACAGTTAAAAGCTTAAACAGCAACATATTTTCCGTCGGAAAACTGCAACTGTCATTCATTTATTCATTTATTTTGACGAACAAATAAATGAATAAAAGTTGCAGTTAATCTTGTCCCAAACTTTGTAACCCATGACGAGTTAACTTCTAAGGTAATCGAGCAAACAAGACCGCATGCACTCACGCAGACGTGTACAGTCTGTTGAAAAAATAAAATGTGTTATGTTACAATCAGAGATGTTGCAAGTACTGAAGTCACGAGTACAAGTACAAGTACCAAGTACTACATCTCTGGTTAGAATAGCATGAATAAAGCGGTATAAACTTCTCAAGATAACGCAGTTTTGCGCTGGCCGCAAACATATACACACACACACAGAAACGGATGCTTTCATTCAGTGGCAGATCCAAAATTTTGAAATAAGAGGGAGGGGACGGAAGAATAGAGGTGAGTTCTAGAAAGAGAGCTGCAATGCCTCTTTCCCAGAATTTTTTTTAAATTTATGCAAAAATAGTTCACTTTTGTGCAAAAATTTACTTGGCAAAACCGCTCTTCCCGCCACTTGAATCCGCCACTGCGTTTCTCGTACCAGACAACGTAGTGATGCGGGAGGCCGGCATCAAAGGCCGGTAACCATGACAACCGAGCGGATGTTGACGTTGTGACGACACTGACGTTGTACGCTGGGTGCGCCCGACCCGCTACAACGCGACAATCAGTCGACGACTTAGTCGATTTCTTATTGTTTTGCTGCTAGCTGGCAGTCAAGAAATTAAATCACTGTCGGTAACCGAATGCTAAGGCGCATCCAGAGCGACGTAACTAAACTGAACTTATCAAAGAAAACAAAAACTAGCGACATTTATGAACGTGCTAAAATGGTTTAATTTTGACGAACTGACCATTTGGCAAGCAGTAGACACCGTTTAAAATCGTCGGTGGCCTACGCGACTACGTTCACGTACGCGTCAACCAACGACCAGTAGGCTTGCCCTGCTCGCCCACCGGTCAGTTCGTCAAAAACTAAACCGTGTCAGTTCAGTTTAGTTACGTCGCTCTCTATGCGCCATTAGGCAACGCAGACACGAACGCACACTTTGTTGTAGCCACGGCTGAAAAAAGCTAGGTTTGGACGAAACGTTGTAGATTGTTTCAAGTTTCTAATTTTTTTTTGTTTTTTTTGCGTTTTCGTACACAATGAACACCGGATGCAAGATTATATGCCGTTCTCCTTGTCACATCGTTTTTATAACTAACAGCAAAATTTAAAAGTCATGACTAAAATATAGAATTAAATATGACCAAGTGTATTTGAAACTACACAACAGCTGAAAACCGAAAAGTCTAGGTTTTTAAAACCAATTATACCGAGTAATAAACGAAATACGAGTTAAAATTTTTGATCACAACCAGGTTTGTGCAAACTTAAACGAATTTGAACGACTTATTATTCTACAAAATTTTACACACTTCTTAAACTTCAACGCTTTTCAGCAGACGATCGACAATAAATCACAAATCTACCAATACAGCTCTAGTGCAATTAGGCCTATTGTAGCAAAGTTTGAGGTTGAAGACATTTCGGCGCCGATATAAATCGGAAATCTTTGCTGAATCGAACCTTTAGGCGTTGGAATTAATTGCATCGCTCAAGCTGCTTATACAGCGTCAATTTGGCGGCGATTTATTCGACGCGGTGAAAAGAAAATGCAATACTCGCCATTGGCACCAGGTGGCTATTATATACTGGACTCGCGGAGGCGCGCTATAATCGCTAATTACGTGTGGTAGGGGGGAAGGCGACTGAAAACGCGAGAACTGACATTGCGGACCACCAAATTTGCGGAGACTGGCATTGCGAAACTTGTTTTAATGTGCGAGTATCTGCTCACTACAGTTGTTTGCTGCATATAATCTGTAAGCTTACCTATTAGTTTCTAACGGTTTTCTTCGCCGCTTGTGCGTGTCATTGTTTCGTTTTAATATGTTTACGATGTTTCTGACAAGCTGTAAGAAATAACGCACGTAATAAACTTTAATGTAAAGTAACCCGTGAAATAACGGTGAAAAAAGCCCAAAAATTATCAACTATAACGGCACAAAAAGCAAAAGCAGTCAGTAAAAACTTTGATTTTAAGCACTCCTAATCAGCACTGAAAGACAAGTGTTTCGTTACGGAAATGTTGGTATAGTCTGTCTGTGTTCGCTGTTGAATGACCCCCCCCCCTCTGTTCAACTTTGCTCTGGCACCTCTGTTGATCTGGCTGATGCTGCGTTGTCAGGTCTCGCGATTTCAGCGTCCGCATAGTAGACCTTCGTCTACTTACGTTCGACGAGAAGAACGGTCGACGCGATGGTGCTTGCTACAGTGTTGCTGGCGACACACTCGTAACGACCGGCGTCTTCTGTCACCAGACTGGCGATCGTCAAGTTACCGCCGACGATCGACGCACGGCTGTTCGCCGACAACTCGCCGTCCACCTGCAGCAGAAAAGCACCAGTGGCGAAGCCAAAAATGTGAATTGGAGGCATCGCTTTCTTTTCGAGCTTCCGTCACCTTTCTTCACTCTCCCTCCTTTTTTCTCCTCTCTTCCCATTTTCTTCTCCCTTTCCCTCTCTGTCCTCCACCTCTTAAAAGTAGGATTCTTAAATTGCAGCTAGGGGATCTAGGGAGCGTTGTGAGCTCCGCCAGCGGGGTCTGGAGCGCAGCCCAAACCGAAATCAAATTGGGTGCAATTATACTCTTAAAATAAGAGATCTGGTGGCAGCATATGTAACTTAATTATTTTCGTAAGTCCCTAATCGGTATTCTTAAGAAAAATTTGAAACTGGGGGCTTGGACCCCCTGGGCCTCCCTTGTCTACGCCACTGAACATAGCTATTAGACGACACTCCGTACTTAATCAGTATTCTCTTAATATTATCATTCATTTTTACGTGCGTTTTACTTATTTTCCCACCAGTATGTTGCATAATATTATGTCATGTTGCTATTGTTACTGATGTCGATTTATGCAATAAATAAATGATGTTGATGATAAACTCATCAGATTCAAATATAACAAAAGACACAAAAAATAAAAGTCATCCTTCTCATCAAAGAAAAACAGGTTCAGAATTTATTTGCGTATTGTTGGTCGTTTCACGGGCGGTTTGATGTATGGGTGTGATAGCGAGACAGCATGCTATACATGACAGCGTTAATGAAGTCATTACGGACAGCGGCGTGCTGCTATCATTAATTCTCAATGATATAATCTGATGTCCATTGTCAGATCATCTCCGTTATCATACGTATAACGTAATGACAAAACATCGCTACAAGTGCCAGACTTGTGCTGGTGCATTTGTGGCTGCAGTGGGTAAATTAGCAAAATGTGTTGTGATATAGCTAACAAATCAAGTGAGATCTAAAAACACAGAATCGGCTTTATCGACATGCACAGTTAGACCCTGACGCTGCCAATCGGCTTCGGCTTCCATCCATAGCGTTTTGCATGTTCCTTCTATTGTTTCTTCCTATTTGTTCTTTCTTGTAGTCCTATATACAAAACAGTTGAATCGATTCGCCATTTTCTTCCTTCAGACAAAACTTGGGTAGCCTAAGGGTGATATAGGCACAGAGCGTTGGGAGTTCTCAGCCTCTTGCTTTCCTAGCTGCAGATCGTAACCGTCCTTTAACCGGTACCGAATCATACTGCTTACGACAAAGCACCTGAGTATGAACCATAATCCCCAGACGCGTTACAAGACAGTGTAGCGAATTCGAGTTCACAAAAGCACAACCTATCAATTGCCCAACATTTAGCCACAGCAGTAGCAGGATCAAATGCTTTCTAGATCAAAACGAAATCCCGAAAAGCGTAAATGAGTGAGTAGTTTCTTAACGGCACATCAGCACAAACAAGGACACATTCGTAGTAAAAACAGGTTTTAAAGCAACTGATTAAATAAAAAAATCAATAACAAACTAGCAAATAAGCCAACAACTGTAAAAATTAAGAAAAATTTAGAACGAGAATAACAATATTATAGGCGACGGTGGAAAAAACAGATATACATAAGGTGATAAAAAGTTATATTGTCCGCATCACACCGACTGTGTGTCAATGTGCTGCTGAATAATATTTTGTGATTTTTGCTGTTTTCGATGTGCGAGTTTTTTAATGTTGCCGTTAACAAGTGTATAAACTGATGTTTTGTACATTTATATTTGCTGTTTTATAACTAAAATACTTTGCGCATTGGGCTGAGCTGATACGGCCTCAGCGCTGGACAAATGCAACC
>Ga0209367_1012700_pt1 | contig 10956 bp, 4 predicted proteins | sample WorMetLIZISLAND2_FD_187412 | JGI IMG/M metagenome (GOLD analysis project Ga0209367, IMG submission 187412) | Marine gutless worms symbiont microbial communities from Max Planck institute for Marine Microbiology, Germany - Olavius geniculatus... ... | reverse complement strand
ATTTTATATAAAGCCGCTTTAATCCATGCTTTGTTACAACATTCATAATTCAGAAAATGGCGATGTGGTTAAGGTGTCGTGTGATCTTTAATGATACTTTTATCGCAAATTTTCTGCAGCATGTGCCAGTGAAAGAATGTGGAAAATCTATCAATATTTAGCAAAGATATGGAGTGTGGAAAATGGAACTGATGTATGTATATAGAAGGAAGGAGCGTGTTCGGAGGAGGAGCTTGTTGGAGAAGTGAACAAGTTTAACAACGAACTGTCCAGACATCTCTCCGATGCCGACACTTCTCTACCACAGGTAATTGTACACTACATTGTTGACAGAGTTATTTACAGCCTGGCAATCACAACATCTCATCATCATTTATTGCGTTTCAACGTATATTATTTATTAAATTATATATTTAATTTCATACCGTAGTGTGTCACCATACAATTATAAACGCGAACATTGCGTTCAGCAGGAGCACCTTTCTCTGCATTGATTTAGGTTAATTGATTTTGAAACGATTGCTCTACCAACGTAAAGCATTTAGATTTTTGATGTGCCACTTTTCACAAGCTGACATATACCGCCGTTGTCAACAGGAAACGGATTAGAAATGGCTGAACCGTTTTTGTTGACAACTCTTCGTAAATGGAGGAAGGAAGGCAATGGAGAATGTTGACTGGAAATATTGTATTGATGTTGTAGTTTGAACGTTTCACATCAAACTGGTCTGGTATGGTTCATCCGCCGAAGACTGTATCAGCGTGGGACACAGGAGTTCCGGCAGACACACTCAAGTTTGTCGGTGCCAAGTCATGCACTGTACCTGATGGATTTGTGAGAAATTTGCTATTTATTCTCACCTTTTTATTCAGCAGTTACAAACGTCAAACGTTTTCATTTATTTTTAGTGTTTTTTATCGTAAGAACGTGTCGTATTTTGATGGTTATTTGTGGTGAAACAGTTGACTCTAGTGAATACAGTTTATGACATAGCTGTACTAGATGGTTTAGTAAAATAACTTTTAAGTAAAAAGAGTATTTCATGAAAAAAATTATTAAAAGACGTTTGTGAGTGCTGAATTAAAAATTAATCTTCTTGGCTCAAAGTATTGACTAGGGCCTACGTCCATTGCTTTATGATACAGCATTTTCTAGTTGTAGAATTTTCATTTGCAAAAAAATAATGTTCTGCACAATTTTCTATGGTATGGCAGTAAGATAACGAAGTAAACTAAACATTTCACCATGGGATACTAGATGTATCCCATGGCTCAAAAAATCGTTTTTTGTTGCTGTTATTTTATCAGCAGCACTTCAGTTGCATATAAATAAAACATTTGCCAAAGTATTTTTGTAACTTTTTTGTGCTTAGTTTTATGCGTATCCACATCTAAAACGTGTAGAAATGTTTTTTGCTTAAAACTTATTGCAAATGTTTTAGCTGTAGTTACCACATTAACAGGCAACTGGAGAAGCCGTGTCAACTAGAGTATAAAACGTCTCTGCATTTCTGTAGTATAATGGTTAGCACGTTATACTTGTGATCGCCAGGTCATTGGTTTGATTTCCAGTCACGTCGCTGCCAAGTGGTTAGTACTTGGATAAGTCACTGTTTGTGGACGGTTAAACAATCTCGGTATATAAACAACTTGAAATTTGGTCAACTTAGCCTTTTATCCCTCCAGGGTAAGTAAATCGAGTATCTACCTCTCTGGATGGGTTTGTGGTGGGGCACGTTCACCTGTGTGATCCCGTATGGTAGGTGACGCTTCGTAGCTTTGAGATAGGTTTTCTGTGAAGAGCTATACTACATGTATGTAGCCATTTTTAACCAAATGGTTTGCGTTTAACAGAACGTTCACCCCACATTACAGAAGACGCACATTGACAGGCGGCTGGAGAAGCTGACTGAAGGTAAAGACTTCGACTGGGCGACGGCTGAGGCCATGGCGATAGGATCTCTTCTACACCAGGGTGAGTATCTGTGCATCGTTTTTACCCGCGAAAGCAGCTAGACTGCTTTAGCGCATCTTAGCGATTGCAATTCTGGCCGTTCGTCCGTCTGTCTCTCTGTTCGTTATGCGGTTGGATCAGTCAAAAACAGTGCAAGCTAGGATCACCAAATTTTCACTGTCGGCTGACTTTTGTTTTAGGAACCGTAAAGCTTTTCTACAAATTCGGAGGGGTCACCCCGAACGAGGGCGCTAAATGAGAGGGGTAGGATAAATTTGCGATTTTTAGCCAATAAGTCACTGTATCTCAGTAACGGTGCGAGATAGGGACTAGGTTACTATTAATTACTAATAGAAAGTCGTACACTGGCTCTTGATTGCCACCAAATTCAATGACCTTGGATGACCTTGAACGCCAAAATAGGGGTTTTTATGGACTTTTTTGGTGATTTGGGGCTGCAAAACACATTTCAAGAGCGAATTTCACCGAAATCATTTGAGATTAACATGGGGAAACTGCATATGAAATTTTTAGCATTGAACGTAGATTTTGATTGTTAAAGTCTCGATTTTGTAGGTTCAAGGAAAACTGTGCATGAGGGCATCAAAGAGCGGTTTTTCGTAAAAGTCGTTATTTTATCGTTGTTGGCCAGTCTTTTGTGAAAACGGTTGCAGATAGGCATGGGCATGCTGTCTATCACAACAAGCACTAGTAATGAGCTTTTCAGTCGTATCAACATCGATGACTTCAAAAGACCCTGAACTTTTAAAATAAGGGGTTTTTATTGATTTTTGTGATCTTTGGCTGCAGTGTGCACTCCAAAAATGAACTGCGATGAAATGGCTGGAGATAGACTGACAGTTTGCGAACAGGAACTGCTATAGGCTTTCACGCGTCTAGTAAGCATTAGCTCAAATTTCTTGTTTTCATTGGTGACTTGGTTAATAGCTAAATAGTATAGTGCTTTATAGGAAACCCATCTCAGAGCTATTTAGCGTCATGGCTATTATGAGATCACACCGTGTTAATTGCTACTCGACACAGGTGAACAAGCCCTGCCATAACTCTAGCCAGACAGGCCGATACTTATGTACCTACTTCAGAGGCAGGGAAGGCTGATTTGCCCTTGGTGTTGGTTATCTATTCGGATGGTTTACTTGTCCACAGACAGTCAATCATCCATTCAAGTAGTAACAAAGGTTTTTTCGAATAACTGTGCACACGTTTAACTGTGTTTTTACTGTCTGCAGCATCGACGACAGTATGATCTGCAGCGTTGTTGCAAGGTTTCGTTTTTGTTTTTCATGAAGCACTGCACTTAATTTGATGAAATTTTGCACGAACATGTATCTCAACATCCGCAAGAACTCTGTTGAATTATAAGGTCATAGGTCAAGCTTCAAGATCATAGGACCTGATTTTCCGATACTTTGCCATTGCGGGATAGGACCATGCTGCTAATAGCTAGGCTGGTAGCTATTGGCCGACGCTGACGTCATTGCTATAAATATCGTAGCATGCCATGGCGGCTACTGTGGACAGCCTTAGCCTTGCACGAAGGTTGATAGTTTAGATAAACGTGGTTGTTGTGATGCACTGTAGGCTTCAACGTGCGAATCAGCGGCCAGGACGTGGGCCGAGGCACATTTAGTCAGCGACATGCCATGTTTGTAGACCAGCACAGCGACCTAGCTCATATACCACTCAACCACATGTACCCCGCACAGACTGCCTTCTTTGAGGTACTACAGTAATAGTAGTAGTAGTAGTAGTAGTAAAGGTGGTTAAAGATGGTGTTATAGCTCTTAATGGTAGCCCATTCCAGAGCTATAGAGCGTTACCTGCCGAATGGGATGACACAGTGTTACTTGCTGTCCGACACAGGTGAACACGCCCTGTCTTAACCCCAGCCAGATAGGCCGGTACTCAATTTACTTACCCCAGAAGGATGGAAGGCTGAGTTGACCTAGGCGGATAGTTACATACCAAGTTGGTTTACCTGTCTGCAGACAATCACCCATTCAAGTACTAACCTGGCTCAGCGTAGAGTAACTTAATTGATCAGATGAAACGCGTTACCGCCACGCCACCAGTGGTACTAGTAGTACAGTACTAGTAGTAGTAGGAGCAGCAGCAGCAGCCGTGTTGTCACAGTTGTTGCAGTGGCTGATGTAGTTTTTCGGCAACTTTTGTTGTTGAGGTTACTGTTACTGTTGCTATTGCTTCTGCTGTTGTTGATATTGTAGTAATAGTTGTTGCAGTAGTAGTAGTGTAGTAGTATTTTAGGTAATTATTCTAATTAATATATTTTGAAGGAATGATGTTGTAATCTTAGGGCAGCTGTGAGTGTTTGTGTTACGAGCTTGGTTGTCTGGCTGACACAGTATTGTGATTTGTTTTGTTTTAGTGTTTTATCTGAGCGAACTAAATAAATAAAGAAAATAAAATAGTAGTAGTACGCATTGACCACTGTTAACCGTGGTAGGTAGCCAACAGTCCTCTGTCGGAGGAAGCAGTACTTGGCTTTGAATACGGCTTTAGCATAGAGAACCCGCGCACTCTGCCTATCTGGGAGGCTCAGTTTGGCGACTTCTTCAACGGCGCTCAGATTATCATAGACACGTGCATCACCGGCGGAGAAGGCAAGTATATACTCTATTGTAACTAGGGTTGCCAGACTGGGCAAAAAAGCGCCAATTGGGCTACTTTTGGCAGCCATTGGCTCCCTTAATTTTGGCTTCGCTGCCTTGTTTGCTAATTTTTGGGTTACTTAAGTTACACATGAAAGATATGAATTGAGCTACTTTTCGCTACTGTTGGGCGCCATGACTTCCGAAAAATCTGGTAACCCTGCCATTGTGTCGAGATTACTTTATGAATACCGACTGATACTTATATTAGTTTTTTTCTTGTCACTAACGCTCGTCTTTCTGGAAAACGTGGAAATGTCAGGAACTTTGGCAGCTGCCAGGAGAAGGTCAGAGAATCGACGTGTTTAAGTCAGAGAAGTATCAGGGAACTGTCAGAAAAAGTCTTGTTAGTGAGACTGTTTATTATTAAATTAAGGTTTAAGACACCATATGTGTATTGGTATGTTGTTGGCATGAAATTTTTCCTGGTTCATTTTTTGGCATGTTGGATTTCTACAGTATTCTGTCATTAGGCCTATTAATGATCTGTTTTATTACGCTACGTGAGATGGTCGACGTCGTTCTGCCTTCATTTGGGTGATGTGCAACGTCTCACTATCTACAGGCTATCTGCCAGATTCTCAGAAGAAAGCCGTTGTAACACCTGTTTTGAAGAAGTCAGACACTGATCCAAATGAGCCAAAAAACTACCAACCGATCTCCATTGTGAACTTCGTCTCAAAGCTTATTGAACGACTGGCGATGGACCAGATGACACAGCATCTTAGCGACACGGGTCTGATGCCTAAGCTTCAGTCTGCCTACCGTCGACATCATTCGACTGAAACGGCGCTAGTGAAAGTACTGTCCGACATAATTGATGCAGCAGACAAAGGTCAGGTGACCCTGTTGGGTTTACATGATCGAGCGCCGCAATTGATACCGTCGATCACGACATACTGATCCAGCGACTACGGATATCGTACGGTTTCGACGGTGTGGCACTACAGTGGATCGAGTCATTTCTGTCAGGACGAGTACAAGCCATCGCGTTCCGCGGATCCACGTCAGCTTACCTTCCAGTGATGTACGGCGTTCCACAAGGGTCAATCCTTGCAGCTTGGGCTAGACTCCGATCTGCAGACCAAGGCGACGTGGTCGTTCCGGGCTCACGTACAACTCGGTTCGGTCAGCGCGGCTACTCTTCAGCGGCACCAAACGTGTGGAACGATTTACCATTGGAACTGAAAAGCAGAGACATTGGCAGACAGTGTTTTAAATAAAGCCTTAAGACTTGGTTATACGATTGTGCTTACTCGTAACAGGCGCCTCTGAGAACTTTGTTTAAGAGGCGCCCAGGAAATTCACGTATTGATTGATTGATTATGTATACGTGATAACTGCAACGTGTTTGAAAGTGTGTAAGGGGAATTTAACAGCGCTGTGGTTTGGGCACGTTGCTGAATGTATTAAAACTGTAACTGTCTCTGTGTGTAGCGAAGTGGCTGCTCCAGAGTGCACTGACAATGATCTTACCTCACGGCATTGACGGCGCCGGGCCTGAACATTCCTCTTGCAGAATAGAACGCTTTCTACAGGTAGGCCCCAGGGCCTAGTCGCTTTCGTCTTATCCATGCTTTACGTTTCAACTTTACACAGTGGTGTGTCAAAGACTCGAACGCCAGGAACCAGTACCGGCTGGTAGTGTAATGCTAGGGTGTTGGACTTATGATCATAAAGTCGTGGGTTGGACTTACGGTCGGGTCGCTATCAAGTGGTTACTACTGAGATGAGTGACTGTCTGCGGACAGGTAAACCATATTTCGCTATATAACTAACACCAAGGTCAACTCGGCTTTCCGCAGTGGCATTATTTCAGTAGGGCTTAAATCGTTGGGGCGTCTCAGTTATCCTTGCGGGTCTCAGTCCATGTAACGTATTGTTCTTGCAGCAGTAACACTGTTTCAGAGGTAGGCCTACAATTTACAAGGGAATAAAAATTAAAATCATAAATCCTTGGGGGTTCGTAGACCCTTCCAGCCCTCCCCGCCTAAATGACGCCGCTGGCTTTCCGTCCCTCCGCGGTAGGTAAATCGATTACCAGCCTGTCTGGCAGGGGGAGTACGTTCATTTGTGTTGGGTGGTTGGTAGGCAACACTGTGTTATCACATATGGCAGGTGACGCTCGAATATCGGCTTCGTTAACGTGCATGGTTGTATGTAGGCGTGTGACAGCAGAGAAGACGCGGTCGACGCTGATGATGTGAACATTCAAGTCGCGTTTCCAACTACACCAGCACAGTACTTCCACTTGCTCCGCAGACAGGTCAGCACAACACTTCTTCTTAGCATGATAGTGAATGCAGCACAGTTTCTGTCTGCTTTTGGACGCCGTCTACCTATAACACGTTTTTTATCTGTCCCATTGCTGTAGCATAGCATGGGACAGATTATAAAATCACTTGGGCCTATGTCACACTGTCATTCTGTCTGTAAACACTCTTACGGGCGCAATTTTGATTCGATTTTGATGAAATTTTGCACGTATTGCACGAATTCGGGGCCCAAAATGTAAGATCGAGTTTGTTTGGGATAAAAATCTGATAACTCCTTCCCCTATTTTACCCCAATTTTTAAAAAATTTGCATTGCGGCCTATGGAGACTTCAAAGCGGTATAACTTGGTCCGTGTAAAAGATAATTGCGCGCTGTGTTTACCTACTCCCTATTTTTGGGGTCGGGCAATCTAACGGTGTTATTTAAATTTACCCCCTACCGACCCCTGTTGCCATAGCAACCATTTAAAAGTTGCAAAATTTTGCATTACAGCCAATGGAGATTTCAAAGCGGTATAACTCGGTCCCCATAAAAGATAATTCCGCGCTGTTTGCACCTACTCCCCTATTTTTGGGTACGGGCTATCCGACGGTGTCATTTAAATTTCTCCCCTGCCGACCCCTGTTGCCATGGCAACGAATTTTGCGACAAAATTGACTATAACTCGGCACCCGTGAAAGATAATTGCTAGCTGTTTTCACATAACCCCCTATTTTCGGGCCCGCGCTATCCGATGGTGTCATTTGAATTTTTCCTCTGACGAATTTTGGGACAAAAGTGACTATAACTCGGCCCCCGTGAAAGATAATTGCGCGCTGTTTTCACCTACCTTTCTATTTTTGGGCCCGGGCTATGCAATGGTAGCATGTAAATTTCTCCCCTGAAGACCCCTGCTGTCATGGCAACCAACCGTTTTTATTCAAAGACAAAATAGGCTGCAGGCTCACAAGAGCGTCAAACGCTGAAACGCAGCTGCTAGGCTATATGGCGTGACAGTGGGACAGATACCTCGTTCCACAGAACGTATTTCTAGTTACTTCTCGTTTTACTGGCACACGGAGCGCGTTGGATTTCATTTACAGTACCACACACTATATAAGTTATTTACGTACATACTTAACTTTGAACTCGTCCAGTTTGCATGTCTCGTAAAACAAGAAAAATATGCTAAGTGCCTACATAATATGTGCTTGTCGGCATTAATGTTGGAATTTCTTATCATAAGCACCAAGCGCAGTTGACATTAAAAAAATAAGTAAGAGCGCTTTGGGCATAGCTATAGAGTGGACGGCCGCATATTGTCGGCACTGGGCCGACTTCTTGGCGGGGCGACTGAAATTGCGTGACCTGACAACGCGGCACTAAATAGCAAGGATGAACGTCGCGAGACAACGTGAAGTAATGCTAAATGAGGCATAAAATGAATTTTTCATTTTTGCAAAATAGCACAACACAGTAGTAATATATAAAAAACAGTCCATAAATTTTGACACGCGATTAGTTACTAAAATAGCGGCATAATGAATAGCAAAATCAGTCAGTTCAACATTGAGTAAATTGCAAAACGCGTTTAGTTAGGAAAATATTAGCAAAATAGCACAATATAGCAGTATTACATAAGAACATTTCATAAACTTTGACACACGTTTAGTTACGAAAATAACGGCACAAATAACAGCAAAATCAGTCAGTTCAACATTGAATAAAATGTGACACGCGTTTAGTTCAGAAAATATCAGCAAAATAGCAGTACTACATGGCAGAATATATAATAAAAACATCCAAGCAGTAAAACGTTAAACTTCTCCATCGTACGCTGTCTACGAGAAAATACGTCTAAATATTTTAATTTTTGCACGACAAACAGGGCATGCAGCACAATACATCAATACAATATAAGAACATTGCATAAACTTTGACACGAAAAATATCAGTATTATATAAAAACAAGTCAGCAGTAAAACGTTAAATGCCTCTATCGTACGCTGTCTACGAGAAAATACGCATGACCCTTTTTGCTCAACTTCTGATTTGGTGCCGCGTTGTCAGGTCTCGCGATTTCAGCGCCCTCTTCTTGGCTTGATTTATCTTTTTGACAGATGGCTCGTGAACAGTGTGTAGCTCTAAGACAGTCCCCGTCAAGAACTTGAAGCCTACACACGTTTAACGATAACTTTAACTTTATTACTGTCCGCGGTAGCGACGACAGTACTGTTTTCAGCACCGAGGTGGGTTTTTTGGTCGTGTATTTCTCGGTTAACGCGATAACTTATGAACCACTGCACTTAGACCTATTTTGATGAAATTTTGCGTGTAAATCGACAACCGCAAGAACACTGCTCAATTTCAAGGTCAGGTCAAAGGTCACGGCCAGAGGACCGGATTTTTAAATACCTTTACATTGCGAGATAGAAACATGATGCTAATAGCTGGTTCTAGGCCGGGCTAGTTAGGCCGATAGCTATTGGCCGACGCTGACGTAATTGCCGTAGGTTTAAATATCGCAGCATGCCATGTTGGTTACCGCGGACAGCTTAGCCTTGCGCAAGGTTTGACAGTCTAGTTTCTATCGTCGTGTTGTCAGATGGTTCGCAACTATCGCAAGCCGCTGATCGTGGTCGGTCCCAAGGTTCTACTGCGACACCCGGCGGCCGTATCAACCATCAGTGAAATGCTACCAGGCACTGTGTTCAGAACAGTGCTTCCAGACCCCGCCATCAGGGACCCACAGACAGTCACACGGGTCGTGTTTATGAGTGGAAAACATTTCTACGCCATAGACAAGGAGAGACAGGCACGGAGTGTCAATAACATGGCCGTCATACGGCTAGAGGTGAGATTTTAGTTAGGCTGGACTGCTATTCGGCTACCTTAGAGTACAAATCCGGCAAAAGTTTGACTTCAGCCATTGTCTGAATTAGTGAGCCTGGTTTTGTAAAAATCCAGCCAGACTTATAAAAGTCTAGTTTTAGTGACTGATTAGTTAGAATTTGATTACAATGATGAGATAATGAATCTATACTATATTTCAGTGTTGCGACCGCCAATAACTTCTAAACGGCACGACATACAGCCGCGAAATTTTGCACGCAGATCCGTGTACTACGTGGCCGGGACATGGGCTAGGTCAGATGTCGCTCAGGGGTCGTCCGCTTGAGAAAATTTCACTTTTTTAAATTTTGCAGCCACACCTTTTAAGCCGCAGCAGAGCTGTGCGCAGTGATTGGCTGTGACGGCATATAGACGTCATCACTATGGTGATGCATCATCAGCGCTGCAGCGCATGCTGGAGCGCCGATAATGCTGCTGAGGAACCTGGATCGAGTTGAGGCCTGAAGGACCGAAAATTGAGGCCGCAGGCCGATACTATGGCAAAGATCAAGCGGACAGGTCCGCTTGTTTTTTTTTTATAAAGAAGTCACTCAAAGCTTTGTGCATAGGCCTATTGAATGTTTTTATTGTCTGCAACCTCAGTAGAATGATCGCTAGTCGTTGGCTTCATTATGTTGGAAATGCACGCTAGAGACTAAGCTTAAACATCAGGTTTCTGACCTACAACGGCAAACTAACAAAAAAATCTGGTCTCAGCTTCGGTTGGATTTGTTTTAGCTCTGTTTTAGTAGACATAAGGCAAACTGATTCGAGTTGAAGGGTCTCACAAAACAGGTATTTTCTAGGCAGCATTGCTGAAATTGCAATAAGTGATTGCTCTGTTTGTCCATTTGTCGCACTCATGCACTCTGGATATTACAATAATGTTAATACCTGTTAACTGTGTAATTTTGTGGTTTGTACTACCAGTCTTTGTGTCCGTTCCCGGCAGCCGAGCTTCAAACAGAGCTGAAGAAATACCCAAAAGCCAAAGGTTTGTGTGTATCACAGGCTGAACGGTAGTTCAAGCCCTGTGTTAACGGTGACTTCTCATTGGGAAAGCCAAAAATTCGACCCCCCACAGAATCAAAACCCCTGACCCGATTGAGATAAAATTTGGCAGGGTTGATTACGTCGGCGAGGGGACCCGTCATGCAAAATTTTA
>Ga0209367_1012698_pt1 | contig 10957 bp, 8 predicted proteins | sample WorMetLIZISLAND2_FD_187412 | JGI IMG/M metagenome (GOLD analysis project Ga0209367, IMG submission 187412) | Marine gutless worms symbiont microbial communities from Max Planck institute for Marine Microbiology, Germany - Olavius geniculatus... ... | reverse complement strand
TGGTTCGTTGGAGTACTGCAGTGCAGTTGCCTCTACTGTTGGTGCCACAGGAAAACCTCAGCTGGTACTCTGTTCTTAAAATTTCTCGCAAAGTAACACATGCTATTAAGTGCTGATTCTCTAACGCTTATTTTTGTCAAAATCTATTGCTATTGAACCAGGAGTGTTGGAGTTATTGCAAAAGGTAGCAAGGGTCCGGTTTTTTTTGAGACACAGTGTATATATGGCAACATTTCAAACATTTTTGTAGGCAGTTAATAATGGACAATTAGATAAACTATTAGCTAAAACGATGAAAATATGGACAAAATGTGTGTTTTGTGTGTTGTTTTGATTAAGCAATAATACCGAAGTGGTTAAAAATGCAGTATTTTGTTCGTTTTTTCCCCAGGTAGTGCAGAAACAGACGATGGGTGAGGTGGGAAACTAAACAGTCATTTGATGGTCAGTTGTATCAGGAATATTCGTACCAAAACTTATTAAAATTGGGTTACTTTTTTAAAGTTACGATGACAAAAATTTTGGTGTGTTTTTTGTGCTTCACAGTGTAGAACTGTAGATGATGCTCTCTTGCTAGTCTGAGAAATTCATCTTGGCACGCAAACTGCCAAGTCTGATGTTGAACATGTTTTTCAGGATAAAAAATTATCATGATTAATATATATATATATATATATATATATATATATGATATTTGTGATTAATCTGCATCCCTACATATTTTGTAATGGAATTCAGTGTAAGGAATGTGTGGCACTTGGACTTACCTTGACTTGCATTTTCTTGTTCCTACTGGAACGTTGCATTATGAGCTCTCTCCACTTTTGTCGATCACTAGCAGTGGATCTTGCGTCTTCCCAGCTGACAGCCATCATATGTAGGTCTCATCTCGTAGTGTATTCCGCCATGTTCTTTGCAGTTCGCATGTGTGACTAGACAACAGAAATGTGTTATTTGTGTAAATTGAAACGTGGCAACTGTAAAATAATTGGTTTCCGACTCTATGATGAATGATAATGAATCGGGATTGCATTGAAGGTGATTGACTTGGCTACGAGAGCTTTCTTTCTGTATGGGGGAGAGCCTGAGTGTGTCTCAACTGCTGTCATGACTGGAGCCCCCGGTGCAGCTGGTATAAACACCTTTTGCTTCTGTTTTGTGTATTGTAGCTTTGTGTTGTATCCGCATGAGTGTGCTCTATTATCATTGCATTTTGAAGATTAACTGCATAGTTGAGTAACCTTATAAGCCAGTTTAAACAGGAATGTATAGGCATTTGTTTATTTTAAGCAGTACATAATTTTGGAATTTTTATTGTTTTTTGGCATATGTGTTTAAAACATTTTTAGGCACCTGTATCGAAGAACAAAATTTAAAAAAGCAGGCTGGCTTTGTAAAGGGAAAAAGTAACTGAACAGTGAACGGAAGTTAACTTGTAGAGATTTGTCGCTATTGATTAGAATGCAGATTTCTTCTGATTACTCTTTGTTCTGGCTTTTGATCAATTCATAGATAAAATTATGCAGTGCATTTTTTAGTAAAGTGTGCCTCAGCTTACAGTTCTATTTGTGCCATAAATTTTGTGATAAAACTGATGTGCCGTATTTGGGAAGGTGGTCCGGTGGCATCAACTCCACTGCAAGGTGTGGCGCCTCGTCAGCTGAGTTTCAGCAGCCCAGGTAGCACTATCTCGGGCTCATTCATTGCTCCACCTGATCAAGGTCAAGCCGGCATTGTCTTCTCATACAAGCACCATGGCCTCTGCCTCTATTTGGCCAGAATACTACGGTATGTACTGCTCCTTGGAACATTGCTGATTCAAAAGGGTCAGAGGACAAAATTAGTCGATATTGAAAGCATGACCAGTAGGGCTGTACCAAATAGCGGATTTTATTATTCGGGCGAATAAGAATGATTCATTTTATTATTTGGCCGAATACGAATAGAATACGAATAGTTGATGCAGGTTCAAACACAATGCACGATGCCCTGGATTTAATGCTCACATATACTGTGAAAAATCCAAGTCAGTTATCTTAATTGTGTTTGTGTTAAACAAATGATACTAACAAAGATTGCTGACACTAAAGAAACATGCTATATATACTAAAATGCTACGGGAAAGCCTTAAAGCGTCATGTGTGGGCGTTATGCTATGGAGACTGCCGGCTGACAGCAGCTATCTTTGAGGCTATATGCAGGAGCACTAAGTGGCAACAGCATGTGCTTATTATGCGTATTCGGTCTATTTTTGCACTACTTCTCGGTCTAATACGAATACACTATTCGGCCTACTGTTCGGGCCGAATAGAATACAAATAGAGTATTTGGTACAGCCCTGATGGCCAGTAAATGCTGCAGTATACATTTGCTATATTCGTGCTTTATTTGATTTGTTCATGTTTATAACTTTCATGTAATATTCTTCCTGTGCATAATCAAACTATGTTTTCAGTTGGTTACCTAGTTATAAGGCATGTTTCTGTTTATCTGACTCTTCCCTACAGTATACATGAACCTTACGTTTCTTTTACTTATTTATTTAGTCGGTGGCAAAAATGTGTTATGGTTGTCGATCATGCAGTCTGATTGGCTGGTTGAGCAGTTGAGTTTTTCAGTTTGACTACAGGTTGTTACACAAGTTACAGTAGCTGTTACTAATGTTGATGATAACAGTAACAGTGCTGTTTTTGTGCACGTACAGCAATGTTGATTTCTTTCTCGGCCCACAAGAGCCTGTATTATGACATAACGATGTTAGTACTATTATGAAGACAATCCAGCCATTTGGCTACAATATGAATAAATGCATGTTACTGTTAATTACTCAAACAAGCTGGAGGGCATCGTGGCTTGTGACTGCGCATATGTGATAGCCAAGCTGCAGTCTGAGTTGGATACAGACACACTGTCTGACAAAGTCAGTCATTGACAAATAAATTGTAAAAATGGATGATGAATATTATGTGATTGTAAAAAGAGTCAAGTTAATAAATAAAAGCAATGTTTTGATGTTGCAGACCAATCTGGGATGTGAAATTGACCACTGATGTGATCCCGGCCGTCTGTTCCAGCAATTTTTATGTGCGTTTACATTTATTTCTGTTGTAGTAACAGTATAATAATTTACCAAGTATCAGCGCTATTTGGTGACAAGCTTTTCAATTCAGTTTGCTATAACTATAGCGTTTGTTGTCAGTCTTCATAGTCTTTACTACTAATTACTACTGATTTTCCTGCTGTAAAATTTTTCAGGATTTTGCTTTTAAACTGTGTTAAAAATAGTAACTCTTAATATGATTCTGGCTTTCACTTGAATACTGTTTTTGTGAAGTTAAACCCAATCGTTACTAGAGTTGAATTAGTCTACGGCAGCAGTTGAGCTGTATTTTTTTCAGTTCCACATTATTTTCTACGACTGAAGATTGAGTCTTGTTATGTAGACTATACTCGTAATTATTCTGTGGGGATTTTGTGTAACATTTTGATTTTTCTTTGATGATCTGATCACTCCTGAGTGCTTTAATGCTGTTGATAGGCTCATCGGAGATGGGCATGTGATAAAGTAATAAAAAACAGAGTAATAAAATGTAATAATTGTTTATGTAGATAACGAATACTTTCACTGGTGACGAGCTGATGCAGATTCTGTTCAAACTTCGTAATCTTAAAGACTTCATTGACTCCAATTCTGTCTTCACATCATCTATAGCTACTGACAGGTACGACAGTGAGATTGACTAGAAAAAAGTCATAAAATGTAATAATGAGCACAAAATATAAATTAGTATATTATTTTGACAGTTATTTTTTCAAGTAATGCTAGAAGAAGTTTTAGAGTTTGCAGTTTTCATGCTATAGTGCAAGGTTATTCTCTTTCCTTGTATTGAATATCATTTATATTTCTTATCTGATTGTTGATGGAAGTAGGTCATGTTTTTACATCTCTCTATTTCCTTGACTGTTTGTAAAATTGAATAGATTTTGGTGAATTCTTATTGTGGGTTAGGCATGATTTTAGTAGCAAATGTTGTAACAGTGGTAAGTTGAGGTTTGTGCTCTCGGAATGCTTCTAGTATCCAGTATACTGCACATAATTTTGATGTTGTTAACCTGTGCAGTGGTTTGTCATCGTGTCGAGGCTTTGGGCCGGCAGCGTCTGCACTGGTGACTGGCGGTCGAGCGACTGATCCGCATGCTGATGACCAGCTGATACGTCGATATCGTGGTACTCTTTTTCTGCCGCAGCTGACTGTCTGTTCATTTCACCAGCAACAGAAAATGAGAATAATGTTCGTTAGGTTGTTTATTGCGAGGATTTTGTCTGTTGAACAATGTAGAACAATGTATGTATTCAGTGTAAACCTATGAATTTTGAATAATCAAGTGTTTATGAATACAAGTTCGAGCTTTTGCATATGTTTATGTTTGCATTTTTTTTAATATGCCGGGCAGGTGGATTTGCATGATGGATCTGTTTAGCAGTAGAAAAATGCAGTGTGGATCTGCAGTAATGAAATATTCTCAACCCTCTTAGTGATAGTTAACTTATACCACATTTAACCATTTTCAGCACTCCAGCACCTGAGAAGATATTTACTCTGCCCTTGCAAATAATATCACTCTTATTGTGTGTGTTTAGCGGAAGTTGAGGCGGAGGAGAGTGTGTCTCTGAAGCAGTTGCAGGCTCTGGTCAGCATTGCGTGTGAATATCTCGGACTGTGGAAAATTCTTTGCGATCACCAGTTCCATGTCATTGCCGGAGCTCTCACGCCGGTCAGTTTATACCACATTGAACCATTTTCACATTGTCTCACAGGAGTAATGATAATGATGCTGTCAATGCTTGTCTTCATAATTGTCTGCTTGACATTGTTCCAATCTGTCAGTCACGCAAATTCAAAACACATTGATGTAGTGCAGCGTGTTGCGAAAGCACATTTTATTTTTGCCAGCTGAAGTATCATTGCATTAAGCAATCGTTATGTTAAAGTGGCATTTATTAGTCGAGGCAACCTGTATTATAAGATATTTGATGCAGTTCATTGCTTGTATTCAGGATGAGCAGAACAACCTTCGTCCGATGACATTCCAGATGTTTCTGACATCTGGTCGAGACATCATCGATGCGCTCATCAAGCGTCTGATAGACCTGTACATCTGCGACAGTGCAGCTACGGATGCCATCAGTTCCAGACTCAGGGATGTCTGTCCTTCACTTTATAGCTGTGGCGATGAACTCTACTCAAAGGTACCATGTTTTCTTCTTTCGGTCTTTAACTTTCTAGACCATTTTGTTGCTGTGTGTAGTTTCTCTTAGTGTACTTGACAACAGACTGCTGTGATGTTATATTTTTAGAGCTGTAGAAGCGTTAATTTGTTAACATGTTAATGCATTGCATTAATTTTTGTAACGCGTGCATTAATGCATTAATAGCGCATCATTAATATTGCTGATATTGACGATTGAATTTCTAATTACTTGAATATTATTTGATCATCAAGTAACTGTGGTTTAATGGAATATTGGAATTCCTGCTTCACAGAATTTAGCAAACTTGCATATGTACATTAATTTTTTCAACGCACATAAATTTATTAACACGTTAAGTTAGCGCATTAATTCGACAGCTGTATATGTCATGGTATTGTCATTTCACTCAAATTTTTAAAAAAATGCACAAAAGCATTTTGGCATAAGTCATGTCACTTATCTCACAATTGAATGCACCCACCCACCCAGCTAGTAGTTTGAAATGTTTATTCTGTTAACAAGTTGTTGACCTGTTTGGCAAACCAGTTTTTAAGTAAGCTTTTAGATTCAGTCCAGTGCGACCCAGTTTCGGTTGATATTGAACTATCGAACTTGTTTTTAAGTGTGCAGGTCAGATCAGTGTCATTTTATGTTGTGTTTTTAAACAAATCATTTAATATGAGCATGTGACAGTGTTTCGTTTAATTCTAGTTCACTTTTGTGTAATTATTTGGTTGCAGGTTAACTGTGAATATGCACCGAATGAATGTACATGTTATATATAACATGAAATGTGTTGAATCGATGGACATCTTGGTGTGAAGTTACATTGATAAGAAGTTTGCAGTATTTGTAGATGTTTGGGCAGTGACAGTGTGTGAAGTTGTTCAAGTGTTGTTGATTCGACAGGCGAACGAGAAGCTGAATGCAGCGAAGAAATCCGTTAATAAACTGGAGCAGGAGACGCTGATTGCGGAGGCACTCGATGTCAGTTGTTTACCTGTTTTGTCACGCTAATTTCACATCTATTCATGTTCCTATTTCACCTTTATTCAGTTTTATGTGCAGACTCACTGATAAGAGTTTGCTAGCATGAAAGCTTTAGCATCTCGTTTGTACTTTTTTGTACAAAGACCATCCGTGTTTAAGGAAGTAGACATGAGATGCTAAGAAATGGTGTGAAATGGATAGTGGTGGAATGGCTAAATCTCACTGGTGATATAATAAATAGAATGTAATGGTGTGCCCAAGTATTTACTAGTGTGTAATGTGTGCACAAATTTAATTCTAACCAGTCCATTGCTTTATGTTTTTCAGAGGAGTTTGTACAACTTGAAAAGTAGTGTGTTCTCTTCTGCCTCTTACCTTGCTTAGCGTCTACTTTATTCTTCCTTTACTTTTATAATAGTTTTTTTAGTGCCATTCAGCAATGTTTAAATGATGTTTTTGGAGTACCTTGAGACCATGCTCGTTTTGTTATGCTAATTTTGTCACACTTTTCGACTTAGTCTCGGCCAACTGAAATACCTTTGGTCCAGTGTTTCTATAGGATTCAGGGGCCAAATTTTCGAAACTTCTTAGCAAGATCTTTGGAAGTTTTCTTTTCCAAGGAAAGAATGCAGATTTTCAAAACTTTTGTGGAAAATGTCTTTGGAAGAATTTGAAAAGATTTTGCAAAGAAAATTTTTGAGAAAGGGTGCGCAATTTTCGAAACTTCTTTGGAAAATTCTTACGAGGAATTTAGGAAAATATGTAGGAAAGCACTAACCTCGTCCTGCATGGAGAAAGCTGTGTAACAAAACGAAATTTGCAAAAAAAGTACGCAATGTTGACGCTTAGACATATGTGACATTATATGTTATTTGCGTAGCACTGCGGTAAAATCAGCAATGAGTAAGCAAAGGAAATTGACGTTTGGTCAACTTATTAACAAAGAAGTGGTGTGTGGAATGCATTTCCCATGAACGTGCCAAGATAAGATGTTTTGATTATGTCATGTGGTCAGTATAACACATCTGATTGGTTGAACTGGTTTAGGAAGATAAGAAAAGAAGAAGTTTTTTGGAAACACAGAAAAGCTGTTGAAAGTTCAGACAAGAAAACTTCTTTGGAATTCTTAAGTCATCTGACATAGGAAGATCTTTGGAAAATATCTTATGAAAGTTTAAAAAATTTGGCCCCAGTTGTAGAAGATTTGTTGATCTTTGTATTCCTGCCGGGAATTTGCCATGCATACGTGTGTCTGTGTGCATAGAACTACAAGCAGGTGGCTGGAGAGGTGGATCTGCCGACAGTCTGTGCCCAGTTGTCATCTGTCCGGTGTTATCGTGGAGTAGTTGACGTGGTCCTGACAGCTGCTGCTAAACGTGATCCTCAGAACAGAGCCGTGCATTTCTACCACAGCGGTCGGCCGAGCTCCGACACTCAGGGACTGCATGCTTTCAACATTCGGTAACACTCTTTCTTGTCTTTATGCATTGCTGTTGTATATTTTGGGCCAGCTGTTCAGCTTCTTATACGTGGTGCTCTGCTCAGTTGTTTGTGTGGTTTTTTGTGTAACTTAGCAAAACATTGAGTTATAGTGTCGAGCATTGTTGTGTTTTTACATGAGCTTTTTTCTGTTGGTTCACAAGATTACTGAAATATTATCATCGGATGTTTATGTAATTCTTTGGAAGGTAGTGCAGTCGGTTATATTTTGGTGACAGTTTGGAACATGATCTGGAATCAGGAATATAATTGGAAATATATGTACGTATACTTGAGTTGGCACTTTGCTCAAGTGCATTTAAATTCTCCCAGAAGCTACAGGCTTATAGCAATCTCATTATGAGTTATTACTGTACGAGCGCTTATGCTTTTTATTTTGTGAATTTTTGGCTATAATTGGATTTTCGCATGTGACTCAGTTGGTAGGATGTGCATATGTTTTTTTGGATGCTCTTGATATAATTTCCTATTGTTAGTCATTTTGTACTCGTGTGGCAGACGTGACTGCTACCGGTCTATAATGGAGACTCTGGACTACCTGCTGTCAACTGGTCAGCAGTTCCCACAAGCACCGAGTGTGCCGCGAGTCCCAGGACCGCTTCCTGTGCATGATCCAGGCCGACTTTCAGGTGCCGAGGCCGAGAAATATGTAAGTACTTTAGTATTGACTGTTCTGTATGATGAACGTTTTGGCCACTATAGTAGTAGTATTGGTGATGTTAACTGTCAGTGATCAGTCAGAATGGTGCTTGCTGACAACTACGGTCCTGCGTCCGCACATGCTTGTTTTGTCTTTATTTACTCATATAGTATATTGTTCATTTTGCGCATGTAACAAAAATGGCAACACGATGACAACAAATAGATCTTGGTGAAATTTTCTCTAATAGTGAAATGTGGCATAAGGAACACTGAGTTATTATTGGCTGGGCGAAAATAAATTGTCTCACAGCTGATTAATGCTCTCCAAGTGTTTCTAGTTTATTTTGTTCTAATTATTGCTAGTACTGGTAGTGATTTGTGAGTAACACCAGCTTAGCTATTTAATGGATGAAAGATCTTTTGCATTATAGGATGCCATCATACAAACCACACCATTGGTCGTGTTGTTTGTGACAGGCTGAGGACATGTATACAACAGCACTCAAGTCAGATGATGAGATGTTTCATGTGGCTTTATATGACTGGCTGCTTTGTCAACGGTTGCCGGAGAAACTGCTCAGTGTCAGTTGTGCATTCATGTTTTGCTTCCTGTCCTTGTATTTATACAGTTGGGCCAAAAAAACGTGGCATTTTACTTTTGTCCATATCTTCACCAATTATTGAACAATTTTCAACATTCTTTCACTGGCACACTCTGTGGACAGTTTGCAATAACATGATTATTACATATCCAACTACACTGTAAATGCATCTCTGCACTACCTTGTGAAATATCAATGAAATATGCACATATAACGAGAAGAGCAAACAAGCATTTTGGTAAAATTGTAAAAAAGCATTTCAGACCAACATTGCAGTGAATGGTTTGTGTGACACTAAACTGTGTGGGTCTAACACAGTCATAGGGACCATTCATTGCAATGTTGGTTTGAAGTGTTTTTTTCATTTACCTAAATATTTTTTTATTATCGTTGGTGTTTGCTTACATTTATATTTCACAGAGTAGTGTAGAGACACCTTTACTATGTTGTGGGATACATAATAATCACATTATTGCAAATTGTCCACGGAGTGTGCCAGTGAAAAAAATTGTGAAAATCGTCAATTATTGGTGAAGATATAGACAAAAGTAAAGTGCCACATTTTTATAGCCTACGGTGTATTTGCAGTTATATACAGTTGCTTCGCTGCCAGTTTAGACGAACACCTGTGCATTAAAGCTGGATTTTGTAGGATGCACAAATATTACAACCACTGTGGTCACATTTTTGGACAGCCTGGAAAAGTTAGGGATGGATGAGGAAAATGTCTCATTGGAGGAAAACTGTTTTACCCAAACATGAATTTAATGATAAATTGTGTTTATTTTAGTGTAATATTTTGTAGTGAATGTTTGGCACATTACTTTGGATCATTATATACTGTTATTACATTCAATTATGATACCATTAGGATGCATAACATGGCTAATTGCAACATGATTAAGAGTCAATTATTATATTACAGTGCAGTATATAGCTACATATGGTGATTGGTGGTAATATTGTCATAGCATATTTTAGAACGTAATAGTAGCTGCATAAGGGCCAGATCTGCATGATGTTATAAACAGTCATGTGTCAGTCTGCTTAGAGCTGCTATATGCTGTACTTGTGAGCAGGTGCAGTCTGTGTATTTGGAGTCGTACTTGAAGCAGAATATAATCAGTCAGCCGGACAACCTGGCAATGCTGGACCTGATGTGGAAATATCACGACAAGCAGCACAACTTCACAGCTGCTGCTAGAATCCTGGCCAAGCTTGCTGAGAAACAGAGGTACCATGATCTCTCATTGTGTGCCTTTGGAATGAAATATATTAGCTTCATTTAGTGGGACTTTGCTTGCCAGTTTTGTTGTCTCGTATCTCTGAAATGAATGCATTCATTCTTGTCTTTCAGCCTGTTTTTGTATCAAATCACAATTGTTTGTATAACTTTTGCAGTCTTTTTGATAGAAATGAACAGAAGGTGGCATAGCGTATATTTTACGTATATGTGTATGCTGCCAAACGATGATGATGATTACATTTTATCTCTTTGAAAACAGATTGCAATTCACAACAAATGTCACAGCTCTGAAATAGAGAACTGTATTGGTCTCTAATAATCGATGTTAAAATCACACGACAGTGGGTGACTTTAAATTTCGCTTAGACCCAAGTTTTAAACTATAGTTTCAAACCAAACCTTAATCTGGACTCTAAAGTATGGTTTTAAACCAATGCTCAGATTAACTTCAGTTTTAAACTCGGTTTTAAACTTAAGTTTTAAACCGAAAACCTACTTCCTTGGTACCCTATAAATATGCAAGTCCCTCGGCTCGACTGACTTGGTGATAGTATTTTCCTCGGGCCAAGTAACACAGGAAGAGCTTCACATGCTCAGTCATCATCATCATCATCATCATCGACAACCGTGGGCTCAATGCCCGTTGGTGTCTGACGCCATTCTTACTATCGCTGCCCACCGCTGCCTATCTAGGGCAGCGTGGCTTAACTCCTGCAGGGTTGT
>Ga0209367_1012695_pt1 | contig 10958 bp, 7 predicted proteins | sample WorMetLIZISLAND2_FD_187412 | JGI IMG/M metagenome (GOLD analysis project Ga0209367, IMG submission 187412) | Marine gutless worms symbiont microbial communities from Max Planck institute for Marine Microbiology, Germany - Olavius geniculatus... ... | reverse complement strand
ACATGAACAGTGTAAGTCAGTCTGCGGAAATAATTAGAAAGAAAATGGAGGAAAGATCAAAAATAAAGATGATTCTGAATAAATACGGATGAGAAGACAATCTCCACTCCAGAGGAGTGTCCGGCAACGGATCCGCCCAAGTTCAAGACTTCAAGACGACGCCACTGTCAACGAAATAATGTCCACGAGACGATCGAGAAGCTTACCGTAAATATAGTAAATATTTAGTTCTACGCTATCTTCTAACCATGGTAAGACCGTACGACGATACTGCATATCGATATCGAAAACATTATCGGTGATTCCTAACATTGACCCATCACTAGAGTTGCGATGTTTACAAAAATATGTTAATTATGTTATGATGACGTCATTGTCAGTTTTGTGTAAATGAGATAAATGTTGCGCGCTATGCTGCGTTGGCGATTAGGTGAAAGACGACCTAATCCGAACAGTTGTTGTTTTTGTTGTCATGTTCGATTGGGTACGGTACTGATCGGCGTTTTCAGTCTGGTAAGTCTCTGCGCTTACAATACGATACCTACCATACGATCATGATTAGGCTATGGTGTCACGAAACACCGCACCGGCCGCAATGACCCCACCGACGCCGTATATGATCAGATCAAGTATGGAGAGTTAGGGCTAGGGACAGAGAAGCCGGCAAAAATGTTAAGGTTTCTGTAAATAATATGGCCGACTGTCAGGTTCTTTATTAATCGAAAAAGAATAACGTATATACATCAGAACAAAATTAAAATAGAAAACAAAAAGTCCGCAGTAAGTTCCACAGTTCACTTCCGCGCACCATGGTCACTGTCTCTAGACTGGCCTGGCTTGGCTGCAGCATACCTTAATCACGCGTCCCAGGCTACAGTGTCTCGCTGCCATTAAGCCTAAAGTCCACTGAATCTGACACCGAGATATGCTGTTGTTATGCTGATCTTGTGGGCGTGTTAGAAACAAGAAAGACGGGTAATACATTACGGGATTTTGGACAAGCTTTTGACTTTTCTGCAAACAACTTATCGGATATCATAATTGCTGTAGTGTTTTTATTCAGTTACACTTGAAATGTTTGTATGACACTGTGGATGTGTGGAAAATTGTTGTTTTGGGTTTGAATCTGACGTTGATTTTGTTGCTATTTACAGCTGATTGATCTGTTGGTGATTTCATATGCTCTGGTACTGCTATTCCACCCGGAGTATGCCGTAGTGCCGAGACATTACCCAGACTTGTATCAGTCAAACAAACATCACTTCGACATCATTCCATCGTCCACGGTTGACAGAGATCACGAGACCACTGATGCTGTGGTGAATTTGACAGCAGCGGGTTTCCGTGGCAATGCAACACGCTCGTTGCGTAGTGCATGCTGGACCAACTGTGGTGCGTTGCATCTATTTGACAGTGACTATTTCCTCCTAGTTGAAGAGCACATTGGATTGGAAAAGTGAACTTTTGAGTGGAATTTTATAATAGTTTTATTTTCCATTGTACCTTTTAGTTATCATTTCCTGTATAGTTTAGTAACATTTATCTTTTATTTTTCTGATTGTGGTGCTGGTGCAGTTGCAGCTTTCTGATGACACATGTTTTTTGTAGCCTGGAGAAGTTAGAGCAAATTAACTGCACTACGTAATTTGGTATTTCTGTGGTCATCACTCATCAGCGTGTTGTTGTATATAAATCTGTTAACTTCTGTACCTGTTTTTCTTGATGGAATGTCTTTTGTTTTGGGGGCAAATTGGTTTTTTTTTGTTAGACATGGTCTTAATTCGTTGCTATCACCCAGATTTGGTCATAGATGTTAGGAAAATATCGTGCAGTCCTGCTTTGTGCAGCTGTGTGCAAATGTTGAATACATTTTTGTATTGAATTCAAGTTTGGTATTCATCACTGGGCTGATAAGTAATTGCACTTTTATGTATTTAGGACAGGGATGGTTTGTCTGTCATTCTTTGCACTGATTGAGATTAGCATTTATTACTTGCTAATGTCTTGCTGTCTGTGTCTGTCTGAACAGATGATCATTTTATCAGCTTGATGTTGACGTTTCTCTCTGCGGTCCTGGCTATCTGTCTACTTTATGGCACAATCAGGGTAAGTCAGTCATTCAACAGATGCTGTGTTATCATGCATAATACTGATATGGTAAGGCATTATATATATAATACTTGAGTAACTACTGTTATCATACCATAAGTGTATTATCGATAATTCAGTTGGAATTTGTTTGCGTGGCATTTTCGACTCAGCTTTTGACATGTATGACTCATTTTGGTTCTGTTATTCAAGTATCATTGTTACATAAAGCCATAGGCCTACAGATTTTAATGTATAATGTTAGTCATGCTCCACTTATCTGTTGGCTATAGATTTGTGAGTGTAACTGTTGAGGCATTGTTTGATAAGGTTCTGTGGCTAATAATTTAATTAGTTTTGGCTGATACTGTGTTATCCTGTCTGCCTTTTACATCAGAGGAACACTGTATATCATGTAAACGTTTGACACATAATATACAGGGGGTCCATAAAAAATGTGGCACTTTACTTTTGTTTGTATCTTCGCCAATTATTGACCAATTTTTAAAATTTTTTCACTGATACATTTCGCAGACAATTTGTAATAATATGGTTATTATATGGTTGCAATAATGTGGTTATTATATATCCCACCTTGCTGTAAACACTGCCTTGTGAAATATAAGTAAAATATGAATGTATAACAATAATAACAAACATTTTGATAACTGAACAAAAAAACACTTCAGACCAGCATTGCGGTTAATGGTCTGTATGCCACTAAACTATATGGGTTTAACGCAGTTTAGTGTCATGTGGATCATTCACCACAATGTTCATCAGACATGTTTTTCCATTTACCTAAATGTTTGTTATTATCGTTAGTTTTTTCTTACATTTACATTTCACAAGGTAGTGTAAAAATACTATTATGGTGTGCCAGTAACCACATTATTGCAAATTGTCTGCAGAGTGTGCCGGTGAAAGAATTTTGAAAATTGATCAATAACTGACAGAGATATGGGCCAAAGTACAGTGCCACATTTTTTATGCACCATGGTGTATAGTGTATATTTTGCTGTCTTTGTCATTGTTATCGTGCTGTATTATATTACAGTCATATTATAGATTATTCCGGTTACAACTTGCAAGTCTAGATTTTAACAGTAAACTGAATTTTAAATCTTGCTGAGGTCAACTCAGCTTCCTACCATCCATGGGATGGGAAATGAGTAGTAGCTTACGGGCTGCGGGGTGAAGGCCTAGTGTGGCTGATTGAAGCAGTGGTATGTCTGCTTGCTGCAAACCGTGGATCCAATTGTTCGCTGATGCAGGCAATGGATGGCCACATAGTGCGCTGCAGTATCATTAGCTCAGTGCCAATCAGCTGCCATTTCCGAGATTGTAGAAGCGCTTCTGGTCTTGTGTATGTCTTATGTAAGACGCCAGAAGTATAGCAAGTACCGGACTTTACTTTTACTTTTTAGCAAGCATGGAACTGGACTGCTGTGGGATGTACTGTGTGGTGGTTTGGTGATTGTAGTGCTATCCGAAGTATCTCCTGCCATTCTTCTGCTTGCAAGTGTTTGAATTCTGTGTCACTGCACTCTCCATCATTGGCTATTTCTCCTATGAGCCCAGCATTAAAGTTTGGCTGCTGGAGCAGGTCAGTCTGTGTACAGAACTGTATATAGTCAAATATTCCATTTCACATCAGTACTGATGAGGATGATGATCATGCAATCAAACAGTCCGGGATTTTTAAAGTGGCCTGATGATGGCGGTAAAGTTAATGTTTGCCCACTCTGTCAGTTGAACATATCCACGAGCATTCTAGTGCTCATGCTGCAATGAGGTTGGGAGTTGACAGGTGTACACATAGCTGGTAGCTAATCTCTTGTCTTTGTACACACAGCTGTAATGTTTGAAAGCTAGTTCCATGCTTGTTAAGGTTAATATTAACTAACTGCCAAGTGGCAAAGTTACTTGCAATGCTTAGAGAACATCTAATGACTACGATCATTGGATATTTGGGTGTATGTTTGAAATACAACATTCTTGGATGGCATTTGGTTCCAGATTCTTTTCTATCTTTGCTTTGCCAGCTTGAAATCAGTTCTCTGTCGATAGCAGTCATATCACCATATACTTAACTTTTATGTATAGTCTTAAAAAATTTTTATTTAGTGTCGTATAGACAAATTAGAATTTGTATTTTATACTGTATTTTTGATTTTGATTTTAGATTTTTTATATTTAGGTTTAGTTTTTACGTGCGAAAGCAGCTACTGCTTTAGCGCGTTTTAGCCATTGCAATTCTGTCCGTCCGTCTGTTCGTCCATCATACGGGTGGATCAGTCAAAAACGGTGCAAGCTAGGATCACCAAATCTTCACAGTTGGCTGCCTGGATGACTCTAGTTTCAAGAACCCTAAAGCTTTTCCATAAATTCAAAAGGGTCATCCCGAACGAGGGCGCTAAATGAGAGGGGGTAGGAAAAATTGTGATTTTTAGCCAATAAGTTGCTGTATCTCAATAACGGTGCGAGATAGGGCCTAGGTTACTATTAAACACTAATAGGAAGTCATACACTGGCTCTCGATTGCCACCGGATTCAATGACATTGGATGACCTTGAATGCCAAAATAGGGGTTTTTATGGTGATTTCGGGCTGCGAGACACATTTCAAGAGCAAGTTGCACCGAAACCAATTGCGATAGACCAGGACAAGCTGCATACGAAATTTTCAGCATTGAACGTAGATTTCAACGGTCCAAGTTTTGATTTTCTAGGTTTAAAGAAACCTGCGCACAAGAGCATCAAAGAGTGGTACCCCCATAAAAGTCGTTATTGTACTGTTGTTGGCCAGTCTTTCGTGAAAATGGTTGCAGATAGGCATGGGCATGCTGCCTATCACAACAAGCACTAGTGACGAGCTTTTCAGTCGTATCAACATCGATGACTTTGAAAGACCTTGAACTTCCAAAATAAGGTGTTTTTATTGATTTTTGTTGTCTTCGGCTGCAGTGCACACTCCAAGAATGAACTGCGACGAAATGGCTGGAGATAAACTGACAGTTTGTTAGCAGGAACTGCTATAGGCTTTCGCGCATCTTGTGAGCATTAGCTCATATTTCTTGTTAATTAGGTGCTGTTGTGCAGTACTTTCGTAGAAGGTGCCCTGCAAAATTTCGTTCTGTTTGTGATCGATTGCAGTAATTTGCACCAGTTAAGTGCAGCAGCAGCTGTAGTTGTTGACCACTTTGTCGTGTGACGGTGTGACTGTGCAGACTTGGATGCCACTGAGGCAGGAACTGATGCGTCTTGACTCAGGATGGCTTTTGCTTGTTGCCGCACTCGTCTCGGTTCTCGTCCTCTGGCTTCAGGTATTTTTTTCTGTCCTTTACCACTGTCTGAACATATTTGTCCCATATCTGTTTAACGTGTAGAATAAAGCGATTGGTAATATTCTAGCCATATGGCACTGTTGTGCCAAGATACACATCTACCACTCTCTGTTGACATTTTTAAACGGTGCTGAAAAATTTCTTGCTTGCTGTTTGCTAATTTTGATGCCACGAAATGTTGGAATTTTTTTTCAAGGTGGCTGCAGGTCCTAAAAAGTCTTTGAAAAATATCCATTTTTCTGGGTCATTTAGAAAGTCCATAAATGCCACATGTCATGTTGAAAGTTTTGGAATTTGATGCAAGAATGTCTTGAAAGTTCTTGAATTTTGGTTTTTTTTTCAAAATCATTGCGACTGTGATGTGAAAGTTATTTTTGCATAAAATGCATGATGCTAGAACCTTCTAACATGACTGGTAAAATGTTGTGAGGATAGGTCTGGAAGAGATCAAAGCCCTTGTTAAGTCTTTGAATTCTTTTGGGCCCGAAACTGTGGCCACATCTACAGTGTTACGGTTAGAATTAGGCTGTGTTATTTGTACAGCTGTCAAAGCATTAATTTTTTAAACGCATTAATGCACTGCGTTAATTTTTTAATGCATTATTAATGTGTTATTAATGCACCCAGGCCCATCAAGAGGGAGAGTAGGGGTACTGGGTACCACAGCATTTCGGGGGCCTTGCCTGTAGGATCTGGAAAAATATAGAATATACAGAATATTGAATATACCGGTAGTTAAAAACACATTTTATACATATAATCAAAAATAACTGACATCATAGCCAGCATAGAAATCTATTAGCCTGTCGTGGGAATAATTATTTATTTACGGTAGTGATGGAATGGCAACTACAGTTTAGTTACTTGAATTCATCAGCACCACTGAAGTCTTTTTTAGCACATACTGGCGCTTTACAAGTCAGATTAGTATTATTATTATTATTATTATGTCAAATAACCACAGTTTAACGAAATATTGGAACTATTGCTTCACAGAATTGAGTAAATTGACATAAAGTTACGTCTGTGCATTAATTTTTTTAACGCACATAAATTTATTAATGCATTAGCGTGTTAATCAATGCGTTAATTTGACAGCTCTAGTTATTTGTACATATGCAGGCATACTTCATCAGCGTTGTCTGGTCCTGCTACAAGTTCCTGTGTCTGGCAAGTCTTGGTGGCCAGCCTGGCAGAGGTATAAGAGCAACCGATTTTGGGATGATGGAGCTTGTTCATTTTGATCGAGCTGCACTGTCATCATCTTCGGCCCCACAGACATGCGATGGAAACATGACGCTGGGCACCGAACTCATGGTGAGTCTTCTTTCATTGTCTTCAGAGCTAATCTCCATCAGTCATTTAGTCAAACTGTGCTTAGAAAAAACACCCACTTGCATTTTCTTTTATATCTTCGTGGAAAATATTTAGATTTCCACAAAATGTTCAGGGAATGTTTAGGAAATCTAAACATTTTCCACAGAGATATGACAGAAAACGCAATGTTTTTCCACTTTTGACCACCAATGCCATGTTATATTAGACTCTTGTGTTCGTGTATCGATACTATTTCAAAATTTCCTGTCTGAACCCCGGGAGCTAATAGGTAAAGCGTAAATTTATATAGTGCATACTCAAAAAGATCTCTAATGTGCTTAATACATTTTTGTCATCAATATTTCGCAAAAAGTATGTTTTCAGCTGACGTTTGAAAGTATTGAGACTCAGTTCTGGGTCACAAAGACTGTCTGGCAACGAATTCCAAGTCGACGGGCTTGCCACAGAAAAGCGCCGACGACTGAAACTGTTCAGTCGATAGCGCGGTACGACAACTTTCGCTGAGTGGCGTAATGCAGATGTTGACGGCCAGTGACTTCTGCTGTGAGTGTACGACTGTCCATCAAGTACGGCGGAGCAGTTTCATCGAGACATCTACTAGATGTCACTTGCATGAGCACTGCAAGCTTAAATCGTACTCGATCAGTGACATCAAGCCAGTGGAGCTCATCATGCATTAATCGTGACAAACCACCGTCGTACTTTCGAGTGTTAGTGACGACGAGGGCAGCTGAATTCATCACTTTCTGCAACTTGTCTATTATGACTCTCAGCGACTCAGCCAGCACAGCTTTACAGTAGTTGACACAAGATGTCACAAATGCTTGCACGAGGGTTTTAGCCGACCCGGCATCCAGTGACTGCAGGACACGACGAATCTGTCTGAGATGAAAGAAGCAGGTAGCACTGACGGCTGAGACATGTTTCTCAAGACTCAAATCAGACGACATAATAACTCCTAGGATGCGTACGTGTCCACTGGGCTCAATGGTGTCAGAGCCAAGCTTGATTGCCGGGCCTATCAAGTTTACTCAGACTGTACTTGGAACCCGATCGCAGGAGTTCTGTCTTCTCTGTATTTTGCTTGAGGCAGTGTGCCGACATCCAATGATTGATATTTGTGACACAGTATTCAAGTTTCCCAACAGCAGTCGGCGTATCATCGCAACGACAACGCTCATTCAACTGCGTATCGTCAGCAAGCGTGATAGTTGACGCCGTGCTCATCAGCCTTCTCCTCAAGATCAGCAGTGTACATGATGAATAACCCCGGGCCGAGTACCGAACCTTGTGGCACAGAGCACGTGACGTGAACAGTATACAATGTACTACCGTTAAAAACGACTTGAAATATTCTGTCACATTGATATGACTAGTGTGTGTGATTCATTTCGTAGCAAGATTGCGTAAAGGCCACATAAACATCGTTTTTACTCTTGTATTGTCAGTTTATTATTATTAAGAGGTTTATTGGATGTTAGTTTGTTTAATTTTTTGCTGTTGATTTTTGTTGTCAGTACAGTGCAAGTGATTGCCCGGGTGACCATTTTTGAAATGACCTGAAGTATTTAGAATGGTACGTTAAACCCTGCTCACTCACTCACTCATTGACTTTTATCGTGCAAGTGATAGCAATGGTGGTGTGAAGGTGTTACCGCCCAAGTATGAAGATGTCTTTCAGACGACGGAAGATCTGGAGGCGGCATCAGCAGACGCAGTTCTGGTCCTACCACCACCGTACAATGCCACCAGAGATACGCCGACAGACCACGATGATCAGGCCACGAAAAACAACTAAGCACCCCAAGCCAGTGGCTTCTATCCCCCAAATTTGGAGTCAGAATCGGGTGCAACTTTTTTCTCCATTTTTGAACTCAAGTTTCCCAACCCTCCCCTCTTTGGGGGGAGGTTACGTTAAAATGTAGAGTGAAAAAATAGGGGGAAGTAAAAAATAGGGGGGAAATTTTGTTAAGGATGTAGATTTTGAAGTAAAAAAAATAAGGGGCAGGGGAGTTTTGATCTACACCCTTAACAAAACTTCCCCCTTCTTATTTTTCCCTCCCACCAGGTATAGGGATAGAAGCCACTGCCCCAAGCACAGAGTTTGTTGCGTCTTTGACCACTGCAAGTCACTCAAATATAGGCATATTGTGTTGTCGCCCCATTGACCAAGTATTAGCGTTTTTGTCTGTTAGCTGTGCGGACTTTGCAACTAGCTACATACAAGTCACAAACTATTTTGGCTAGTATCAGAAATGTAGCCAAAATTTTCCAACTCTTAATACATCAGATGGTGTTTCGGAATGTCAGCAGAATTGAATTGGTCTTCATCGTATGTTTGCAAAATATTTGTAGCTACAAACAGAATTGCATTGTTGCAAATGCTACTGTACATATTATCTGCATGTAGTAGACTCAGTATTTGCACGTAAACTCCACAGTTCATCTGTGTCGGAAACACTTCCATGACGTGGAGTCCCCACCTTTCTAAGTCCGGATGTCACTTCTGTACTGCATGTGGCTAGTTTGGACGTTAACAGTATTGATAATGCGTGTAATAGCAGTGACATATTGTACTGTGCTAAAACATATTGCTGCGTTACCTTGTGAGTGTGAAATGTTCTGCAAAATAATCACCTTTTTTGTGCGGCCACTAGGAAACATTTCATGCAGCAGGCAGCAACTTTAGTGACAGAATGAAGTTAGATTTTGGACAATTAAATCTTGAATAGCGGCTTGCTTCAGTCATTTCTTTAGCAGATTTCTTTTCAAAATGTTGACAAGAAATCTGAGCTAATGCTCATGAGACACACAAGAGCCTATATCAGTTCCTGTTCGCAGGTAATCTTGGTCTATCTCCATTCAGTTCATCGCAATTCACTCTTCTGCAGCCAAAAATCGCAAAAAAAAATCACCAAAAACCCCTATTTTGGGGTTCAAGGTCATTTAGGGTCATCGGTGTTGACATTCCTATCTAGGATTTGACTGCAGTACAGTGTTTAGCTGTCTTGCAACCCCTACCTACCTCTCCAGTCTCCACTAGATTTTACTTCTGGCTGGAGTCCAAGAACCTTGCCTGTAGATTAACCGTCACCTGTACAGTTAAATGAATGAATGCTTTGCAAAGTAAAGTGCAGTATGTGATTGAAAACATCAGCGGTATATAGTGTTTCATAAATGGCACCCTTTTTCTTCCTTTCATAACTCAGTCAAATGGCGATGAATTTACATGAAATTTTCACTAGCTGTAGCCGAAGAAATACTAATTCAAAATATTTCAACAAAATGCGGATGTTTGTTAAATATTCTTTGCTAATCATGATGTAACACTGATGTCATAATGTGCCATGAATACAAACTTGCTTGTTGCAACCGGTGCTGAGCGTTGCTACCCTGCTTCAATGGTGAACTTTATCTAATTTACTGATAAAAAATGTTCATCTATCAGCTATGTGCAACATGGAGGCATGAAATCAGACGTCTTGCAATTTTGAAACTCCACCATTTCGCAAGTGGTGTGTGCTGGTGCACTGTCTTGCTGGAAGGTGTAAAAAGTCAAGCTATCCACATATGTGCATCAAAGTGATTGTTTTGGGCATTTTTTGTGGCTACAATGATAAAACTTCAACAATTGGTCATCAGTGAATTAGATGAAGTTTATTAGCGAAGCAGGGCAGCTATTCAGCAACTGTCAGCACTGGTTGCGACATGCAAGTTTGTACTCACGGCACATTATGACGTCAGCATTACATCATCACTAGCAAAGCAGCTACATTTCGTCAAACTATTTTGAACTAGAAATTTGGGGCAAAGCCCAACGTGAGTCCGCCCAGCGCCCTAAGTCCGATTGGGGGAAATTAAGGGGGAGGGGTAAAATTGCCCCGGCATGAAAGTCACGTGCCCCAAACTCAAATGCATTGGCATACGCCGAACGCGCATTGTCGACTTAGGGTAGGTCAACATGAGCACTTATAACTTTGTTCGTTGTTAACCGAATTTCACAAATTTTTTTTGTTCAATGCCGAAAAGATCGTTTTCGTCAACGCCGTTTAGATTTTGTCGCTATCTTCGTCGGTTCCAGAGATGTTTGCGCTCAAACTCGAAAGTTGTCGTAAATCGCACCAATTTTTGCACGTTTTTTGCCCTCCCAAATTTTAAGGGGGGCGGTGCCCCCAAAAGTTGTACT
>Ga0209367_1012694_pt1 | contig 10958 bp, 7 predicted proteins | sample WorMetLIZISLAND2_FD_187412 | JGI IMG/M metagenome (GOLD analysis project Ga0209367, IMG submission 187412) | Marine gutless worms symbiont microbial communities from Max Planck institute for Marine Microbiology, Germany - Olavius geniculatus... ... | reverse complement strand
CTATATAAAAACGCAGTAGATTAGATTTGAGAAAGTATGTATTTAGCAACAGAGTAATTGATCACTGGAATGCACTGTCTGACGTGTGTGTAACCAGTAATACAATTAATCAATTTAAAAATTGTTTGAAACGGGAACTGCAACCGGAAACACATAGTTAACCTTAGTCATTTGGATAATACGCATTATATGGCTGTGCTTACTTAGGCCACCAGTAGTTCTGGTGGCTTCGGTGGCTTCGGTGAATTCGGTGAATTCGTCACTGAGCACGTTTTATCGGAGACAAAATATGACCTAAAAATTTGACCGGCCATATAGCCTGCAGTCTATTTGACCGGCCGCCGGTCAAATATTCTCTACCTATTTAAAAACTACTTAATTTACAGAATGCGGCAAAGAAGTAATGTAAATCCCCTGGTCTAGCTGTCGCATATTTTGCAAATTTTTAAGCAACCGTTTGGAATTTTCTGCGGGAACTTGCAATTTTTCGAGCGCGTTTACTCATGAACGAGTAAAAAAACGGTGAGTCGCTTACGAATTTCTTCTCATTGGGCTTAAACAACAACTTGTTAAAATAAATAACTTTTCTCTCAACACTACTCACTCTGCTCGTAACCTTGGCTTCATATTTGACGAATACCTCATTTTCTCGGATCAAATCTCTGCACTGTCTAAATCTTGCTATTCTCACATTCTTCAGCTTCGTTGCATCCGTTCTTTTCTTAATTCTAAAACAGCCAGCCTTATTGCAACTTCCATCGTTCACCCCAAACTTGACTGCTGTATCTCAATATGCCTACTGTAATCTTCCTAAGTCTCAATTAAATCGTCTTCAGCACATCCAAAACTCCCTTGCTCGTGCTGTCGTCAGAGCTCTTAAATTTAGTCATAACATTTTTATTTTTAAATCTTTTCACTGGCTCAAAATGAATGAACGTATTGAATATAAAATTTCCTCTCTTACCTTTAAACTTCTCTATGCCGCTCAACCTCCTTAATTATCTGCATAAGTTAATCTCTCTCCAGCCACCGCCCCACCACGTAACACTCGATCCTCGTCTGTCTTCACTCTTGCTCGTCCACCTACTCCTTGCCTTGCCTTCGGGGTGGGCAGGCTTTTACACCTGCCCAGCGCAGAGGCCGTATCAGTTCGGCCCAATGCGCGTCCCCAAAAGTAACCACAGGTTGCAAGTAACGGCTATAAAGCCGTAGTCGGCTATAAAGCCGAAACCAGCACAAAAGCACTGGTAACGTGTAGTAAATGTTTTCACGTATTTGGTCAGCTCTTAGTACGCTCCTATCCTCCAGATTGTAGAAATCTTTCGGGTCATCGGAGCAAAGCCCCACCACCACGTCAAGGTGGCTGACCTCGGTGGGGCGTCCACCTACTCATTTCTCCTTAAAAATTACCAGTCGTTCCTTTCGCTATGCATCACCTCGTCTCTGGAATCAACTCCCCCACTCACTTCGTCAGCCACGTCTTGATCTATCTTCTCCTGACTCACCATACTTTCATGATCATCTCATTTCATCAGCGTCACCATCACCACTCTTGTCATCCATCACCTCATTATTCTTTCATTCCAATCTCAAAACTTTTGTTTTTCTCAAATCCTATCCGCCATAGACATCTGGCACCCCGTCGGACTGACTCCACGGCTATTCGGACCTGCTGACGGTTTTTATGTTTACTGTTTTCAGTTTTTTAAAGTTTTAGTTTTCATTATTATTTTTTATTTTTTACCTTTTCAGTTTTTTCTTATTTTAGTTGTTTCTTACTTCAGTCATTTTTTGAATTTTGTCATTTTTACATTTAACACTATTTCTATTCTCAGTATCTCTCATTTCATTTTTCTTTTAAACGTTTCAGTTTTTTTAGTTTATGTGCTAAATTAAACTGACAGTTTGTTTGTTAATTTTTGAGTGCAAATTCTCCATTGTATTGTATTGTATTGTTGTTGAGAAGTTTTACGGTATTTTTCGAGTTGTAGTACAACCATTTCCGTTTTACTCTCAGTCTCAGTTTCATATTTCCGGGTTTGGTTTTTACTTTTGGCTTTTGTTATTTTGTTTGTTTACGTTTTATATCTGTTAATGATTGATCACTGTTGCCCAAGAGGATATGAACACGGAAATGCAGTGGACAGCCATTGCTATCACTCATGTGGAATACCCTGAAGGTAGGTTTACATTACTGGCGGGTCATTGTGATCTTGACTATGAATCGAATCGAACACCGGTAAACCGACAGTGTCACTGCCTCTCGGTTATCCAGTCGTGTTACAGTCAGACATTGAAAGTGAAGTGCATTGTGCGATTGTCATGTAAACCACATTAGTTATTTATTGAATTTGTCAATTCTGCAGTATCTTTGCAGAGAATAAGGACAGAAACAGAAACAGAAACCCTTACGTAATATACTTAGATGCCTACATCATGGCTGGCCTCAGCCAATCGGCGGCCCTGTTCTAACTGTGCATGAGTTAAATGGAAGTCAGCCCCTTGTCCTCTCTCTCCCTTTTTGCTTTTCTTTTTTCTTTCTTTTTTTCTTTCCCATTCCTGGCCCTTGCCTTTTTCTTTCCCTTCACCATTCTTGCCAATAGATCTGGGCTCTGGGGGAGGGTTGTACAAGGTTCCCATACTTCCTGGAAAATCCTGATAAATCCTGGATTTTTTCTTAAAATTTCTAGCACCTGAAAATTCCTGAAAAATATCTTTGATTTTTCATTGGTGCAAATAAAAAACAAGCAGCAAGCTCTTGTCTATATTGCTGATACAAACACTGCATGTATATGGGGGCGGTTACAATCACTGATTGGTGAAAATAAGTCAGAAGGTTAGTTTCACCGATTGGTGATTTTAACCTTCTAGGCTAAAATCACCAATTGTTGAAGCTAACTCTCAATGCCAAAATTACCGATCTGCCAAAATCTGCACTAAAAACAAAGCCGAAAAAGTGGCAAAGTTAGAAGATCACTATCACTGATGTATATAAAATAACTATCAAAAAACATCAGCACCATAAAAAGATTAAAAACTCGATCATGCACATCCTATATTATACAGAGCTAGTCTAAAAGGTGCTCTAATTGTTCAGCAGCGTGCGCATATGAATTGTTCATCATCGTTTGTTGGCAACTGAATATCACGCACACAACACTCATGGTACCAGTAAAAACAGATGTCGCACTCAATTAGGGTTGTAATCCAAAATGCGATTATTTGGTAGTTGTTCGATTTGTTCGAATTTCGAATTATGTTTTGGGTTGTTTGATATTCAAATTTATTTGTTAATTGATGCACTACTACATGTTGAAGGTGCAATAAATGGCTGTTTGCCGCCAACAGTGTCTTGCGTTGTTTATTTTGCTTTGCACGCATTGGACTAATTAACGCTGCACGCGGCCTTTTTCACTGTACTGTACAAAGCAGCCCACATCGTCACAGGGCACACCCACCCGTATGCAGAGATCTCTGCACACATTATGTTCCCGCTCTGTTGTGCAGTGCTGCAGCAGTGCTGACTGCTGACCGCCCAACCACCTAGTCCAATAAATGCATTAGGCACGCTGAGTGCTGATTTTTGATACTCTCCAGTCACACGGTTGCTAAAGCCACTTCACAGGAACTGACTGTCAAAGCTCAAACATGGACTGTCTTTTAATGTGCAGCGGTCAATATAATTTTTTTTTATCATTTATGCAACACATGATTGTAGGCTTATATGTAGACATGCCGCATACTTAGTCACTTGTTATTCACTGTGGCATCAGGTAAATTTGAACAAACAAACAAAGTAGGTCAGTAACTAAATGTTTCTTCTTATTACAAATAGATAAAACGCTTGTATGCCTTGAAACAACTGTGTGCTGGTTGCGGGTTGCCACATTGTTGAACATGGTAAGTGATTAGGCTTTTCATTTTTTTGTTACTTACTTTATGTTTACAATCTGTGGTCATGTTTTACTTACTATTTGTAAGTCATGGAATTGAACAATAATTTCGTTATGCTGCATGTATGTCGTGTTTTTGAAAAAAAATAACACAGTATCCAATGTCACAAAGCGTTTATCACAGTGTAGCACGGTAGTGTGTAACACTGTTGTAAGGGTGACTATCAAAGTCAATGGGAAACCCCAGATTTTGGGCACCCGTAGCCCCCAAACCCCTGAATCAATCGACTTAAAATTTGACTTGGATGATTACGTCGGCGGTCTGACCCTACGTGCCAAAAATGGTACAAATCGGCTTAGCGGGGTCAGCGGGGCAAAGGGGTGAAATATAATGTTCAGTTGGGTTATTTTTCTTTTCTTTTTTACTTTTCTTGCCATGATCTAGAGAACACATTTTTGGGAGTATCGCCGCATTCTTTGCACTGGATGACATGTTTTGGTGGGGATTGATTTCCTAGGGGGGTCTCAACATTCATCTTTTATATTTTCCCCCTTAAAACTCCCAAAAACCGAAAATTTTAGGCCCATTTTCGGACTTTGAAAAATTATGACTGGAAATGCTTAACAATGGAGATGCTCATCTACAAACTACCCTTAATCATCATCGTAGCCTCACCAAAGTGGCATAGTGAAAGACATTGTGGCCTCGGGAATTCCAATGCAGTTATTTTGGACCCCTGCAATCCCTGCATACAGGTCACGTCACACGGCGCATGCACAGTGAACTTTTGGCCTTTAACATGGGCAAATGCAAGGTTGAGGCTTTATATCTCCCTAATGGTGCAAGATAGATGCATGGTCAAAATGGACCACCAATAGGAAACCACATATGCCGAGTCAAATGGTCACGTCACCGATGATGTCATGTGACCCCATAAGGTCAAAGTCCTGATTCCATTATCTTTGAGGCCCCATATCTCCGTAATGGTGCAAGTTAGATGTATGGTTACAATGGAACACCTATAGGAAACCACATATACCGAGTCGAATGGTCACGTGACCGATGACGTCACGTGACCCCAAAAGGTCAAATTCCTGACCTCATTATCTTTGAGGCCCCATATCTCCGTAATGGTGCAAGTTAGATGCATGGTTACAATGGAACACCAATAGGAAACCACATATGCCGAGTCGAACGGTCATGTGACCGATGACGTCACGTGACCCCAAAAGGTCAAAGTCGTGACCCTATTATCTTTGAGGCGCTATATCTTCGTAACAGTGCAAGATAGACGCATGATTACAATGGACCACCTATAGAAAGTCACCCACCGCGAGTCAACTGGTCACGTGATTGGTTTGGTCACATTGTTGCTTTTAACTCACAAATTAATAATTTAATTTGCTAATAAAACAGCAAATATTAAATATAAAAAAACTTACCAGTTTACATTACTGTGTAAGGGTGACCAAGTCACACATCCAAAACAGCAGAAATCATTTTGCTAGGACACAGAGTGATAGAATGACGAACTGGCTGCCTTTACAAACCATGTGATGTGACCCTCTAAAATTGGCGGCCTAGTTCGGCTGAACTGTTCGAATGTGTCAAAGGTTGGCCCTGGCCTACATTCAGAGCTGCAGAGCCGTAGAAATATTAGCCCCAGATTTGAACTAAATTTGACAGATGAAAAAATGTTGACATTAGTATTTACTAGAAGTGTTAAATAGATGTTGATTGATATTGATATTTGTCTTGTAGGCGATGCTGTTGGTTACATCTTGGCCTGGTGTAGCCTACTTCCAGTATTTATATGCATTGTGTTTGCTACTCTCATTATGTCTCGACGAGATCTGTTTACTGCAAGTATTTTCATTTGAATATTTTTGCCAGAGTAATATGTGATAGTGATAGCATCACAAATTTTTGTTAGATTTTTTTGGCATTGCATGGCTTTTTAGTGGTGCCATATTAAAATGACCTATACTGTGTCGTGTGGGACGTTAAACCCTATTCACTCACTCACTCACCATTTATAGTCACTTTGCTTCAGTTGTACTTGGATGTTTGTGATCGTTTTAACTGTTTAATTTCTCGTTCTGTCCCTGTCTGTCTTTTTCTTTATCATTTGCTTCTGCACTTGTTGTGAATAAAACGTAAAAACGTAAAGTTTTTCCCGAGCCTTAAGGCCCATAGGGCAGCGCTGATCTTCATTTCCTAAGGCCGTCAGCCAGACACCAGTTTTTACACTGCGAGACCACGGATATGTGGCCAGTGTATCACACGGTGTGCCTGTTTACGTCCCAGCGATGAAGCCGGTACCAAATTATACTGCTTGGTGACAGAGGCACATGTGTGTGAACAACTTGCCTAAAGTCGTTACCTGGCAGTGTCCTGGTGCGGAGTCGAACCTGCGCCTCTGAGTTACCTCAGGATTACAAGTCCGACACGTTACTGTTAAGACTACCGAGCCACACTGTGAATAAAGTGTTATAAAAGAACCGGAAACTGAACCTAGGTGATGAATTATGCTTACAGGGGTCAGCCTTACAGCTTCAGTTATGCTAATTGTAATTTTGCTGGTTCAATGAACATAGGAGCTTTGTGTTGTATTTTAAAAAATTGGGCCAGTTGGCATTGCTTTTCAAATTCTTAATTAATAATAGTATATTAGCAATTTGATATCATTGTTTTGTATAGTTTGTGCAGAGTGCTGTTGTTAAATGGCTTTGTAAAATGTTATTTTGCTCTGATGCAGATATCATTTTTGGCTGGATTATTGATAAATGAAGCTATTAACTGGGTCGTGAAACATTCCATTAAAGAATTTCGACCATGTCGAAGTTTGTTGTTTTTCTGTGCATTACTCACTTATTATGCAGTTGTCCTCTTAAGCCGTATTACCTGTCTTGTTTGTCCATCCACTTGTCAGTTCGTTTGTTACGTATGTATGGGCTCTCAGCTGAATACAAATTTGAATTGGTTGATTTATCACTAGAACAGAAATAACCAATGTGCCAATTTTTAGTTTAGAAGGTCAAAAATGAAAATCCATCTTAAAGCTATGGAGCATCGCTTGCCATATTAAATGGTTGTTTATGGTATCCATTAGCAGACAGTCACTTGTCCAGATAGTATCCACTTGATAGCGACCCAACTGAGAGTCATACTTGCAATGTCTTCACTCTAAGTCCAATGTCTTAACCATTACACACCAAGCAACCGTCAAAGCGAACAGTAGCACTATATGTTGGCTTGCTGCTGTTCTGTTTGCTAGGTAGAGAAATAGTGACTACAGGTTATGGAATGCCGTCAAGTCATGCTCAGTTCATGTCGTTCTTAGCTGCTTTTTTCGTTCTCTTTCTGTTGATCAGGTATTTGCCAAGAGCATCTATATTTGCTTCTGTTATAGTTTAAGCTGTAAATTTTGTGGGGCAAACGCCAAAAAATAGGGTTAGAACAATACCAGTCAAGCTACCCAATATCCAGTATTATTGGGTCCTGCCCATGCCATCATTTAATACCAGTACCGATAGTGCTACTCACAGATATGGTGCTACTCAATAAAGCACTTTGTTGATTTTGTTGGTGACTAGCATACATCATGTGGCGATTAAAGTGACCATGTACATTGGCATCAAGATGTCTGAGCAATATTGGTATTGGGTATGACAGCCAAATAAAATATCACCCAGTACCCAATACTACCCAAAGTCTCCTTGATACTAGTATCGTTCTAACTCTAGTCCAAAAATTCAAGGCAAGCAATGCTGAATTTCAGATGAAGGCTATGCAAGTAAAATGATGTAAAAAAAAGAAATGGCAAATATTTTTTGATATAAGAAATGTAACTAGGTAATATGAGTCATCAACTGAAAACGTCAAACAATGAGCATTTGTTAAATTCTATAAATTTTCTGTACGAAAAAGATTAAAGGCTCTTTGTAGCTCGTAGCCAATTTGCTGCCACAATATTGATAAATTACGCTATTTGCTAATTTGCAGCATAATGAAAAACATTGTGTCAGGTTTAGGCTTTTTTGAAATGGGGGTAAATGACATTAAGACTCGTCTGTGATGTCGTTGTCTGTTATGTGACAGAATTCATGATCATAGTTGGTGGACGTATGTGTCCATGTTAACAGGTGTCACTACTGCAGCACTGGTAGCTTACAGCAGGTCGATATTTGCTCTGCTTATTGCCATTTATCACAGGTTGAGACACCCGGACAGATACCCAGAAAACCGATTGAGTTTTATTTTATGAACCAACCCAAACACCCACCCTAAACTTAATCCAAGTTTAGTTCTTTCTCACTAATAATGAAAGGTTTCATTATAGTTAAGTTTTTAATACTTTAGAGCTATAAATTTGAAATTTCTATGAACTGCTGGTACCCGGATACATTGAGAAATAGACAGAAGAGGTGGTTAGGGCATGTGTTACGTCATGATTTTCTAGCAAGAACAGTATTAAAAGGACAATTGTCAGGGAATTAGAGAAGAGGGAGACTGAAGGAAATGCTTCTAAGCTCAGTAAGGTGGTTACTGAAGACAATTGAAGGGAATGTCGATTATCCACAACTCAGGGAACTGGCACAGGAAAGAGCAAGATGGAGTCGATGAAAACAAAAACCTGCCCACAAGAGCAGATACAATAGCAATCATAAAATACATCTCAATTCTCTGATGCTTTTAGTTGGATGTCAGGATGTGATAAGTTGGGTGTTGATTATTGTGCCAAATTCCCTGTATCGCCTCTGTCACTTGTACTGTACCGAGGACAAGGACACGGCTTGATGACAGATCATTCGTCATCACCAGCCCACGAGTCTGGAACAGTTTGCTGGCTGCACTGCGAGCTGTAGAGGACTACGAACAGTTCAAAGCGCAACTAAAGACACATTTGTTTGACTGATTGAAACTGCGGCGCCTAGTGACTTCTGCTTTTAGGCGCCGTGTATAAATACGCTTTATTATTATTATTATTATTATTATTATTAATTAGTGTAACCCTTCAAAGATTGGCCAATTAAACGAAACTGAAAGCAATAGTAGCAGATGTAGTGAATTATATACAAGGACTAAATGTTTTATCTTCTGCACAGAAAAGATTAAAGGCTGTTTGTAGCTCATAATGGCCAGTATTCAAGTTTACCTACCCCTGAGGGATGGAAGGCTGAATTAACTTGGTTATATAGATAGATGGTTTACTTGTCTGACTGTTTTTTCCAACCATGATTGATGTAAATTGTATGTGTTGTAGGGTATACCTGATGTACCACACTGCAAGACAAGTTGTGGTTGGTTGTGTTGTTGGCTCAGCTCTTGGTCTAGTCTGGTTTTTTCTTGTACATCTTGTGTGCACACCGTTCTTTCCAGTTATTGTCTCATGGTAAGTATTATTAGTCTAGTGTTTTATTTTTTGCAATCCAAATTCACTAAACCAAATAATACCTTGTAACACCATATAAGATCGATGAGTAAACGACGTAACTCTAGACTATGCAAGTTTGATTGTGTAAGACGCTGTTGGTAAGACATTGATTTAAGGCCGACAAATCTCTTGGTAAAATGCTTTTGGACTTTTTCAGTGGCAACAATATCTTGCTTTCGGTAGGTGACCATATAACACAATTATATTCTAGTAAAGGCCTAACATATGTGAGGAAAGCTCGAATCAGTAGAGTATTGTTACATGAAACCACGCAAGTAAAACAGCATTTGCTATCTGGTGTGCTTTTCCAGTTGCTTCACTGTGTATCGCAGGTGACAAGTTGCTACTGATAGTAACACCTAGATCACGACAGGCGGTAACATTGGGTACAGGAATGACTTAGAGGCCAAAGTGTTTCTTTTTTGCCAGTCATGCAGTCTTAGTGACAGTGACACGAGTGACAGATTTAATCAAAAACTTAATATCAGTGCAGTTTTGTGAATCGTTGTGATCACAGTGTAGCCCGGTAGTGCACAACACTATTGTAAGGGCGACTATCAAAGTCAGTGGGAAACCCCAGATTTTTGGCACCCGTAGCCCCCAAATTCCTGAATCAATCGAATGAAAATTCGACTTCGAACATTACATCGACGGTGTGACCCTACGTGCCAGAAATGGTACAAATCAGCCCAGCAGGGTCGGCGAGGAAAAGGGGTGAAATATAATGTTCAATTTGGTTGTTTTTTCTTTTTCTTTACTTTTCTTGCCAAGCTCTGGAGAACAAATTTTTGCGAGTATCGCCACACTCTTTGCACTGGATGACGTGATTCGGTGGGGATTGATTTTCTAGGGGGTCTCAACATTCATCTTTCATATTTTCCTCCTTTAATCCCCCCAAAGCCGCAAATTTTAGGCCCATTTTCAGACTCAGAAAAATTACGACTGAAAATGCTTAACAATGGAGATGCTCAACTACAAGCTACTTTTAATAGTCATCATAGCCCCACCAAAGTGGCATAGTGAATGGGCAGTGTGGCCTCGGGAATTCCCCTGCCTACAGGTCACGTGACACGGCGCATGCGCAGTGAACTTTTGGCCTATAACATGGGCAAATGCAAGTTTGAGGCTTTATATCTCCCTAACGCTGCAAGTTAGATGCATGGTTACAGTGGATCACCAATAGGAATTTGCCCACCGCGAGTCGAATGGTCACGTGACCGATGACGTCACGTGACCTTAAAAGGTCAAGGTTGGCGGAGAAATGCCCATTTTCAGAGGTAGTCGACTTCAGCGAGGGCATGGATTGGGAAGTGTTTTGAGTGTTTTTTAGTCGATTCGTCATTCTATTCTTTCGCGATCACAGCAAGACTCTGGCATTGAACAAACAAACATCAATAACTCCGCCGCCGATTGACGTAGATGAATGAAATTTTGCAGTGATGTAGCCGGCTGCCACCGGAAATAGATCATTTGACCAAAATGGACAAAAATAACAAATTCAAGATGGCGGCGGCCGCCATTTTGAATTGCATCTATCGCTCATAACTCGTTTACTATTGCACGTATTTGCACAAAATTTGGCGTGTGTATTACGCTGGAGGTGCTACATGCGGGTATGCCAAAATAT
>Ga0209367_1012693_pt1 | contig 10958 bp, 6 predicted proteins | sample WorMetLIZISLAND2_FD_187412 | JGI IMG/M metagenome (GOLD analysis project Ga0209367, IMG submission 187412) | Marine gutless worms symbiont microbial communities from Max Planck institute for Marine Microbiology, Germany - Olavius geniculatus... ... | reverse complement strand
CCTATTTTTCACTAGGCGCAAGTTGCCCACTGATTCCTCTAGGCGTTCTTTCTGTTACTCTGCACCTACTATTTGGAACAGCCTTCCCCCAAACATTCTAGCACTTGTCTAACTACGATTGTGTTTTAAGAAACACTTGAAAACATTTCTCTTCACTGCCCGGTTGACTGTCGTCTAGCACCTCCGAAGCTATGCATACGGCGCTATATTGACGTAAATGTACTACTACTTATAATAGTAAATAGTAATATAGGGATATAAGCTCGTGCTAGTGAGTACGGTACAGACCGGTCTTGTGGTCGAGGTGTAGGGGTGGAATGCCCATGTGGGCGGGCGGCGGCTGAGATAATTGGTCATTGGCTGCGGCGGCGGCGGCCGCTCCACCGTACAGGTAAGGCAGACGACCCTGTACATAGACACACAGACACGCAGGCTGTGAATAAGAGTAGCAAAACGTGCACTTAGAAATGAGATAACAATATCTTGATGGTCACAAAGTCAAAACGCAAACCGGGCCGTGCCCCATCAGGAGCATAGGCGGGGTGCTCATCTCCCTTTCTATGGCCGTTGAGCCCGTAGGTGGACAGATCATTGAGTCCGTGACGCATGGCCAGTACGACGCCAGACTTAAAAAAACGGCTACCTTACCAGCCTCAAAGCATCACTGTCCTTTGACCGCGGGTACCATATTATACTGCATACAAGCCAACGAAAAACCACTCAATCATTCCGTTTGGACGTCAAGCTGTTCATATTCCTCCTGAAAAAAAGTTGCAGGTGTGCCAATAACAGTGAATACTCCTTATTTCTGGAATGTTATAATATGATACACATTTCGCACCGTTAATTATCGGTGCTCTACTTACGCCTTGCAGCGTTTGTTTAAAGCAGGTTTTTGACCAGTTTAAAGCAAGTTTAAACTTCTCGGGTGGCAGAAACTGTTTTTTTTCTGGCTGACAAAAAGCCGACCCTGAAAAGAGAACACTCTGCTATGGCAGGCACATTGCCACATTCGTCTGCAAACAGATTGTTCGTGACAAATAGACCCACAGAGCGACGACATAGCAGAAAAGGCACCCCCTTCCAGCCTCTACGTTCTGGCATAACCTACCCACTCAGTCAAGTCATTCGCTGAATGGCCTTGGCAACCCTGACTAATTGACTAGCGAGAGCGCCTTTTTACATAGCACTCCGAGATAGATGCACTTGCACCGGTCTTTAACAGAATACCAACCAACAAGCCACGCTGCCAGTGCCAGCAATAGCAGACAGTGTACGCAGAGCACAACAGACGGACGGGCAGACAGACAGACGTCGCTGCCAACAGCAGCATTAGCGCTCTGATTTAACAACGTCAAATCGCTATCACTCCATCTATAGCACTACGCCTCGCTACTACTTATCGCAAGAGGCCTATTATCAATTCGTCATACATAAAATTTACAGTGTCCCCATTACAAAAAGACGACATCCGCACTATATCATATAACAGGTCGAAATAATTATTAAGTTTTGGACAGTTAATCCGCTGTCCAAAACTTTTTTTATAACTACTGATTACTGAAGCAAGTAAAACGTAAATTTATATAAACCTAGTGCAATTTATATAAATTTCAATGATGCTTATATTTTCTACGTCGGAAAATGTGCCTTGCCAGTATGAGCGGCATTCTAAGAGTCAAAGTATAATTATGTTATAGCTGTTTTTGCACGTTTAATTATTTCGCTGAATATTTTACGCTGTCCATATAGAAATGGCAGCGTAATACATGTTCCAGTTTTCAAACGTAATCATGAATCCAATGTTTATTGTTTAATGACCGAAACACGTTTCTCGTGCCGGGCCTATCCGGAGTAAACTTTTCATGCGAAATTGTTGCAGAATACAGCGAACTATCATCACCATAATTCCAACGGGTATACGGTACGCTACGCGAGTATATACGTGGAATGATAAAGTCATCAATGATGACTTCACGTAGAGAATAGATAAGCGTCAGACATTACCTTGGCAAAGAACGGGGCAACACGAAGTATGTGCCCCCGCCCTCCCCGAAGCCTATCGCCAGCAGTGCTCTATAGATAACGCAGGCAGGCAGAAAGCAACCTTGGTATCTATCCACTGAACGTTAGACTGTATCAATAGCCCACTTTATCCACATCATCAAAATCATCAGCATCAGCATCAGATACACTGGGGTGTGCTGCATTGTGTCACAACCGAAACAAAAAGCCCAGCTGTCGCTAGGATATACGACCGTACTGGCTCTCACTGACCTTCAAGGTCATCCAAAGTCGATGATTTGCACCTCATCTGAAACGGCGTATGCCACTTCCTATTAGTGATTAATAGTAACCTTGGCCCTATCTCTCACCGTTTCCGAGATATGGCCAGTTTTCGTTGAAAAAGACACACTTATCCTAGTCCCCTCTGTTCAACCCCAATTTTGAAAACGCTCCCCTTGCACTAAATCACTGAAATTTTGCACGCCTAGGTTTAAAACACGTTGATAATTATTCGTGTAAAAATTTCGCCTATGACCCAAGGCTTAGCCACAATACATCCGTTACGGACGACGACGACGGACGGACGACAGACAGACAGACGACGGACCACAACCGTACCACAAGCTCGACAGTTACTTAAGTACGGTCGGCTAAAAAGGTAATAGGTAAAATCCGGGACTTGCTTTAACGTTATACATCAGACGAACTCATGACCAAAGGCGCTCTTACAATCTCCGGGCAAGTGGCAGCTGATTGGCATGAGCTAACGATACCGCAGCGCACTATGCGGCCATCCGTCACCACAATGTCCACCGTCACCGCCAAGATTAAAAATACGTCGGCCCAGTGCTGACGTATTTTGCGGCCGTCCATCCGCACCTGACCGAGCAAACTTGATCCGTGTGTCCATAATTCTCATACATTTTATCAACTCATAATATACAGCAACGCATAGCATTAATGATATCAGATGCACACAAGCCAGCCAGAAACGTTCACTACCGCTAGCCTATACTTGCACCTACAGTTTCTAAGAAATTATCTTAATTTCCTTACGTATAAGATTATCCCGAGAGTACAGATAAAGAGGATATTAGAGCAGATAAGATAAGGGTGGCCAATATTTATTTGAAACGGTGAAACGCAGAACGTGTAGCCGCTGTAACAATCTTCATTTTCTCACACTTTGGCTTCGTTTGACTTCTCGGCATTAAATGATACAAGATAATTTCTATCAACGGCAATGCGGATTGCGCACTTATAACTTCTGCGACATTACGGTGTTGAATATTAATACCCGGACCGAAATGCATCGAAAAGTGACCATGTGGACATGAATTTTAACCTATCTAAATGGCATCGCCACTGACACATGCTTAGGAAACCTAAACAGCTAATTAATCTGACCTTTATATGGATCGCAGTAAAGACTAACTGTAGTGTTATAGCTCTTAATGGAATCATTTCAGAGATACGGAGCGTCACCTGCCGCATAAGATCACACAGTGTTACCTGCCACCCGACACAGGTGAACGCGCCCTGCCTTAACCACAGCCAGACAGACCGGTACTCGATTTACCTACCCCGGAGGGATGGAAGGCTGAGTCACCCATCCAAGTACTAACCCGACCCAGCGCACAGCAACTTCGCTGATCGGATACAACGCGTTACCGCTACGCCACGCCACCAACCCAGTAATTACTAAATACCAATTCAGTAATTCTCGTGAGCTAAAATTCGCCTTACTGACAGTACTAACTCACTATTTGCAGGTCAGTGTTACTTTGAACGAACGCTGGCACACGAACAGATAGACCAAGAGAGGCATACGAGGAGCGAGACATCCACGGAGGTAGGGAGAGAGATACAGTTCAACGGAGTGTCTGACAGGCAATTAACGGCTCATGTAACGGAGTTGACAAGCAAATTAGCTCTCATGACATGACATGACACGACACGTCGGGTCGGCACACACACGCAGTGCGGGCAGAGCAGCGGAGCGTTTCATTTCATCCTGCCCCGATACTCCACGTATGTACCAAGTACTCTCCCAGCTGGAAATCAAATACAAGTGTTACCGCCCCATCACTCCCCCCATTCACGGTTCCCCTACTCGCCCCCTGCCTCGAGCCGAGCAAGCGAGCAGGTGCTCTGACCACGTGACTTCCCGACAGGCGACATTCAAACACGGACGACCGGACCAGTTCGGTGACAGCAAAGAATCGCAGAAACATAACCACGAGTTTGTTATAAGGGGCGGCGAGACCAGGAGAGGGGGAGGGGGTAAAAACAGGGAGTCTAGGGAACGGAAGACTCCAAAAGGAGTCCAGTGGCAAAATGCCCGTGGAGGAAGTTCCCAGAAGCTGGATACATAAGCCGAAGAGTTGACTGACGAAATAAGTGACAAAAAGTACGCAGAACACCCAGCGCGGCGCTGATCTTCCGTTTCTTTACCCCCCCCCCGCCCGGACACCAGCTTACACTGCCAGATCACGGATACGGAGCTAGTGCATCGCGCGGTGTGTCGTCGCTGGTACTCGCTGCGACTACCCACGGAAGGATGGCCAGACTGATCTAGCTCTAAGAAGTAATAAGTAAGTAAGCTGCTTAGCGGTGTGTCACATCGGTACTCCACGCTCTCTTCTTTATAAGAGTATTCGATGCCTAAACTATATTACGCAATGAGCGTAGGTCAAGACACGTGTGTAGCAGTAGGCCTACACGTCTGGCGCTACTATTGTTGTCATGCCAGTCTATATAAGTCCGTTTAAACCCCGTAAAATTAACTACACACTATACCAGCACACAAGGTAATGAATAGGGTTAGGGGCTGGGGTAAGTGTTGCAGTCATAGTTTAGCGTTTAATCAGTATAGTTTCGTCGTAAAGACAGACTGCTGGCGGCCCCTCGGAATTGCGGGTCCGAATCTCGACGCCCCTGCGCCTTATATCATAATGCAAACGCCACATCATGTAGATCTCTCTATAATTCTCCAAATATGCCTTTCCTCCACACAAGGTCCACTTTGCCCGAGCCTGAGTGCGAGACAAAACAGCAATTGCATGCAAACGTAAACTAAAGGCGCGTTCAGTGGGCTGAACTGAACTGACATGGTTTAGTTTTTGACGAACTGGCCAACGGGCAAGCAGTAATGCATTACAGTAGGCACCGTGTATAACTATACGTCAATGTCAAAATTGTAAATTTATATAGCGCATTGTCGTCAAAACCTCTAATGCGCTGAACGCATGAGTACTGTGAAAACAAAAACGTTTTAGCGACTGTCTGAAAATGTTTCCAGAACATTCGGTAGCCTACATGACTACGATGTCGTACGCGTCAACTAATGACCAATGGGCTCACTCTGCTTGATCATTGGTTAATTGGTCAGTCTGAATCCAGGCAACTTTTCGAGAATTCGGCCCAATGGCTACAGACAGCAACAAATGGCGACTAATTTTGGTAAGAGACATCGGACATCTACCATTATTGATTACTGACAAGTTCAGGCAGTCTAAATATTGCAATCATCTTTAGGGACATAACCAATAATATCATAAACAACCCGCTAGCCCACCCCCCCCGCTACTGTTCAGGTGCAGAAGCTGCTACTGTACGGCTGCTGATATTCTGTTGACTGCCAGCGGATGTCGCCAAGCCAAACAAACTCACGACTCAAATTCAGCACGGCAGTCGGTACGCGTCAGCAAAATCCAGAACATAATCCCCCTAGAATCACAGTGTGACAAAATCCTTCTGTCCCACGGATATAATCCCTCATATAGTGGAAAATATAGAAACATTACCGGAAGATGTTTTTGGCATATAATTATTTGCACCGGCGTGTAAATGAGCATGTGTTTGCTAAGTAATTATCAACAAACTCGGTCAGTGATAGTAGACTTCTAATCCGTCTTGCTAGTAAGTTTCATAATAAAATGTGTAGTTTTGTGCCCGGTCGCGTGGGTTGACCATAGGCACGTTCAACTTAATCAGCCGAACAGGGGCCGCCAATTTACTTTTTTTTGGGGGGGGAGATATTTGACCGATTAGAAACTAGGAATAATTACCATTTCATGGACTTGATGACTGGAATGCCTCAAAGAGTGGATGGGGGATTTTGTACGGGGGGGTTATGTCCAGGGGGCATTTTGTCCGTTCACGGCGCAAGCAGAGGTAGCAGTATCGGCGAGCGACATGCATCCACATAGAGCAGCAATGATTCATTCATCATCTATATCTGCTTCCACATTCTCTCTGTCCCAGTCCTTATGTCTCTATCCTTTCCTCTCCCTGTCTCTTTGTCTGTTTCTGTCCACCGTTAAGGGCGCCAGTTCACTCACAGTAAAGCGAGACAAGACAGAGGCGAAGCCAGTATATATAGAGAAGGACCTAAACTGCTTCATAGCATACTCACATGAAAGGCGCAAAATCCTTTTTCCCCGAACCACAAGGCCCATAGAGCCATTTCCTTAGCCAGACACCAGTGTACACTGCGGGGTGACCATGCACGCGATATACTGGGTTAGTGCATCGCGCGGTGTACTCATTGCGCCTATCCACAAAGAGATGGCCAGCCGGAGTTGACCAAAGTACTATCAATCCTGCGGCTGAATAGTACTGCTCGATTCCAAGAAGTCCACTGAAGTAAAGTAAAGTGGCTCCAGTTTTGTTTTTTTTTCTTTCCCATAATTTCGAGTTGAAAAGTCGGCAGGGTCAGGTCACGGTGGGTCCCATTGGCTGGGCCACTGTTGCCATAGCCAGCAGTCTCCATCCCCCACCCTCTGTGTAGTGTCGCACACCAACCATTGGGGACATAAATTACTGATTAAGTGCAAAATGAAAGCCAGACTTTTGCCATCATGCATCCGATATCTGTTGTCTGCAGGGCACAGGGCTGGCTGCCGACTCATACAAAGCCTAAGACGCGAGCGCCAAAGATATCACCCTGCATCGCCTGCCTATATTACAGTAGCCAAGTCATCTGTCAACACAGACACGTGTCATATAGGCTAAAAGCCTACAGGACCTCAAGACTAAACGTGCGCAGTACACAGCGACGTAACTGAACTGACGGTTTAGTTTTTGACGAACGGACCAACAGGCGAGCAGCAAATGCATTACAGTAGGCACCGTTTACCGGCGTTGGTGGCAACGTGACTACGCGCACGTACGCGTCAACCAATGACGCCCTGCTCTCGCCCATTGGTCAATTCGTCTAAAACAAAGCCGCGACAGTTCAGTTCAGTTACGTCGCTCTTAGCGCGCTTTAACTGGCTTCACGTGCTTTAGTTTTCCAGTCGGTCCGGATGTCTGCCCGCGAGATGACTCAAAAACGCACGAACAGTGCCGTTCATCCGTCATCATTCATCAATACTGGCGACCCCAAACTTCGAAACGCCTACGACAACGGCAACGGCAAAGGATAAATTTTAAGGGTGTAGATAGCCCAGTGAAAAATTGGAGGGGAAGTTTTGATCTACAGCCCTAACAAAGCTGTCCCCTTATCTTTCACTGGGCGCAAGCTGCGCCCACCAGGTATACAGGAATAGAAACCACTGGATACAGACAAAGAAAGAGACATCAGACTGGAGACAGGAAGCAAATTTCTAGCGCTAAATTCAGCCAACTACTTTATACCGGCCGCCAATATATCTGATACATCGGCGAGTTATATGACTCCACAATCGCTGGCAGGCGCCTTGGCGCCAGGCGCGGCAATTGGCTGCTCATGATATTTCACTTTGCATTAACCGACCAAGCAGACCCAGTATAAGTCAACCGAACGGTCCGGAGAGCGTAACATACTTGTCCAGACGAGGCGAGGCGGCAAAATTATCCCCTCCCATACCCTCCCCCTCTCCGCAAACCATCTTTCCTCCCCATCCATCACCGCGCTTTCCCATCATGCCAAGCGGTAAGATTTATCATCGTTGCAAAAAGGCGACGGACGGACGGACGGACGGACGACGTGCTGACTTGGCCTCACAAGCACTGACTGATAGAGGAGATGGGGGAGGAGATCGGGGAGGGAGAGGGTGAGGGGAGATGGGAAGGAGGTGGTAAAAGAGCAGCAAGGGATGGGACGTGAGAGATAGACATGTGATGCTGGGGCGGCTCAAATATCAGCATAAAACGACGTGTGATAGCAGGATTGCGTTGCATCCAGCCAGCGGGCATACAATATTATACACCAGTATAGGCCTAGCAGCGTCCGTATCATCAGTGCTCTCAATGATTCGCGCTAGTCAGTCGGCCATGCCGGCGACATAGGCGTACATCTTCAAAGACCAAGCTCCAATCAGCACAATTTGCTGTCTATTAGTCGTACAAAAGCTGTACAATCCACCTGTATGTACGACAAATAGGGTTCTCTGTCTAAACCGGAAACGTCAAAATTACGCCACTACACGAACCCTAAACCTAACCATAGTCCTATCCCTATGCCTAATCCCTAACCCTATCCTTTACCCTATTCCCTAAACCTAAGTCTAGAATTACCTCTTCCCGGTTTTGACGAGACACCGACAACAGAAAGTGTTGACGGCAAATCGGCAGCAACACCTCAGCCGTAAATAAAGTTTGTATAATATAATATATTAATAATAATATATTTCCGCTACCAGCATTCTTGGCGAATAAAAGGCGTGTATATACGTACAAGCTCACGAAAAAACCAAAGGCATACAACAAATTTCAGTTTTCTCTGACTATTAACTGCTAAGCAAACCAACGCAGATATGGCCATGCTTGCGTCACGGCTAAGTGGTAAAAATACCAAAGACCACACTGTAGGCGCGAAAGGTCGGTCACACATCTCGGTACTAACCCCGCTGGACGTAAAACAGCCTGGCAAATGGTGATGCTATTATATTACAACTAAGCCAGATCGCTCCCCGGCGCAATTCAGTGAATTCTAATCACGCCGTTCTTAATGTACCAGTCATGCAGACACGCCCACAAATGCGCAGCAGAACTCTTATAAATTAAGTATTAACTGAACGACGGAAAGAAAGCAGAGATACATGCCAGTGATACTGATAATACGCTGCCAGAGATAGACGCAGGCAGACAGAAACAGACAGATAGAGATGGATAGTGAAGACTCATATCAGGATTTTAATTTGAACATGATATCAATACGATACCTATGGATATTTATCGTAATATCGATACAAATGTGAAGATATACAAACGCACGAGCAGTATACCATACATAAGCAAAGCACTATGCTTTATTTAGGCCTAAATACTGGGAAATGAAAAGGTGTCTCTAGGTAAACTTACAATACGACTGTAATTAAACGACGACACCGTTAACTCGATCGCCGCCTTTGTAATATTTCATTTCCAGACACCCAGAGTGAAAAATCAAATCTGGATTGAATATCGAAAAAAAATATTGAGATATTTTTTTAATATCATCACGATATATCAATAAAGTCTATATTTTTTGACGATACAATACGATATGCTAAAAACAATATATGGATATTTTCATATCTTTTTTACCGTACTGGGAGTAATCATTAGAGACCGAAGATGACTTACTAGTTGTGCGGCTGCCATGGCGGCGGCAGCGGCGGCTGCGGCAGCTGCGCCATTGTGATAAGGATGATAAGGCGAAATCCATGGGCAGGCTGCACCCAGTGATGACGACAGGTCGCTCAGAAAACTGCTGCTGCGATTTGCACCTGAACACACAGTGACACAAACGCTGCAGAACTCTTACAGTAACCCTAACCGTATTCCTAACCGAGATGTCCCATCAAAAGCGGGAATGACGAAACCAAGAAACACTGATACGGGCTTATATTTAGGAAATAAGGTTTTATGGTTAGGGTTAGAGATTATGGATTAGTGATAGGGATATGGTTTTAAAAAAACTAAGGTTAAAAGTAAGTTTAGGGTTCGTATATTGGGGTAGTTTAGACGTTGCCGGTTTTGACAGTGAACCCCTAACCGATGGCCGAGGCGACCCTTCGGAATAGAGGACCAATACCTTAACTCTATGAGGCAGCAAAAAAATTCACATAATACAGTTTACCCTAGTGAAGTTCCGAAATGAACCATCGCCAAAGTACAACATAATGCTAATGTAATGTTTTGAGTGAACGGTAATGAACGCTAGACAAACTGGAAGCTCAACGGCAAAACACTGCAGTGGTCAGTGAAGACCGGACATCGTCCAGTCGCTAGGTGTCACAACGATCTGGCATCTCTTATCACAACATCTCAGGTGCTGACGCTCGTCCCCTACTGGGGGCGCTGAAATCGCGGGAATGGACATTGAAGGAGTAGCGAAACAGCAATAAGCATCTTTTCTGTGCGCACATACTTTTTCTACTACCAAGCACTCCCGCAATGTCCACTCCCGCGATTTCAGTCGTCCCCCCTACTCACTACACCCCTCCCGCGGTCGCTACACACCCCTCTCTAATGTACCTCACACACTTTGCTCTCAAGTACCTCAGCTGCTCAGTGATGACCCCGCGGGGTGGGGGTCAACTGCCGTCAGCCCCTTCCCCCCGCCCAAAGAGGCGCCCCAGCCAGTATGACGCACACAAGCGCCCAAAGTTGACACCTGGCATTTCCCCGCTTAGTGGGGGAGGGAGGGCGATGGCTTGCCTACATGTAAAATTAACTGATTGAACCTGAAGCTAAACCGCACGAAACTCGCCGCAAGCGATCTGGTTTTGGTACCGGCCCCGCTATTCCGATGATTAGGGTTCGCCAAAAGCGGACCTTCGGAATAGCGGACCCAAATCTTCTGCAAGTGCAGGCAGGTCTAAAACAGAGTGGCCACAGTTTGGGAAGAAAAAAATTCAAGGACTTTTCAAGGACCTTAAACTCACTTTTCCAGACCTATTCCGTCGACGTTTCTGCCAAGTTACAGAGGTTTTAGTTATGACAATTTTAGAGAGTATGCAATGTTTTGGCATCAAAAGAAA
>Ga0209367_1012691_pt1 | contig 10960 bp, 7 predicted proteins | sample WorMetLIZISLAND2_FD_187412 | JGI IMG/M metagenome (GOLD analysis project Ga0209367, IMG submission 187412) | Marine gutless worms symbiont microbial communities from Max Planck institute for Marine Microbiology, Germany - Olavius geniculatus... ... | reverse complement strand
GCGGGCACTGATAGATTAGAATATTTTGCATAACGTAACGTAATGCCGCATTTCGTTTGAATTCACGCATTAATTTCATATATTTATGAAGCTCAAATCGACATATTATATATGCGAGGTTAAATGTTTAATTTAAATCTACAGAAATTGTGCGAGTGAGTTTGACCGTGGCCATGGACCTTTAAGGGGTTTGGGAAATACAAGGGGTCATATTTTGGAGTTTCCCATTGAAATGGCCAGTCACCCTTACAACAGTGCTGCGCTACCACGCAGCCTGTGATATGTTCTGATGTTTGTTTTTGTAGTTCTCACAATATTTCTCTGACCTGTGGCAACTTTTCCAGCCCAAATTGTCCGAACCACCAATTGCAGTGCATCACAACAAACAGGTGATGTTCTTAGCTGAGTAATTATAACTATTATCATTTATATAAAAATTTAAATTATGTTTTTGGGTGATATTCTGTTGATACTCTTACGTTTTTCATTTTTGTAAATCAACCTAAATATTAATCTGTGTGTTAACAATACATAATAATTAATTACGTGATTTCAGACTAACAGACACTTTAAAACTGTTCACCAAATCTGTTACATTTTTTATTGTATAAACATTGTGTGTACGTGTACTAGCATTATATTTTAATGCCCAGTTTACTTGGTTTATTAATACAGCAGTCAACTAACCAGTTTGAAATTGATGTTTTACCAGATGTTTTCCTGATTCATCTCAGTTGTTGAGTTCATATGTTTGGTTCATTTCAGTCACATTGCACCCCACCCCCTCATAGCAATGATAAGTAAGTAAGTAAGTAAGTAAATTTAATTTATTAAGCGCACAATGTCAGCGAGAAACTCACTGAATCTGAGGCGCTGAGGTAAGGAGTGAGGCGGGCCACTAGACATGGCTAGACGTTGAAAAATAGAAGTTTTGAGTTTACAACGGAAAGAAGCTAATGAAATGAACAGCTATTGCGGATGTCAAAAGAAAGAGAGTTCCAAATAGTAGGGGCAGCTACAGAAAAACTTCTAGAGCCAAAACATGTACGGACACTAGGCACAGACAATAGATTAGTGTCCATTTTGTTATTAAGTTTATGCCTGTAACTTTTGAAAGTCATGTTCTCATCATATACATGTGCTGGGAGGCCCAGCAGCAACAAAGCTTTTATCACTGAATCTGTTGTGTGTTCATGAAACAATGCTCGATCTGTTATGTTAGTTGTGTCTGACATTGTAGGCATTACTAATCTTCTGGCATCAGGTCTGTCAGGACTGTTCTGAAAACGTCAAGCTCATTGTCAGTTCGCCCGTCGTTACAAAGAACATAGCTTTCAACTACATACTGTAAGTGGTTGTCAGTTGGTTTATTTTTCTTGCATCATTACTACGAGCTTATCGTTGTTTTCATCTGCATAAAGAGGGTTGTCGTATTTACGAAGTAATCTTATGGTGCAAACAAGATTGCGTTGAATCAAACTTTTGTGGAATCAGGCAACATACAAACGAAAAGTTTCACAGTTCAGTCCGCACACCGTGGTCACGCTCTGTGGACTGCGCTGTGGCACACTTTAACCGCACGTCCCAGGCTACAGTGTTCTCGTCGGCATTAAGCCTAAATTCCATTGAATCTGACAATTTTCTAAAACTTTCTTGCACTTATGTATGGCTACGTCTGTACTAAATCAAGCACAGCAATGGTGATGATGATATGTGTTTTTCAGAAACATTTGTTGATTACGTTCTTTTATTGATCTAAACTTTTTGCCAACTCTCGGCACAACTAGACGTGGCCGTCCTTGACTATAGTACGTGGACTACGTCAAGAGGTTGACCGGAATGAAGAACTGGTGGAGATGTCTCAAGATCGTGTGGCATGCTGTGAAGTTACGGTCGCGTGCATTGATCCACAACCATCAGACTAGAGAGAGAGAAACTAGAGAGAGTTTGTAGCACTGAGTGAGGAACATTGATAATAATATCATTGTCAGTCTGGTCATTGTTGAATATTTATTGCAAATGCAGCAACATCATTTGTGGCATTAATGATGTTGCGTGTGCTACAAAGAGCTGACCACGAGGACCAAGAGGTGCTGCTGGTAAACCGAACGATGCTACCGGCTTACTACGGCATTTTGAGAATGTGTTGCCAGCAGTCGCAGACATTCACTCGCCAGCTGGCTCAGCATCAGAACATGCATTGGGCATTCAAGAACATCACCACGCATCCCACCCAGTACACCGCCGTACGTACATGCAGATGATACTTTTTGACTACTGACCAGTGTAGGTTAAGTAAGTGTAAGTAAGTAAGTAAGAAAGTAACTAAATTAATTACCTCCGCCAAGGAGGTTATGTTTTTGCCGGTTTTTGTTTGTCTGTGTGTGTGTGTACAAGATAACTCAAAAAGCTATGGACGGATCTTTCTGAAATTTTGAGGGAATGTCGGGCATGGCATTAGCTACAAGTGATTAAATTTTGGGGGTGATCCGGCAGGAATCCTGGATTCTGAATCACTTTGAAATTTTCGTTACCATTGTGTTAAAGGGGGCATAAGCGGAACCGCTGCAAAACCGAAGATGGTGACGCCACCTGGCGAATAGCATTGCCTTGGCGGAGGTACCTGCAGGCTAGGACTGCTATCTAGTTTATTAAGCTCCAGAATTGAAAAATTGTGTGTCATCTGCTGGGATAGGTTGCTGGGAGGATGGGAAAGAAATACACTGGGTCCCAATAAAAACATCCCCAACATTATCAATTGTAACTAGAAGAAGAATTGTGCAATTTCAATAATTTTTGGAACCAATATTCCTGACGCAACTTGCCATCAAATAAACTTTCTATTTTCCACCTCAACATTTGTCTTTTGGGAAATGCATAACAAGCAGAATATGCGTTAAAATGAACGAAAACGTCAAAAAATATTCGACATTATCGAGTATAACTTGAAGAAAGATGATCGAATTTTAATAATTTTTGGTAAAAATGTTTTTGCTACGACCGGTTATCAAGTGACTGCTTAAGTTTACACCACACTCAACGTATGTTTCTGCACTACCTGGGAAAAGCAAAGTAAGTGAGATATGCGTTGAAATTCACCAAAAAGTCAATAAATTTCATATCTCCGGATCTGCTGTCATTAACTGCCAGTCCAGTACAAAGTTTAACTGTTATGCAGCCAGGTAACGTAAATTAGGAATGTTGATTAATTCAAGAAACGACTGGTGAAGTCTGGATTGGTCTGGTGCAGAACGTTTTTGGCACAGCTGTCAATGAAAAGAGAAAGCATGCCTGGGTTCGCTAATGGGCTGACATTTCAAACATTTTTTACTGCAGACTGTTGCAAAAATGGACAAGATGGATGAAATATTAGTCAAAGTGATGGAAAACTGGACAAGATATGTTTCTGATTGTTACTATGCTTCAGTAATTCTACTGCTTTGGATAAAATGCAGTATTTTATTGGTTCTCCTTTTCCCATATAGTGCCGAAGCAGACTTTGGGTGAGGTGGAAAATTAAATAGTCATTTGATGGCCAGGTGTGTCAGGAATACGTATGTCAAAAACTACTAAAGTCTGATTATCCTTTTTAAAGTTACAATTGAAAATGGCGGGGATGTTTTTTATTGGGACACCTTGTAGTAAAGCCTTGACATTGTTTACGGTGCTGCTGTCATTGTAGCAATGAACTGCCACTGTAAGAGTTCTCCTGGTTCATTTGCCAAGAGCAACACGAATGTAGGCAGCCACTGAACTTTGGACCATGCCAGTCAGCCTTAGCCTCGCATCCACCTGTAGGCTGCTGCAGTGCTACATTCACCATCGCAACTATTACTACTCAGCCCCAAAGCTGATACCATACTCATTTTACTGCCCAATGGCGGGTAGAAGGCTGAGTCGACTTAGTTGGTTGGCTTCGTACCAAGATGCAGACAGTCATCTGTCCAAGTACTATTGAGGCCCCGCCATAGAGTAACTTCGTTGATTTGAATTAATGCGTTGCTATCACACCATGCCACAAAGCAACTGGTAGTCGCAACTGGTAGTCAAAACTGACAAAATGCAGAATGTTAAACTAACACCATACAAGTAGAAATCTTGATTATGTGACCTATGTGAAATAATTGCTTTCTGTTTAGTTTAAAATCAACTAAAAATGCCCAGAGTAGTGATGTTAGTGATTTTTGAAAAAAAAATTAATCCAGTAATGTTTTTAACGATTAATCGATTAATTAATTATTAATTTTTGCAGCTCTAGTTTTTAAGATAGAAACGTGAGTTGTTCTGTCATTGTGTTGGCAGGCTGTGGATGAGTTGTTCCGGCTGATGACTCTGATGGTAGCAACGTACCCGGAGACGACAGAGGATGAACTCAAGTCAATCTCGCAGTTCCGTCGCAGCACCATTCTGCTCTATATGCAGATACTTGACGCCCGTAACCACTGGCAGACGCTCGTCACGTATGTATGCCATCTTTTTTGATTACCACTCTTTACTGTTTTTTTTATCAGAATTCTTATTAGTTTACATTTTAGAACTTAACTTTTGTTAGTTGTTTCTATGTAACTGTGTGTATATTTTCTGTTTATCTCAGCAACTGTTACTGTTTGCTATTTTTTTTGTTTTTTTACCGCCATGTGCTTGATGTCACTTTGTATTTGGTTCTAGTTTTTGGGCTACTGTACAATGTACATCAGTACAAGTACAGGGTGTGCCAAAAATGACCCAACTTGTTTTTGTCAGAACTTCATCAAATCTCCACCAAATTTGATAATGTTTGGCATACAGATAGCCAAGACAATAGAAATATGTAAGGTATGCTTATTGTCCACCTCACCTTGTTTATGTCAATGCACTACCGTGTAAAACACAGATGCTCCAAATTGTCGCATAATGCTTAGTTTTTGTTTCTGTAAAAGTTCTAATGACTTATCAAGCACACAGTAAACCAAAATCTGGTTCATTCAGCAGAATTATAAGTTTACGTAACAACTTGCTTCCAAATTATCAGAATTTATGTCCAAAGTGTACACAGTGGCTCTGACGTGATGAAGGGGCATCATTTCAGGGTGGGGGGGTTGGAACGGTCTACGGACCCGCCAAGGATTTACAATTTTAGTTTTTTCTCTGTAAATCGTACCTTTGAAACAGTGTTACTGCTGCAAAAAAACAATACGTTATGCTAACTTAGACCCTTAAGGATTACTGAAACTTCCAACAATTTACTGAAATGACGCTCTTGACGTGACGCCTCGGCTGACAGCTGAATTAACGATCAGCTGATCAAAATGCACAGCAGTCATTCATGGATTAGAATTGTTTTAAGCTCATCAGTCAGCTATTTTGTTGTCTGCCATTTTCAGCGTAAAATATTAATACCACACAATTACTACATCACGTGGCACTCTGTGTCAGATTGATAATAAAAAACTGAGCAATCTGATACTGATAATCACTGCGTAATGTAACAATTTGGAGCATCCGCGCTTTACATGGTAGTGCATTAACATAAATTATGTGAGGTGGTCAATGAGTGTGCCTTACATAATTCTATCATCTTGGCTGTCTGTTCTACTGCTACATTGTGATGTTATTTGTGACAGTTTGGGCAAATTTAATGAAACTGATTGCTGATCATTATCATCAAAAGTTTGATCTCGTTATGCATAATCAGTTTCCAAACTGGTATTTGATGTGGCAGGGCACTGAAGATTCTCGTTGGAAGTCATGAAGACCGGCTGTTTGTCCTGCAGCATAGTGGCCTCCAGATGCTTACTGAGGTTATTAATACTGCCGCCGCTATTGTTAGATCATTGCAAGTAGCTTAGCTTCCGTGCCTCTCAGATTTGGCAAATTGCTTCATTGACGTTATGCACTGTACAACCTGCTTACTTTGAGCATAGTGCAAACCATCTAAATTGCTAAAACTTTGGGGCATATAGTCTAGTTGAATTTGATTTGTTTTTTGATCACGCGAATTATGACAGAGTTTTTGCTGAGGATAAGGATCATTAAGGAACAACCAGCTACCATAGGTTTGCCGAGATAATGGCCACTAAAATGATGCACTTGTTGCTGTATATTTGATTGTGTGATTTCTGCTGTTTTGCGGAATGTTTTCAGTGTTGTAATAAGTCACTGTTTGGTTATTCACTGTTAAGTAACAACTCTGACCAATTCATTCTCTCTGTCAGCATACGTTGTAATTTCGCATTGTTCCAAGATCAGTGTAGCTGTGCGTCTGCGAAACCTTAGCAACTTAGAAACATTACCTACTGCTGGGTTTTTGAAGAAGTGACCTGCTTTGCTGTAATCTGTTTGTGATCTGCTTTAGCTTCAGCGCTGATGTTCTTAATCGAACCAACGTTCTTGTAATATATGCAACAAAAACAATGTCGGCCAAATTAATGGAAAATTTCAAAATAATCCTGTAGCACAATATGAGTAGATGAAATTGCACTGTTTGATGGGTGGGATGGGGGTTCTACCTATTTCCAAGTACCATGCTGGGGGGGTTGGTTAGCTCTCCCCTGCTTTGGTTAGCTCCCTTGGCGAGGGGATGAAGAAGATTTCGCAGGGGCACTAGGCAGCAAAGCTGAACTAGGCCCGTTGCATAGGAGCTCATCCCCGTGATGGCACTTTGGGCCAGCGAGGGTGGAGCCCAATTAAGCTAGCATACGGATGGCCAGCTCAAGTTAACAGCCAGCGCCTTTAACTGACTGTGTCAGTATACCTGCAGTCCTGGCCACAGGGCCTACTGGTGCGCAGAACTTGCCGTTTCTTCCCTAGCGATGGCCTTGACCACCGCCAGTACTCATTTTACCATTCCACAGAGGGTAGAAGGCTGAGTCGACCTAGTTGGCTGGCTCAGTACTGTAGACAGTCACCCATCTAAGTACTAACCGGGCCCGGCGTAGAGTAACTTCGTCTCATCCGAGACGCGTTACCAACTACGCCATGCCACCAACCTTGGCGAGGGGATGGTAAGGAGATAACGATCAGTGCTCTGATCCCTGATCTAGTGGAGTCCAGGAGATGTGGTCCATTCAGTTTTGTCCAGTCTGTTCTTTTTCTGTTTATATATTAATTTGTCTAATGCTGAACGATGCACGTTATGCGTGCTGTCAGGCGTTCAACATGCTGCATTTGATGCACCACGAGGCGACGGCCTGCCATGTCACGGACGACATTGTTGTTCTGCTCACACTGATGACGCAGATTCTTGATTCAGCCAGAAAATGCATCACCGACAAGAAATGTACGTACAGTTCTGTAAATGTTACCTACCGAGTTGAACCCCTTCGCATTGGCTTGCGTATGGCTGATGGCAAGGTGTTTCCAAGTAATGTAACTGTTGGAGATTTTGGCATTTTCGAGGCGTTGTGATCCCAGTTATAGTTTATGGTTTATTAAGTTGTTTATTAAGGTGTTAAAATGACCTTGGATACCTTTGTGAACCTGGATGATGTTTGTATATATTATTGCAGCTGGAGACGTGAAGCCTTATTTGACTTCATGGAAAGAAAAATCCGAATTAGCTCGTAAACTTCTGACATTGCTCAATGCATTTACTCCGCCTGATATTCGAACCACTACATTTGGTATTGTCGTTATTTTTATTACAAGTGCTTTTTTCTACCTTCATTTTAAGTGGTTTTTTACTACTTTTGATTAATGATTAACCAACCCATTGTTTTACAGCTGGAGAATTGCTTATCTGTGATGTAGCTTACGTTGCGTTATATTATCTTTTTGGTGAGTAGCCAGGTTGTCCATTGCTATGGTTCAGCACATTTTAGCCTAATGCCTATTTTTCGGTATTTTAGTGCTGTTGGTTGGTCATCAGGACAAGCAGAAGTTTTCATTGACTGCTTTATTGTAGCTGAATGGCCTATATTTTACACTTTATTTTCGTTTGTGTAATGAGTTGTTGTTAACATTTTCATGGTGTGGAATGGCCTCTTGTATGGTGATATGTTGTTAAGAAACTACTCGCTCACTTTTAGCAATTAACCTACATTGGAGTGATACGAAAAAATTGTCTGATGAAACAAAAACTGAGTATATGTTACTGTGTTACAGAAATTTCTTTCAATCATCTAAGTGCCATTACTGCTTTTGATTTTTCACTAACCAATCTATAATCTTGTAGTTTCAATCTCCTGGTTTGTCGAACTTGATCCCCAATGGTGAACTTTTGAGAATTTTTATAGTTATGGATACACATATTTTGTAGTTTTTCCACTGTTATTGTGACTTTGTGGTTGAATGAGTGAATATGTCAATTTGTATAACGCCCAATTAGAGAAGACCTCAAGAGCGCTTGCAGCCAAATAAATGAGTTTTGAGTTTTTTTCGCAAATGTATCTCTGGACAGTGATGAAGTCCGCAGGTCGACGGGGAGGCTGTTCCAAGTGGCCGGGCCAGCCACGGCAAAGTCCCTCCGACCGATCGTGGTCCTTGTGCGCGGCACGACGAGTGCCCCGCTGTTTGCCGACCGCAGCTGCCACCTGCCGACGACAGATGAGACCGGGATGCAACAGGCACAGTTGGCGTAATGCGGCGATGCGGTCGGCCATGGTGAACTTGCCGTCGATGTTGACGCCAAGGTTGAGCACTGCGGACGACGGCTTGACGAGGGCAGACAATAGTGTCAGCTCGGTAGTGGTCAGCTTGGCAAGCTGCGGTCGTGTTCCAAGCCACACGAGCTGTGTTTTGTCGGCGTTCATCCTCAGCCTGTTGCTACGTATCCAGGCATTGATGCATTCGACGCAGGCGATAAAACGTTGCGTCGAAACCAACGCGGATGCGGCTGGAGCACTGACCTGTGTGTCGTCGGCGTACGAATGTCCGACGAGTCTGGCACTCGAGATGATGTCGAACAACTCGGCGGTGTACAACAGAAACAGCAACTGGCTGAGGACAGAGCCCTGTGGAACGCCGAAGAGCAGCTCGACGACTGCCGACAGCTGCCCGTTGTAGCAGACTTGCTGGGTGCGACCGTGCAGGAACGACTGCAGCCACTCTATAGTGCCGTGCCGCGGATGCCGAAGGACTGCTGCAGTCGACGAACGAGGATGTCGTGATCGACGCAGTCGAAAGCGGCGTGCAGGTCCAGAAGACCGAGCAGCGTGGCGTCTTGACGGTCGGCAGCGGCGTAGATGTCGGACAGGACACGCAGAAGCGCGGTCTCTGTCGAATGATGGCGCTGGTATGCTGACAGCGGGTCCTGCTCCTGGAGATGGCTGACGAGCTTCTCTCAACGACAATTCTCTCAGTGACCTTGGACATGAACGCTAGATTCGAGACTGGACTATAATTCTTAAGGTCGCCGGCTTCGAGGTACGGTTTCTTCAGAAGCGGCATCAGGATGCCCGCATTCTCCACCAGTCTAGAGGACAGCTGAAGATAAGGTTTTTAGAATAACACTCCGAAGAAGACTTTTGTTAAGCAGAACTGTCGATGCACATTCTATGCAGTCAGAGAACGAAGTGAAGTCAATCAACTCGACAGACGGCGCTATAGCCTACCAGTGACGTCATAAGGCGTGTACTTTTGGAAGCCTACTCTGCCGAGTTCCTGGCTAGGGCCATAGCCTCAGAAGTGCAAATACATTCTTAAGCTCCTCCTTCAGGCGGATACGAACCGACAAGATGACCTTTAAAGGAGCGACGACAGTATCGCTCGTGGCTCTAGCCTGCACAGGCTATTCCTAGGAACTAAGCTTAGCTACGACCTGCACCTTTGTTTTTATGAGTGGCTGGCGTTCCAACAACCAAGGACGCCTCGCTATACGAAGCTTATTGCACCAAATGACCTAACGCGAAAACATTCCATGCAAAGCCAGTAGCTGCTTAGCTATACGGTGAAAGAGCTTTCCTCCACATAGAGCGTTGTCGTACATCGGGAACAGCTCGTCAACGCTCTGTGACGGCGACGGCGAACAACCGATGGCGCTGTCCTTGACCGCCTGAACGAACTCCGATCGATCGACTCTGTGCCAGCCACGGACGACGCGGGTTAGCCACGGACTGGAATGGTGATTTGCTGGCAGGCAGCACGAATCAGGCTGTGGTCGGAGATCACGCCGGGTGGATCAACAGCCAGACTATCGACGCAGTAGCCGGAGAGCGTGGCGACGATGTCCAGCGTGCCGCCAAGGTTGTGGTTGGCGCCGGCGACGTGCTGCTGCAGATCGAACGCGTCGAACAGCGCGACCAGACGGGCAGCGTCGGCGGCGTCGTCGACATGAATGTTGATGTCTCCACCGACGATGACAGGTCTACTCTGCAGCACCAGCGACTCTAGTACCGTCGTCAGCTCGTCGAAGAAGGCGCTGGTCACTCGAGCGGACCGGGGTCGGTAGATCGTCAGCAGAGTTTCAGACTCTCCATCGGCCGACAGGCGCACGCATAGTCCCTCGAACGTCGACAGCGGCGGCAGGTCGATCTTCTTACGTGTGAACCGACGCCGGTGGAACACAGCGATGCCGCCGTGACCCGGGTCAGTCTCGCGAATGGCATCGACGGCAGTGTAGCCCGGCGGCGCCGACAAGCGTAGACTCGCGTCGTCGCTACAGTGATGCCACGTCTCCGTCACGGTCAGAACATCAAGACGTCGGTCGTCGATCGTTTCATGGATGGTGACTGTTTTCTTCGTCAGAGACTGAGCGTTCAGCCATCCTAAACGCCATGGCGACGTTAGCACGTGCTGTTATCAACGTTACTCCGTTCAATGGTACTGAATGGCCTATTTTGTGCTGATGTGCCGTTAAGAAACTACTCACTCACTCACATTCACTACGGCCACATGACGGCTTGTTGGCGGCGAGGACGCCACAGCCCGAGTGCGAACAATGTCGATTGAACAGTTTCGGTCGTCGGCGCTTTTCTGTGGCGGGCCCGTCGACTTGGAATTCGCTGCCAGACAGTCTTCGTGACCCAGAACTGAGTCTCAATAC
>Ga0209367_1012688_pt1 | contig 10963 bp, 4 predicted proteins | sample WorMetLIZISLAND2_FD_187412 | JGI IMG/M metagenome (GOLD analysis project Ga0209367, IMG submission 187412) | Marine gutless worms symbiont microbial communities from Max Planck institute for Marine Microbiology, Germany - Olavius geniculatus... ... | reverse complement strand
TTGAAACATTTTGAATAAGTATTTCTTCAGCTACAACTGGTAAAAATTTCATGTAAATTGGTCACCACTTGACTGACCTATCAAAGAAAGAAAAAGGGTGCCCGTTTTTTTGAAACACAGTGTAGTTAACGACGAGTCGTTAGTGTACAAGAGTGACCCGAGCATTCAAAATGCAAATATCTATACAGTAAACTTTGGAAATAATTTTCTACTGTTACAATATTGCACGTTATTAAATATCAGCGAATTTTGCACAGACACAACATTTTCACGTTTTCTGTTTACTCTGTAGCATATGACGCAAATTGGGCCAAGCATCATTTGATGACGGAGACTGGTAAAATTAAACAGAGGCAGTAGGCTGCAGGCACATGCGTCTTCCACGTATCGCTCATCACGGGCGTACAAGCATCCACGCAGACAGCCAGGAAGACCAAAGAAGAAATGAATTGACAACACTGAGGAAGACTTTCAGCAAATGCACTTATAAGTAAGTAAATTTATACAGCACACAACGTGGGCAAACAGTCAACAAATCTGAAGTGCAAGGTGTGGGCTGAGGGCCTTAAAAGATGGTCTAAGTAAAGCGCACTGTTATAGAACAGTTTTATCTGTACCAGAAGCCAACTGGCTTAGGAGAGACTCAAATGATTCTTTCTGGTGCAGGAGCACAGTCTGCCATGGACTTCGTTGCCGCCACTACAGGACATCAAGGGCGAGTTTAAGCACAAAAACAAGACGGTGGGACCTTTGGGTGCACAGCGTTAGTTTAAAGGCCAACATGCATCCTGGAATCTTAAATTTTAATTCAAAAACGCGGAGATCCAATAATGTGAATAAAATTGCGCAATGGATTCCGTGCTTCAAAACTGGATGATCCGGTCAGAGACTGGACTTCTCCAGGTAATCCTAAGGCCTAAACTCCACTTACAATACTTCAATTTGTTTCAGATTTGTTGTACAACATGGTGTAACTGCACAACAAATCCAAAGTCTACAGCAAATCAAAATCAAGTTGTAAAATACAAGTCCACCAAAAAAATCAAAAAAACAAATTCACAATATATTTAAGTCAAAACGTCGCACAGCTGTCGGACGAGGACACAACAAATTGAAGAAGTGGAATTCGAATGTAAACGGAGTTGATGCATGACACGATTTGATTTGGTAAGACTGTGACAAGACAGACTTGAGAAGTTATACTGAAACTAGATTATAAACAAAAGCAACCGACCATCCAAAATATTTGGACAAAACAGGACTAAAAACGGTGTGCACGTGCATGTACGTGTGCTGTGCAGACATGATATAACAATGTGCAGACGTGTCATTACTGCCAGTGAAAGCAACAGCAGTATTGTTTTCAGCATTAGAGATTAATTTAATGATACACGCTATATAAATTCCGATTTTACTCACTTTGCTTACTTACACTGCCACAGAGTCATAAAACATTGCACATAGCTTGATGAAACTTTGCACGATCAAGGTCGATTATGTACCTTGACAATCACTAGAAGCCTACTGAATACAACGTCATACACCAAAAGTCAAAGTCACATGGGTTTTGTGCATTTTCGTGTGCAGCTACCCGCGGACAGTACTTAATCTTCAGCAAGACCTGACAGTCTTGTTTATTATAATTGCAATGTCAATTATGACTTCATTATTTGTTACACCACTGCCTTTGAATAATAATTCCAATATACCCCCACTGGGGACGTTAAGCCAGAATTATGGACTAATGGGACAAATCAGAATTAAATGCAAGATAAACCAACATTATACTCAGCTGTTATGCACCCCCAAAAAACCTGGAGTCCCCGCAGAGCTTCACTGAGTTTATTAAACACACTTGCAGCTCGAAAGTTTCTCGTTATTCTTTCATTCTGCAGTTGTTAGATGCTGTTGACTTACAGACCGGAAGGACATCTGGTGTGTAAAAATCTGCCAGAACAATTCCCAAAATTTTAGAAAGCGGAAAGTGGGATGGCTAAACTAAAACCGGGTGTCATAACTCATTGTCATACAGCATATAAACAACTACACAGTGACTAAACTAACACCTTTACGACATTAATAAACAATGTGAACGCATGATTTAACAATTAGTTATACTGTCAATCTACGTAAAACTAGACCCACAAGTTCAAAATCCGAACATTCAAATTCAACAAATAGGGTCCAATCGCAAAAATTCACAGCCTCGTTTATAACCACTGTGCGGCCGACTGTAAATTGACATCAGTCTCTGACGTGTGCACAGGACGGGCGACCCGCCAGCAGGGCACACAAAATGTCTCAGCCAAAACGCGAAAACGAGGCCAAAAGGGCCTGGAAAAATTGACCAAAGGCTCGTGCAAGGGATGGATGAAAATCTTCAAATACCCAACTTAGTGCTACAAGCGTGCAACGTTCTAATTAGACAGAACCGCAGTCAAATTGTTTTCGCATTGTATTGTATTAGTTCAACAGTTCGTTCCATAAAGACAATATCAGCTATGGAATGCTGGATTTTGAAAAATTCCGTAATGATAATTCAGCAGCCATGTGGTACAAAACCTAGGAAAGAAGGGCATAAAATTTCAGTAAGAGAATGGGGTGGGTGAGGCCAAAAAATAACAAGCCGGACCGAGCGCTAAGTGAAAAAGCCCAGTAACTGAAGCCCGTGCAGAAGTGTGTTCAGTTAGCTGTGGGTGCTGTTTACGACGACTCCGTGATCGAGATTTCATCCTCGGTAGCCTTTCTGTCGTAGAACGCGGCGGCGGTCGTCAAGCCGAGACTGTTGAGGTAGCGTGCGTAGCCTGTGAAGACGGCGGCAGCGGTGTCGCACTGGACTAGCAGTCCGAACTCACGGCACGCGTCGACGAACAGTGCCGCCCGAGTGAAGTGTCTGACGCCCAGCAGTAGATCGACCACACCAATGAACCGACCCAGTGACAGCAGGACGATAGCGGCGGCGTCACGTCGGTCGACGGCCGGCGAGGCGAGGTGCTCCGCCCAGCGTCTCATCACATCCACACACTCCGCCTCAGGCAGGGTTGTCTTAGCCAGACGCGCCGCGTCCCGCCAACGCCCATACGTCTGAAGGTAGCGGCATGCGTCAGCGCCCTTCTCAATCAGACACAGCAGCTGGACACCCTCAGACAGACGTCCGCTAGCGATCAGGTTGGTCGCCACCAGTTTGATGGTGCTCTGAGACGCACCGGACGATCGAATGCTGGCGACCAGACAGGCTCGTAGCGAGTCGATGTAGAACTTGTCCGAGTCGACCGGGTCAGTCTCGAGCAGCAGCTGTACAGCACGGTCAGCGTCACCCAGCAGGATGAGATCGTCAGCACAGCGCCGTGTGGGTTCACCCGGGGCACGCCGAGCGTCGTGAAGGGCCGCCCGACGCCGCTCATAGTCTGCGAACGTGTGGTTGTCTTGTACCACGTCATGACATGCTCCCAGCGGCCGGTCCGCTAGCGCACGCCACGCAGCCGCCTCCTCCGACGATCCTCCGGCTGACTCGTCGAAGACAAGCAGGTCGAAGGACTCACGGACCGGGGTTGCGATCGGCAGGAAAAGTCCAGCATCGACACCGCTGGTGGTGCTCTTGGTTGTCATTGTGCTCGTACTGCGAGGGATCGCCGTCCCAGACTTGGCGGCACGGATGTAGTGCAACGCCACGGTCCAGAACAACAGCTCCGACTCGTCGCCAAACAGCTGTGCCGTGATGAGGCACCGCTCGGCAGTGCCGAACGGACACGCCTCCAGGTAGAGACGCAGATCGTCGTACAGTAGCTCCATCTGTCCAGCAAACGCCGAGGAAGCAGCCGGCTCGTCAGGAGAATCAGCGTCGTCGACGTGACAGTCGAGCCGATAGCGCTCACGCCACGGCTGATGCTGCAGCAGACATCGTAGCACCATGCCCGAGTGGCCGGACAGAGCATGTGGACAGAATATCGGCTCCGGCGGCTGGTAGTCATCAAGTGGTGAAAAGTTGACCGAGCAGGCAATATCCATCACCCGAACACAACCATCGGCACACGCCAGCACCGGCCGATCAGAAGCCGCCCACTCAACGTCAACCACCTTGGCGAGGTCCTTTGGACTGCGTACTGACGCCACCCGTTCCACATCCTTGGCGTCCCAGACGTCAATTCCTACACCATCATTGTACAGTACCGCCAGCTTCATGTTGCCGCGTCCCGGAGCAAACCGGATTTTGCGGATCCAGCCACGCGACGTGTTGATGGCGCGTGACATCTTCGCACGTAGATCCCAGATGTTGAGATTTCCGTCAACATCGCTAAGAACTAGAGTCTCAGCCTTCCACGCTACACTGGTAATGCTGCCCATTCCACCATCGGGAGGAATCTTCGAGCCATCGCGGACCAAGTTGCCTTCAACAATGAAATGATAGAGAAGACCATTCACGTCAGTAAAGACAAAATGTTCACGCACAGACGTGATTGTTGGCACAGACGCAGATCGTTCTTCTCCGAACTCACTGGATGGCGTTGCACAACTGGAAGGAGTTGTCGCTAAGTCCAGCATGGATGACGACTTTGCTACAGTCGGATCGTTTCCGTTTGTTTCAGGTGTCGACGCCTTTTTCTTTGCTGACTTTGAGCTGGAACCATGCGACGGCGACCACTCGAGAGCAGTTACGTGAGGAAAGTTCTTAGGCATTCGCCGCAGGAGAGACAACGTTCGCAAATCCCACAGTTCAAACGGGCGGTCACGAAACAGAATGATGAAGTACTGCTTCAAGTACGAGGCTCTTAAAGCTTCTATGGGAGACTCGTCATCCACGTTGGCACGCAGTGGCACTGAGCGTCCCGTATCAATGTCGGTCAACATGATTTCGTTGCGCACTAAACCGTTGTTGATTCCTCCAGTTGTGGGATATGCAAACGACAGAAACCCGCGGCGACTCACCCACTCAATGCCGCGAACTGAGCAAGTATGAATGGCAAACTCACGCCAGAGCTGTCCGCTCGACAGATCATAAACTTGTATTACTCCAGCTGATCCACCTCCTGTACCGCCAACTGAGAGAAGTGGTCGATACACGGAAAAATTCTTTGTGGTCAACGGAGGACACATTCGAAGAATGGCTGGAGCTGGCAGAAGACCAGTTAAGAGTCCCGTGAGCATCAGTCGAATGGCAGTGCCTGGACGTTCCACTTTACCTTGCCGATCATCATCAACCATACTAACAAGATCGGTCAGCGTCAAAACTGGAGACTGGGGTGCCGTATCCAGATTCAGTCCATGGTTTGACGACGATAGCATTGACTTTGGCAGATCAGATGGAGAGGCCGGGAGTTTGTGGGAAAGTCCATTGGTGAAATTTACCTCCCAGAACAGAATGCGGCCGTCGCTGGTCAACAAAGCAGCTCGTCTTTCGGTGACTGGGCAAACTGCAGCACCAAACACACGGTTGTGTTTTGTGATCCGCAGCGATTCTGAGTGGCAGCGATTCTCATAGACGACGTCAATACCGGCATCATCAGATTCAGATGCTGGTGATAGCATCCCATTAGCTCGAGCCACATCAGAACGGCGACGGACTCTAAGTGACATGCCACCGCTCTCATGAACACACAGCAAAGCATCACACTCTCTCAGTGGAACAATGTGAGAAAACAGAGACCCAGTTCTCTCAGCTAGAACGACGCAGACCGTCTGACCAATGTCCAAATCAATGACAAGTATTTCACGAGGATAGACGAGAATAAGGTGCTGACGACAGGCACGATGGTACACCAGCTGGAGACATTCTCTCACAGCACTTGATCCTCCGGCCCCGTCATCATCAACGCCCTTCCGCGGACCATCTCCACCTACAAGAATGCTGCTGACTCGACGAATGGTTGACCGTGGTACTGACATACCAGGTCGCCGATCAGCCAACCGTTCAGCGCTTGTTGAATGCGACATCGAGTTGGCTCCTGGGCTTGAGATATGAAACTTTTTGCCGGAAGACAACGGTGCACCGCTAAGAGAGAAATCATCAACAAACACGATACAGTCCTGGCCAAGAAACGACAACCGTGACGGATCAAACGGATCGAAGGAGAATGCTAGTAGAGTATCAGAATACGTCTTCTTCCACAGACGACTGCCATTTTCAGTATTCCACAACACCAGCGTCGACGGTGGATGCAACGCTGCAAGCAGGTCATGAGAAGCTGCTTGAATACTGACCCAGTCCATGTCAGCGACAGGTTTACCGGCCTCAACACATTCAGCGCCAACAACTGCATGTGTCACATCCCATATAAGAATTCTGCCATTTGTGTCGGCCGACGCCAGTCTCAGACTGTACGGGCTGCACAGGTCATGGCAGTAGTTTTCGCGGGCCCATTTCACCTTGGTAACCTGGCCACGCTGATGGTCAAGCACTTGTATAACCTGAACAGTTGCTGGATCAACGACAACCACACAGCTCTGACAACCGTATGCCAACAGGCCCTGCCAACCCCAGTCAAATGCTCCTTTGTTGACATTATGCAGCTGCCCGGTCATCGTCTTTGGCATTATTTTCATCGCCATTTTGCAAGCAAACTATCACGATCAGAAATAAAATGAACTCAGTTACTCCTTGTCACTTCATAACTGTTCTCCTACAAAGCACAAAAAGTCATAAAAAAGTTGTATCAAAAGTTGACAAATTAGTTGTTCCACAGTCCACCAATCCTTAAGTTCACTTTAGTTTACTGTTATTATATTTTTGGGTACTATGAATGCATATACCATTAAGATCTCACCTAATAAATTAATAATAACAACAATGGGGACGATTAATTATAATAAACCAACTAAGCCATCATTGATTAATTTTGTGCACGCAGATGCTAGGGAATAAATAATTCTACAGGCAGGGGTGATGTAGAAATGTGGCAAACAAGCCAGGGGGCAAATGAGCCAGAGTGCAAATCAGTCAGGGTACAATGTTTCACGGAGCTATTCAAAAAATAAAAGTGGCACATTTTTATAGATCACAGTGTCGAAGGTAATACTATTTTAAATAGTTTACTTGCCGGCGGCAAAAACAAAGAATATTTAACAGCTGTACTCAAACACTGACTTTAGCCATGTAAATAATTTCTTTCAAAACATTTTGCTGAACACCGCATGACTCTGACAAAATTATGGTGTCATAAACTTTGTGCCATTTTTGGCAATAAGCTACATTTATGTATCTTTATCCATTTATATGTCTAATCTGCATGGGTTCCTACCGCATACAGATTGGACATATAAAACAAAAGAGACATAGAACAACCAAAATTAACCTGAAACATGTTTCCCAGTGCAGAAGTAACAAGTAAGCCAATTTTGAGTTTACTGAATGTGGAAGGACGGCTCACTGAACTTACAGCTAAAAAGCAGGCTTATGCAAACATTGGTTTGGAGTTTTGGACCATGGTAATGTACGGGTGTGAATCCTGGACAATTAAAGCAACAGACAGCAAAAGATTAAAAGCATTCGAGATGGACATGTATCGAAAGATGATGCGAATTAGCTGGATGGAGCGTAGAACCAACAACTCAATACTGGAAGAGTTGCAGCCGACACGTTGCTTCCTGGCAGAGGTCAAGAAAAAAGGTTGCAATACTTTAGCCATGCAGTAAGAGCGGACAATTTATATACACATGTGCTGCATGGCACCATCGCCGGGAATAGACGCCGAGGCAAACCAAGAAGACGCTGGACGGATGATATCAAGCAGTATATAGACTGGTGCATCAGTGGCAGAGTGTGTTCAACGTCCACGTGACTGAAACAAATGGAGTGCCTTGGTGTCTATGTTGGCGACATCTGATCCGCAATCATAAGGAAGGACCAAGGCAAGGCAAGGCAATGTTCCTTAACTATTCAGCATCAGCAAATAAAAATGGTGGATAAATTTGCAGGCGTTTTCTAAAAGCAGCACTTTTGCAAAGATTTCTCTGACAGAACTAACTACAGGGTGACACGATAGGTCGTGAATGACTTCGATTTCAAATATAAGCCTGTTATTAACAGTAGCCAGCAATAATTTTTACGTGCGACAGCATAATGCTTTGTGCTTCTTAGCCATGGCCTTGGCGTCTGTGTGTGTGTGTGCCTGTCCATCCATCACACTCTGTGACTGTATCAAAATGGTGCAAGCTAGGATCATGAAATCTTCATCATAGACTGCCACGAAGACTCTACATGGTGTTTCATAAAAAGGCCCCTTTTGTTTTTTTTCATAATTCACTCAGTTGATGATCAATTTGCACAAAATTTTACTAGTTATAGCGGAAGAAATACGATTCAAAATATTTCAACAAAATATGGCAGTTCTTTTTTATACAAAATGAACTGAAAAAGATGATTAAGCACCACAATTCTTACTGATATCTTTTCAAAATACTGAGAGTTTAAAAATTTTTCAGTTTACTCAGCTGTACAATGGCAGAATTGGACCATACTGGCCTGCTTGTGAACTTCCCTTCTCCTTTCCCCTTCCCCATTTTCCTACTCCCTTCCCTTCCCCTTCTCCATTCCTTTTTCCTTTCCCTTCTGCTTCCTCTTCTCATTACCTTCCGCTTCCCCTTTCCTTTACATACCCTTCCCCCTTCCCTTCTTTTTCCCCTTCCTTTTTTTCCATCCCCTATCCCTTCCCCTTTTCCTTCTCCCTCCCTTTCCCCTCTCCCTTACCCTTCCCCTTTTTATATCCCTTCCCTTTTCCATTTCTATTCCCCTTCCCTTTAACTTCCTTTCCTTTTCTCCTTCCCTTTCCCTTCCTTTTTCCCTTCCACTTTCCCTTTCTCTTTCCCTTCCCCCTCCCTCTTCCTCTTTCTCTTCTGCCATCTTTCTTTAGTGACCGATGACGTCACGTGACCCCAAAAGGTCAAACTTGTGACCCCATTATCTTTGAGGTGCTATATCTCCATAATGGTGCCAGATGGACGCATGGTCACTATGGACCACCCATAGGAAGTCGACCCCCGGAAGTCAAATGGTTATGTGACGATGACTTCACGTGACCCAAAAAGGTCAAACTCATGACCCCATTATCTTTGAGGCGCCACATCTCTGTAATGGTGCAAGACAGACGCATGGTGACGATGGACCTTTTATAGTAAAGCGCTAGTGACGAATCGAATGGTCTCGTGACTGACAATGTCTGTTGTTTAGTTAAAATAATACAGAAGGATGAAAGAATTTTTGCTGCTGTACAATTTGAAATTAAACTGTTTGATTTTTTTCTACCAGTCCAAATGGCTCACTGATTATATTTATACGGACATATACTGTAAACTATCGAAATGCATTGGACAGACTCCGTGTTCGTATGAACATTATCTTGTTTTTACTAAAATAAAAGTAAAATCTAAAATGCAATGTATCTGCACATTTTTAACAAAAGCTTTCTGAAATATGTATTCATTTCTGACTTGACATCTGAGGACACAGATAGCTACAGAAGGTCATAAAAACCGCACAACATCATGGGACTCATGAAAAAGATTGCAAGATGAAACACATAAAAGACCACAACAATTTTCAAGGTGCGGAATCAAAACTCAGCATTCCAGTAGCTTAATAAATTTAGATAAGAGCCGCTAGATGACGCAAAAATGATGAAACCAGCACGCACACCGCACATGCATAGAAACGGATAAAATGCCAGATGCCCACGTCGAGACGCAAGCTACATGCCTAGACATGGGGTGAGAATGTAAGATGCTCAATACATTCCTACTGGCATCACTCATGTTGTCAATGCCTCGGTGCCTGCACATTCATTAATAGCCACTCGTTCTCAAATTCTTCACTAGTCAAACTTACAATCAACGAATGGATTAAATATAATAAATGTGCAGTTTTTTTTCTGCACTGCTGTGTGCAAAATGTGGCAACAATGACTAAACAGTGGAAATTTCCGTGAAGTCTCTGTTCGTCATCACTGTTCGCATCTGAGTACTATTTTTCCATAGGCCGTGTTCACATGCCGGCCAAGGGTTACCAACCTGTCCTCGGATCATTGCGTTCTAAATTACTTTTTTGCATACTACATCGTCTTAATAGTCGACATCTAAAACAAAAATTTGCGGGTTTTTGATTAATTTTCGCCCACGAGCGATTTAAAGTGCCTCGGTGTTACCAATGGCTGTAACGGCCATGGGTAACACCGGGGCACTTTAAATCACTCATGAGAAAGAATTTCGGTTAGGGTTGGGGTTAGGGTTAAAGTTTAGCGTTAGGGTTAGGTTTTAGGGTTAGGATTAGTGTTAGCTATGTTACCTGGTCATATATTTCACATCTAATTGCTGACATATTTCGTACACACAAATGTAAACAAGCGTAGAATAATGACACACTATGATAACTAGAGCTCGCGGTGGTAAATACGTTACGTTACTTTGTGACGTTCAATGGTTTTCCGGTTCAAATGTATGTTGACAAATTCTGTTTCGCTTGCATAAAAACTTAAATGATGCTAAGTTAAAACGATTAAATCAAAGACTTCAACGCCGAACCATCAAAAAAGGTACGTTTGGTACGTTACATCGAACAGAATTTCGCTAAAATACTACATGACGTCGCATTGGCTATCGAAAGGCATAATGCCATGTCTATGCAAATTCTTGCTGTTTTACTGTAAAAAAATCTCCCTCAAGAAAATTACTAAAAACCAACAATTTTATTACAGATAATAACTCACAAGATGTAAATCTTTGCAAAAAGTGCTTTTTGAATCACTGAAATTTGAGGACAGGTTGATAACCTTTTACCCACATGCCTAATTTGTCTATACATACGGCCAGCCGTGTGTATAGTCACTGTGTACTCAAAATAGTGCCAAAATGCACCAAAACACGTCATTCTCAAACAATAAAAAATCCAAAAAATTTTCTGGAGAGGGGGCACAGCCCCTCCCCAGACCCCTTCCCTTGGGCAGAGGACACCCCTTTCCATACCCCACCCTTCAAG
>Ga0209367_1012686_pt1 | contig 10963 bp, 6 predicted proteins | sample WorMetLIZISLAND2_FD_187412 | JGI IMG/M metagenome (GOLD analysis project Ga0209367, IMG submission 187412) | Marine gutless worms symbiont microbial communities from Max Planck institute for Marine Microbiology, Germany - Olavius geniculatus... ... | reverse complement strand
CGACTTCTGTACTGTTCCCCGGCATGGTCTGGATTCTGTTCAGCCGCAGACCGCACGAAGCTCGAAGCGTTTCTGCGGCGATGTCGACGGCTTGGCTACTGCAGCGATGACATTCCTACTGTTACCGAAATGTTTGAAGAAGCTGATGATAAACTGTTTAGCCGTATTTTAGCAAATAACAATCACGTGCTCCAACAGTACCTGTCTAACCGAACAAACTCGCAGTACAACACAAGAACAAGAGCGCACAATAAAACTTTAATTTCCAAAACAACTCAATTGAACCATAGAGATTTCCTCATTAGAATGTTATACAAAGACATTTACTAATCCACGAACATGTGACGGGATATTATTTGCATGTTTCAGTTGCCTGTTTTTAACGTTTTTAATCTGTTGTTAACATTAGTTTCTATTTAGAGTACTTTTTTGCTAGTCGTGTTTATTTTCCGCACACACAATGGACGTTTTTCGTAAATGTTTGCATGTTTTTGACATTAGATGATTGCGTTGATAGAAGTTGCGTATGTCAACTGTCATTAGACGAATATATGATGATGATGATGAAAAAAATTTCATTCACAAGTTGTCTTGGTCTCTCTCCAGCCATTTCGTCGAAATTCACTGATAAAATGTGCGCTTCAGCCAAAATTGCAAAAAAAATCACTAAAAATCCTTTTTTTGGAGTTCAAGGTCGTTCAAGGTCATCGATGTGAATAAATCTTTAAAGCACCTCGCCAGTGCTTGCTATGATAAGCAGCATGTATGTACCTATCTGCAATCGTTTTCACGCTACACGATTCAATAGCAGTAAAATAACCACTTTTTAGGTGGGCATCCCTATTTGACGTCCGCGTGCGCAGCCTCCTTGAACTTGGAGTCGGGACTTGGACTGTTAAAATCTACGTTAATGCTCGAAGTTTCATACGCAGGTTGTTTATGTCGATCTCTAGCCATTTCGGCGCAATTCACCCTTAAAACGTGTCGCAGCCCGAAATCACGAAAAATTTACGAAAATTCCTAATTTTGGAGGTAATTCATTGTCGTTCAAGGTCATTGATGGTGATAAAATTAAAAAGCTTTTGACCAGTGCTTGTTATTATAAGCAACATGTGTTTACCTATTTACAACCGTTTTTACACTAGAAGAGCCAATAGAGGCAAAACAACGTCTTTTTACGGGGGTACCCCTCTTTACGCCCTCGTTCGATGGGAACCCTCTCACGAAGGGGCACGAAATTTCGTCATGATAAACTATATATAGAGTCTTTGGGGCAACGCACAGTAAAAATTTTGTGATCCTAGCTTGCACCGTTTTGATACAATACAGCAATGTGACGGAGAGACGGACGGACGGACAAACAAACGGACAAACGGACAGACGCCTAGGCCATGGCTAAGACGAGCGAAGCATTCTGCTATCGCGCGTAAAAACGGTAGACTTACGATAACAGAAAGCTTGCGACAATGCAAGCCCTAATAAAGTAAGCTTATAGGCCTAGATCTACCTACTCGATACTCTATAGGCCTAGTCATCATCAGTACGCTTAGATGCTGAGTGGACTGCAAATACAGTTATGTCACTCGGAAAACCCTTTTAGCGAATATATAGTTATCGAGAAAATCCGGTGTAATTATTGCATTGCAAACTATAGCTGTTGTTGCTTTCTGCGAGGTGTGAGGTTGATTACCCTAAGCACAAAATGAAAGCTCGGCGAGAACAATACAATGACTAAGTTTACACAAGCTCGCTGTATATATGCAATACCGAGCTAAGATCAAACCGGGTGAATAAATTCGATCGTGTGGCCCCTGCAGAAACGGAAATCAGACATCTCCATTCTGGTACATGCGGTCGGTGACTGGGACCAGGTAGATGTCAATGTCTTCGTAATGATTCTCCTCACACCGAAGCGCGTCAGCATCGTCGCTGCTTGTAGACGGCTTGCAGAAGCTGACTGGCGACGCGCGGCCCGCATCAGTAGACAAGCCAACATCAGCAGCAGGAGCAGCAGCAATGGGAGCGGTAGCGGTGGGTGTAGGACTATAATGATGCGACTGCATGTGACAAGTGCCACTGCTCATTAGTTCAACGGACGTCATCGCTCCGCACTGTTCCTGCTGCTGCTGCTGCTGCTGCTGCTGATGGTGATGATGAGGAGGATGAGGATGAGGATGATACTGGTGGCGATGGTGTGAGCGATGCAGTCGGCGGCACAGACAGACGTTGACGCAGACGAACGCACTGAACATGAGTGCTATCATCACGCCGCCAGCGACCAACAGCTGCGTAGTCGTCATCGCTGTATATAAACATCACACACCGGCTGAGATTATGTACATTAGTAAACTGTTGTCAAATATTTTAGTTACAAATGAACACGTTTATTCGCCACAAGGGCAAAACCAGAAACACAGAAGAAACAGTGAGAACAATAACAAACAGCGATGCCAGATTGCGAATGAATAGCGAAGAGTGGCGCGAAGAAAATATAATGAGTACACGAAACAAAAAAATGTAAAGCTGTACATTTTTTTCTTTTTGCCGTTAGCGCTCTGTGACAGAATTCTACATTCCTAGGAATATGCGTTAAGTCCGTGTATAGTTTTTCGTACAGGACAGTCATCTCAGAGCTACAGAGTGTAACTGTATGGAATCATACAAGTCAGCTTGGCAGGCTGGTACTTCATTTACCTACTCCGGAGGGATGACAAGCTGAGTTGATCTTGGTGGTTGGTTACATAGGCCCTTACCGGGATGCAAACAATCATCCTTCCAAGTGCCAACCGGGCCCGGCGTATACCTATCAACTATGTCAATCAGACACAACGTTTTAACCAGCACACCACGCCATCACTTCGGAGAAGGAAAACTGAAAGATAAGTAGCTGCGTACGGATGCCGGTATGCGACAGAATGGCGGAAGATTCGGCGGCTGTTGCATGCTGCACGACGAGAAGTTTATTATTCGTTGACGTCGCAGCATCAACGTCTGTTACAGCATCTGCTGGCTTCAATGACGTCAGAGCCGCATCAGTGTATGATGACGTCACTAACCAGCCATTATCATCATCATCAGCAGCAGCAGCAGCAGCAGCAGTTGTAGTTGTAGTTGTAGTTGAAGTTGTAGTTGACGTTGGCGTTGACCATGTGGTCGAAGGTTTTGTCGCGATCGTTGATATTTCTGTTATTTAGCAGACAAACATAGCACGTCGGTGACGTACACGGTCTGCCAATAATACACGACAGTCCTCTAGGAAAAATGTAACGTACCTCGAAAAGTGTAGCAGATTTTTTTTACCAAATTTACGCTATTTACAGAAGATGATTTAAGCAGCCTAAAGCAGGCCACATATTTAGCAACAATTTTATTACAGCGTTTGGTTTAATTCAAAGCCGATAACTATTTAAACGACAAAAGTAAAACTGGTGATGTTTCAGGCTTTCACACTCACGCAAGTCAAACAAGCAAACTTGTACATTGTATGTTATATACATAAAATGTCGCAGTATAAGCGGAATCGCTTTTACTGAAGTAAGCTTATACGCCGTCTAAGAACTATTGCATAGGCCTAGCGTCCCATCTATCCACGCAGTGAAATATTAAACGATGATTTATCACTGGCTTTTCGGGCGTAACATATACGAACATCGTCGTCTAAATGCCTCTTGATTTTTTTCTTGAATCTTGAATTAGCTCTGCTGTTAAGGCAACTCTAACTGACTGCTTGACGAATTGCTTGCTTGCTTGATTGATTGATTGACTGATTGACTGACAAACTAATACCCTGTTTACACGCTGTAAGTTTGCTTCATGTTTGCTTCATCGTGTAAACGGGGTATAACTGATCAAGCTTACCAATACAGTGGTAAGTGATTCGCTCATAATCGTTGTTGACCCAGAAGCCGAAATGTCCGCACGGAATTTTTCTTCTCTCGGTTGACAGAGAACACGATCTCTGACCGTTGCACCTGTTCATCGCCAGAGTCTGATGCCGCGTACTTGCAGCCACCGCGCAGTCGTTAGGCCGAGGACAACAGCCTCTGATCGCGTCAAGACATCGCGAGTCCGCCAACTGTACTGACATCACCTCAATAACTCGACCTCCAGCACAAGTCAGACGTAGTTGACCGCCCTGACATACCTGCGCCACTCTCGGCTCTGTCATTGCATTTACACGTTTCTTAACGGTAGTTGCGTTAGGCGTAAAAAATTCCCGTGATCCGGTTGCCGTCCGTCCCTAAAAACTTTCGTTCTAAAATCTTATTAGACGGTCAAAAATATTGGCGCGATTTTGTTGCTTGCTTTCTATTTTTTACTTAAACAAAAATGCAGTTGCATCTTCATGATCTTCTCATATGCTGCGTATTCTCACTTTGTTTTTCTTTGGTAAAGCCTATACTGTTTAGTGTATGACTGTTTTATGAGCTGTTGTGTGATATTGCACAAAATATCGTTAAAAAAATGAAAATTAAAAAAAATATATTTTCCGTCCCTACTTTTTTCTGCAGTCTAAAGCATAGGATTTGAAAGGCTTTATTACACTCAAAACTCGGCGGCTTCTCGACAGTTATGTTAAACATTAATCTCAGCATTAGTATTGATCACGTAAGCAAGTTTATCGAATGACTCAATGTCAACAAATTATTTCTACAACGCAGGCCCGTCAAGAGGGTGGGGTAAGGGGGTAAGCTATTCCGGGCCCCGCGACGTTTGGGGGCCCCACCGTCGGCCTGAAATATAAAGTACGCAAGAATGTACCATTTTGAAAATAAGAAATCAAAAATGTTGTCCCCAGAAGGGCCCCGGGAAAATGTTTGGGGGCCCCCGTGAGAATGTTTCTCCGGGCCCCGCTGTGGCTCTCGACGGGCCTGCTACAACGTACTTGAGATACCGCAGCGCATTATGTAGTTATCCATAGTCGGCACAGCACAGAAACATACCACCGACTACTAAACTCATTTCCTGTCCCGCTGTGGGTAGGAAGCTGAGTTGACTGGAGCACAAAGTACTATGTTCAAGGTGGCTTTCAAATGGCCCGCGGTGAAATTCGAACTGAGCGATATACCACTATGGCACTTGTACAGATAACACAGAGACATATGGCTTATTGTGTACAACTACAAACCTGACGGAAATTGTGCGGTTGCACAGCGAGTTAAAGCAGCAAGAATGAGATACCACATTGCCAGTAGTACGTCCATTTTGTCGACTATAGCGTCAGTCTGGTGTTCTACGGCGATAGCAATCGTCACGTCGTATCCTGCAGGTCTATCAGCTTCAGTACGTAATCGCTGTATTTAATATATAGACACGTAATATATAGCCGACAATTGCATCCGGACATACGCTACTGCAATAGAACTGCTCTACCCACTCAACCCATATACATGGGTATACTATATAGGCCGATTAACTCTCATACATCCACGATAGACCTGTAGCCTATACCACTGTCAACGAAGTTGATCGACGCCGGATCCGGGTACTTGGATGGGTTATTAATAAGCAGATTGTAGGTAAGCCGATGGGATGTAAGTTATTTAACTGGCCATCCAGGTCATCCCAGGCTTGGTCGTCCGTCCTTGGGTAGGCCTATGGACACATCACGCACGTCTATAATTTGGTCATGTCGTGATCTTGTCTATTCTCATAGTTTTTACCTTGAAACCTAATAAGTTTTTTTTCGAAGACCGACGAAACTTTAGGACAAAATCGGTTGATACGAGAAACAACAGCGTTCAGATCGACGTACAGACGGACGATCGATGTGACACATTACATAATGCACCATGCACCGCGCCCATATATACCGACGGGACGATAGGTGGAGGCATAACAAAAACCAGTGCCGATAGTAACTGACGTAGGCTAAGTCAATATTATCCTTTGCTAATCAGTACTTTCTACCTGGTTTTTCGGTTTCCGTAAAATCCGGGTTGAGAAAATTAGAGGAGCGTAGATTGTCGAGTTTGAACGGTTCGAGTCGGGGAAAAACCGAGGCGTTCGAGTACAACTCGAAAATTCCTAGAGTGTCAGTTCCTCGACAATTTCAAGGAAATGTTTTTCGCAATTCTTCGACAATGTCGAGAAAATTTTTTTCGCTCACGCTCAAACCAATCAGTTTGTCGGTCCTGCAATCGTCCAATGGAAGTGGTCTATCGAAACACGTTGATACCAGTCTGGTTTGGCCATTTCTGGCTGGCTAGGCCCTACTATCTGGACAACGTGTCTTAATCAATTCCTCGACAATGTCGAGGAATTGCGAAAAACATTTCCTCGACATTGTCGAGGAATTGACACTCGAGGAATTTTCGAGGAATTTCCGAGTTTAACTCGAACGCAACTCGAACCTCGAACCTCGACTCGAACGATCGCAAAACTCAGAAAATTAGCCGTATGTCTACCGGAACTTCCGGAAAATGCATGTCGCACATATATGCGTACTACCGGGAATTTTGATTATTATGCAAAAAACTTTCACCATTAGGAGATTCAAGACGCAAGTCACGTTCTCTACTACTGCAGTCATTGTTGTGTCCTAGTCGCCGACGGTTGTACTGTACATTAGACTTCGCGGCGTCGTCGAATGTCGTGACTCGTCGACTTGCCGCGTCAAATTTCTGTGGCGTCGAAGTCATCGTCTGACTATAGTCACGTCGAATTTTTTTTTCTATCGCCGCAGCGCATTATGCGGTCGTCGGTAACGGACGCCGGCGATCAACAATTGGACCCGCGGTGAAGCACACAGACATACCATTGACCACTTCTTATTTTCTATATCGCTGAAGGTAGGAGGCTAAGTTGACCTGAGCACAAAGTACTGCTAAACAAAAATAAAATCCAAGATGGCGGCAGCCGCCATTTTAGATTTTTGCACAAACAGCAATAACTCAGCCGCCGATTGACGTAGATGAATGAAATTTTGCAGTAATGTAGACGGCAGCCACCGGAAATAGATCATTTGACCAAAATGAACAAAAATACTAAATTCAAGATGGCGGCGGCCGCCATTATGAATTTTATCTATCGCTCATAACTCGTTTACTATTGCACATATTTGCACGAAATTTGGCATGTGTATTACGCTGGAGGTCCTACAATGCCAATGTTTTGTTTGCAAAAACAACACAATTTGTATCTGATTTTTTGCGTTTCAAATTTTTGAAAAATGCGCAAATTTGCGGCTTCCATTGAACATCCAAAAGCCAGAAGTGTTTCAGATTCAAAGGGCTTCGATCGTCCCCTGACCCCTGATTTTTGCCCCTGGACTCCGCTGGGGGCTCCGGCACCTCGACGCCCGTTATATGCTCGCGCTCCGCGCCCTCGCTATCACATCCCTCCCAGAATCCTCCCACCCCTAAAAGTCTGGATCTGCGATTGGCCCCTGCAAGGCTGCATTGCTATCACAGTAGGCCTATAAGGTATAGGGAGCGCTCACTATGCTGTGCTACTCAGGAATGTGCACGAGACCTTCTGAGCCGATCCCCGATACCGAGACAAGACCTGAGACCCATGTCTCCGAGACCGAGACGAGTCAGAGACGAGACGTTGCAGCTTCCAAGACGCTGGCCGAGACCTTGAAACTCCCGAGACTCTTGAGAGTCTCGGGAGCTTCAAAGTCTCGCCGAGACGTTTTCTGTGACGTATGGTGAAACACGTACATTGACAATGACATTGACAATACGGATTAATTAACTCGCATCATGGTAAGCGCTTTCTATTTGTGATATTGTGCGTTTTTGCACTTTATTTTGACAATTGTCACTGAATAATTAACGGCTTGCATCATAAAGAATTGCAACTGCAGTGCTGTAGACATGAGTCATTATGTTTATCGCAATTTGCAAGCAACTGAAATTAATAAACTACAGCTGATTATGGCCTTATAGGCATATACGTCGTCTACATTTGGCTGACAGTATTTATTCTGACATCATACACTTTATCTTCATTGCGACTATAGGTTATTTTATGACGAAAAAAAGACTGGCATGACACAATTCTGCTTTATGATAAATAAGTAAATGAAAGAGTAAAAACGCTGGAAACGAATATGTCTAAGCCACAAAATATCATGCTAGTTAGTATCGCTCTAACTGCAGCTACAGTATGCACCGCGCGTGCCTGCACAAAACGTCTCGACGAGACGCAATAGCCTGAGACCCGAGACGAGAGCTACTGGGCAGAGACAGAGACACATTGCTCCGAGACCGAGACCGAGACGAGACGTTAGTACGTCTCGAGACCGTCTCGAGACCGAGACGTCTCGACCGAGACCACATCCCTGGTGCTACTATAGTAGGTTTCAGACTCAGCTATCTAACATAGGCCTATTGGGTTTAAAACGAATGATCTTGGATGATATTGAATGACAATTTACATTAAACTTTGTTTTCGCTGTACTATGTAGTTTCAAAGCGTGAACCACAACTTCAGCGTGCATTATTATACTAACTTAAAAACCGAATAATGCCGAATACGACTTACCGAATACCGATACAGACTTAAAATACCGACATTGGCCCATCTCTAATTTATTTTTAACGTTTAAGCAAACTGGATATGATTAATTTTCATGTAAATAAAAACACGAGTGTGTACTTTTGAAGATAATTAAAATATGGACTCAAAAGATAACGAAGAACTATCGACATTTAAGTCATTGGTAAATGAGAGCGTTTAATTTTTTTAGATATAAACGTTATTCAATAGACAGGTGCTATGCACACGGCCGGCGGGCACGGGTAAAATGCGGACCTGCGGACCGACCAACGGGTAAACTGCGGAGCAAAACCTGCGGACCGCCAGGGCGGACCAGTGGGTAAACTGCGGACTACTAAAATGCGGACCCCGTGCCTAATGAGACATGTGCCGTAATGTGCATAAGCTTACTATAGCGTTCATGTTTTAGGTCCCTGTCTAAGTGTTTATTGCTGCATATATTGCAAGTAATGTAATTCATGCATAATTAATGTAATTTATAGTACGCCTGTCCGTCATATATTCATTCAAACATTCACTTAGTGCAATAAAGTACTAAAATCTTGCTAAACATCAGGCTTAAAAAAGAAATAGTTTTCAGAATAGTGTATAGGCCTAAACGAACTAGGCTAAAGTTAAGCCAGTAGACATATCACAAATACCAAAAAAGTTAAAATCAGATCAAATGGCCTAAAAATAGGAATATTTCGGTAAATGTTTAGAATAGCTATGCCACCTTAAATGGCTGTGTACATATATGACAGTAATGTGTATCGGTATAATGACTTTCGTTATGCATGTTTTTTAGGTAACATCTTTCCGAACAGTGTTACTTACCTCTTTTTATACGCGAGATTGTTGGACTTTACTTTTTACGCATTCATCGTTTTACATTGTTTATAGTTTAGCATGTCCTTAACCTTAACCCTAACCTTAATCCTGGTGTTTTTACTTGAAAATTTTACCAAAATAATATACTCATTACAGTAGTAATAACAACAATGATAGGGATAATTTGGGATCCGTATTTGGAGGATTGCTTTTTTTGCTGATTGTGTGTGCTGTTCTAATCTAGTATGATATTGAACAGAAAATTGAATGTGTTATTGGCAGGGTGTTGTTGATGTTCTCTGTGAGTCTTGTGAACGTCTAGGATGGACAGTTCCTTCTAAGATTCAGCATGAGGCAATCCCGATTGCGCTGTCGGGCCGTGATATCGTTGGTCTGGCTGAGACTGGATCAGGAAAGACAGCCGCATTTCTCATTCCGATCCTGCAGTCATTGTTGTCACGCCAACAGCGGCTCTTTGCGCTGATATTAACGCCGACGCGTGAACTCGCCATCCAGATTCAGCAGCAGGTCGAAGGCATTGGCACCTCGATGGGAGTGCAGTGCGGTAACTTTCCTGCAGTTGATATATATAGTTATTAGTTTTTGGCAAGTTTTTTTTTGTTTGGATTTTAGCCCCAAATTGTGTACTGTTGAAAAAAATGATTTCAACAAGAAGAAAATTATTTGAATGGCTCGAATTTACTTTATTTGTCTCTCTGTGATGACATCACTGCTTATTAACTTTTAGATGCATGTTTTAAGGTTTTAAACATTGAGTTGTGCTGCTATTCAATTTTGAATTTAGATCAATTTGGTGAAATGATTACCTTGTCTGTAATGTTATTACTGTAATGGTGCATTTGTTGAAACTGTAGAACTATATGTTTAATATGTGAATTTGAAAAAACATTATATTTTGTTGCTGAAAGTAAACCAACCAGTGGTTTGTTGTGAATACAAATGTTCTGTGTTTGTTTTGTGTTAAGTGGTTATCATTGGAGGTGTGGACATGATGACACAGGCATTGCAGCTTGCCAAGAAGCCTCACATTGTTATAGGTAACCATGCTTATGCATCTAGACATTTGTAAAACAATACTTTAAATTTACATAACTTAGGTTGATTGATAGTGGATATAAGAATGACAAAATGTGAATCATATTTATTGGCTGGCTGCAGGCTTTGTACTAGTTATGATTTACAGAAGGTATATTATGGATTTTGGTCTTTGCTTAGACAAATCTACCATCCAGGCATTTTTGAGAAATCTGGCCAAATATGGCTTTGGCATTTATTTCTTGATTTGGTGGATTCCAGCACAGCCAATGCACGATGGCTATTTGCAGCTGATAGTAGTAGGTTTTCGGTTTGCAGTCGTTAGTGGTTGACCGATTTTTGCATTCTCATCTGTGGCCATGTTTTCCTGAGTTTTTACCAGTGAGCTTAAAACTGAGGACAGATTTTGAAATAGTTAATTCAGTGACTTTGTGTGGTCTGTTGTAAGCGACACCTGGAAGGTTGGTCGATCATTTGGAGAATACGAAGGGATTCAACCTGCGTTCTCTGAAGTATTTGGTATGTTTAGTCATCAAAGTTTAGTTTGAATAATTTTGGCTTTTTAACAAGTGCACAGGTCACAGTGTAGTTC